>Ga0209339_1000558_pt1 | contig 13921 bp, 8 predicted proteins | sample OlaalgELextract3_FD_187376 | JGI IMG/M metagenome (GOLD analysis project Ga0209339, IMG submission 187376) | Olavius algarvensis symbiont microbial communities from Tuscany, Italy - Type A ELBA extract 3 (SPAdes) (version 2) | ecosystem: Host-associated > Annelida > Digestive system >... | reverse complement strand
ACAGCGAGGAGGGGCCTGGGCGGGCTGGGGCCCCGCCCAGTCCCCTCCTCGCTGTACCAAATGTAACAGCCCACCCATCAATGGCCAGTGTACCAACTTCATATTATTTGACGTGGCACTATAATTTCCTCTGGACTCTAAAGGGTTAACGAATGACGAACAGTGAGAGGTATTAAGCCGCGCGGCGGCGCCTTTGCGCGATGATGCTTTCCGGTTGTCTGTTTCAAAAATGAAGCAATTTAGGGTACGGTATGGCTTTCATTGATAACCAATAGGAAGTCCTAATGGGCTTTTCAAAGAACCCGTCTTTGGACCTTAAAATTCAAGATGGAAGACGGGCGCCATTTTGTAAATCATTAAATCACTGTATATCATCGAAAAATCATGCGCCTTACGAAATTTGGTACATACGATGTAAGAGCACATTTGGAAATCGATGACAGTCACGTGACCAAATATGAAGATATTTAAAATGCAAGAAGGCGGACGGCCGCCATATTGAAATTCGTTTTTTGCCCATATCTCAGAAGCCGATTGTCCGATTTCAGTAGTTTTAGCGTGAAGAAGCGGTTTGTCTCAATTTCGGCAATGGGACAGATACCCGCGTACCGCAGAACGTCTTTTTTTCCTAATACAGTTTGGGGTTCGGCGAGTGGGGCGGAGGCTTGTCGTATCGTCTCCGAGACACTCGTATGATAACTTGATTGATACATCAACCTGTGACCACGGTAGTTAACTTAACGGTGAAGTTCAAGTTCGCCGATTTTTATGTTTTAGCGACATAATTTAGAACGATAATGCAAGCATAATGCTCCGACACAAGGGCCCCCTGAATTTAAAATCCGGTCCTGCCTTATACATAATGCTGTTTAAGAGCTCGGCCTGCTGTCACTGTTAACTAATGTAGCATTAGAGTTGATGAGATTTATTGGCAACCAGGACATTACGGTGCCAATCACAGTATGTCATTTGCGTGACGATATTGCTCAGGCAACACAGCAGCTGTCGTCAGCGTAGGGCAGTCTTTCAGTTTGTCTATGCGACCGTTCGCCCGATTTAATAACAAGCAGCCCTGCTGTCACAGAGAGGCCGCGCGATGCTTTGTATCCGTCAGTAGTTAGCTTCAACAGCGCAGTCTTTTATTATTATTACTTCGACTTCAGATTTACCACTGCGTACAATTAAATGCTGCTCTGTTGTCTTCGGCATAACGTTGACTGGCTTCTTGTCATAAACACTTCGTCATCGTCTCCCGTCAAAAACAAACGCCGCCGCTTACCAGCAGCTAGTGTCAACAACTTGCCACGGTTCGTCGCAGCTGACTGTATTGCACAGCACGCGATGGAGCCAGATATTGGCTGAAAATCGCCTACCCCATTTGCATTCGACGCCCCAGTTACGGAGGTCCCCGTAAGAATATTGCCGTGATGTTTGCTGTAGAGAAACTAATGTGGTTTGACTACCCGATAATGAAAAATTTTCCAAGATACGTTTATTCGCTTTGACAGAATTCACGAACGTGACAGTCGGACAGATGGACAGACAGACACCGCATGACGGCAAAGGCCGCGCTTGCATAGCATCGCGCAGCAAAAACGACTATCGGTTACTTGAACGTGAATCAGTCTACCCCGGGTGGGCCAAATTAAACGGGGCCAATGCAATGTCTTTCGTCGTAGTAAAGCACGTTTTACAGAATTTTGATAATTTTTGGCAGGTGAAATAACAGTTCATTTACGCACTTTCAGAAGCATAAATATTACATACTTTTTGCTAGAGGGCGCTACAAAAGCTAATGATTTTCTATGTAGTAGCATTTTTAACTGTTTTACTTAATTCACAACTTTCACATTAAAACGATTTTATTAACAAATAACTTCGATGTAAAAAATCGTCTGCTTTTGGTAGTATTTATTTATTAATGTACTGTAATCTGTTTGGGGGAATAGCTAACTGTTTTTGCTAAAATAACGCGTGTTGTATTTTCTAGACTCCGGAGTACAACACGCCTTTCTTTGCAAATAGGCTTCAGCCTGTATCATAAGTTATGATATGACGTGGCCACATAGCGTGTAAAGCTTTCATTAAGATAGAGTTGGTATTGTGTCACTTGTTGCTCTATGTAGTTTATACCTGCAAAAATCATTTAATTTTATAAATGTGTCCGCTTGTTACAAGCGAAAATGTAAGCTGACCCCGTTTAATTTTGTCCACCCTGTATATTTGTACTATATGTATTTTGATCGAAATCTCAACTATAGGTCACAAAATAACACAAATTTGCGTAAATCTGCAGCTCTAAAGAACTCGATGTCATTGTAGGTGCTAAATTAGACAGAGAAAAAGAAGTGAGTCTGCTAGCTGAAGTGGGCTGTTCACATAGTGTACCGTCATTATTTCAATGACATCTTATCGTAAACCGTAAGCGTATATTATGATAGACAGGGATTATCGCCGTATTACGCTGCCGTACAGAAATTGTCGTACCACGGCGTATTTTCTTCGGCGTGCAGCCAATAACAGGTTCATCCGTGTTCACTGTTCGCTGATCAATGTGGAAGAGGTTGTCGATGAGCTGGTAGCTAACTCCAGGTTGCTCGATATCGTTTCTGTGCGTAAAGATAGCATTGCACCAGCGACTTACAGGTTTCAGGCTTTTAATAACCTAACAACATCAAAAGTCCAGCAAATTGTTTGTTTTAAAAAATTAGTTTTTTCTTAGTTTTTTTTAAATTTCGGATAAATAAACTTCAAACTCACTACACGATTTTTTATTAAACTCTGCCCGTTGTATCGTTTTTATAGCTTCGGTGTTTGATTTCACTGCCATGGATTGCACAGTACAGACTCGTGGCAAGGAATTCAAAAACTTTACGTTTTACATGTATCCAGAGATGTTAAAGCCTCGAGGCCAAACTCGCCGCGACGCCAAAATTTTGCCTCGGCCTCGTAACCTCTGGCTTCGGCCTTGGCCTTGGGACCCTTTGTCCTCGGCCTCAAGCTTTTGGCCTCGGTCTCGAATTTTAATAGCATTTAGTTGTGGAACCTGGTGTCCTAAGCTGTCCTTAGCTTTCGGAATATGCTGCAGTGAAAGAATAAAGATGCTGTTGCTGCACTCACAGTAATGGTTGCTTACTTGTTAGCCTCAAATACATCTATTGAATGACAGTTTTGACTCAACATCCAAATCATCTACAGTCACCAAACTTTATTCCGACTTCCCGTTACTGCTGCCTTTATTCCAGCGTCTGTTTTGTGTGCCAGTCAGCGCTGCTGCAGTAGTCTTCTCTCAGATTGAGCTTCTGATGTCGGCACAGAGAGCACATATAGGCTATGTCCAATGCCGTACTCGAATGTCTGGTTTTTAAAGTGTGTAATTCAAAGTCAAACACATAGTGAAGTGAAGAACTGATCGGGATTTCAGCATAACAGTATTCGGACTGTGACTTCTCAAAATGCATTTAATGTTGTTAGAGAATTAACAACTGCACAACGTTTTACAGCATATAGGCTATTTTTACGGTGAAATATAATGTTGTGTTAGGCCTCTTTAAATTTGGCCTCGACCTCGACCTCAAGGTTCTAGCCTCGGCCTCGGCCTCGCCCTCGGCCTCAAGTGTTTGGCCTTGGCCTCGACCTCAAACTTTTGGCCTCGTTTAACATCTCTGCATGTATCCAGGCTCTGAAACTATTTTTGCCGCGCGATGCTATGCAAGCGCTGCCTATGTCGTCATGCGGTGTCTGTCTGTCTGTCTGTCACGTTCGTGAATTCTGTCAAAACGAATAAACATATCTTCAAATTTTTTTAACGTCGGGTAGCCAATACATTCTAGTTTTTCATACTAAATGGCATGGCAATATTCCGACGGGATTTCCCCTAAAGGTGGCGTCGAATGCAGGTGGGGTATAGGTAGAAATCGCGATTCTGAGCCTATATCTGGCTTCACTGCATGCTGTCAACGCTGCGACCGGACATGTGTTATCAACACGGCGCCGCCGGACCACTATTGAACGTTGGTTAATAATTAATTGAATAAACGAAAAACATCGTTTCGATCTTTTTTAATTGTTTTTCGTTGAAAATTTTGGAGTTTTTACAATGAAAAAAGTTGAAATATAATTATGTAAAAACGTTAAAACGTAGGAAAAACTTGACACAAATAATACGTGAAAAACGTTTTTAGTGTGTGATGCTTCTTCAAACTGCTCCAGCTCTTTCACTAGAGCATCCGCGAGCGCCGACAGTCAACGAGTTACGTACATCGAACAAATGACTTGTAAGGTTCGATGTTGTTGCTTTTGGCTACAGGAAGTTGACGTTGAATTAATGGCGTGTTTGCGAACCAGGTGCAATGACCACGTAGTCACTAAACAGTTGCTGGACAGTGTAAACGCACAAGTTATATTATACTACAGGTAGCAATTTATTACGCGCACAGTTGCCGCGCCGCGATGTCAACACGACGTAACAACGTACCGAACAACTAGGATCTATATGTGTTGCCTTAAGCACTGTATTACGGAACATGACTTTTGTACAGAACAGAGACTGTGATCATTGGTTTTTAATTAGGATGTTTATTCGAAATAAATATAACATTCTTGCGGTAAACTTGAGCGCGTTATAAATGTTGTATAATAATAATAACAAGAGGTCAAAGTAATTTGACAAAAAGCGCCTCACGGGGGGCCCATTCCCCGGTTAGGGTTCACCCCAGGGGGTCGAAATTTGTACCATTGAATTCCTGGGGTAGGGTTTCCTATTAGTGTTCCATAGTAACTACGTATAGGCCTAGGATGCACCGTTTGGCCACAGTGCACGCGCGTGACAATCAACCAACCAACCAACCAACGACCAACGACATCACGACACAGCCTATCTCAATAAGCGCCTCTTTTACTAAAGTAAAGTGAGGCGCTTAATAATAATAATAATAAACTTTTGTTTGAATCCTGGAAGCTATTTAACAGAGATAATCACCGTCACCAAGTTTCCATTTTTCTGACAGAATACTGAAATAAACTGTGATTTTCAGTACCAATGGACTATTTTACGTTTTGGCTTTGTCTTTCGCGGAAATTATCAGCGACCGCTCAGAGATTAGTTGAGAGTAAGACAAGCTTCGGAGTGAGCGATCGCTAAGTCCGTGGTTAATATGAACTCACCGGGTGTTTTTTTGCATGCACGAGATTCGTTAATCCGTTAGAGATCAAGCTTCGCTGAGCGAAAATCACTTCACTTTTTGCTAATCCAAAAATAGACAAACACGGCGATGTCAGCGGGTTACTGACTGAATAGTTACTGAGTTTGGGCTCACAAAATTGGTTAATCTCAGCTTTCGACTAAGACCGCAAATGGGCCTTCTGATTCAGCTTTGGTCTCAGTCTTTGGTCTCAGCGGAAGACTTTTGGCCCTCAAGTGAAATGACCACATTAATAACTCTGTCAGTTTTCAAAATTTTCTGATATCGCACTGTTATTGCCGAAGTAATCGGCATTATTTCCTGCAAATTTTGTTTAAATCGGTTAAGACTTAGCAATTTTATCATGAAACGCGTAGGGTTGCAGTTTTTTCTCGGACACACTGTAGTTTATTTGCGCTTATTCAGTTGCAGAATGCATAGGAAGCAGGGTATTCACGTGTCATGCATATTAATAAGCGTAAACTGCTTGCGTATAAATCAATTAAAAGACGTAATAGACTAGTAACATTGAACTCAAATAGGCCTAAGACATGTAAATACGCACAAGAAAGGATCATCATCACCTGGGTCATCTTTAAGACATGTGTTCTTGTTTCAATTTACTCAGCGTAGATACGGCGAGCGGTAATCGTTTTGGAGTTTTGACACAAAGCACCAGGCATTTCAAATGTAACAGCACAAAATGCGGATTTCGCTTGCCACCGTGCCTTCGGCCGGCGTTTACACTTGTTTATACTCATTATAAAATACGTTAAAATACGCATATTTTTAATACGCACGGAACAACTATGGAACTGAACAGTGAACAGTGAAGGTCGCAATACATGAACGTTGATCATCTCTTGCTATTTCACGCACTGATCGATGTGTAGCCGGCTGACTTTTTTTGGCTGAGAACCAGCTCCTGGACTGAATCGATGTTTTCACTCGTGCTCACCGTATTATACTTTTTGTCTCGCTGTCTCGCCTCCTCTTCACTGAGTCTGTAGCACCGATTTTTTTTCCGTATGTGATAATTCAAGCCAGACAAAGTCCAGGTTTTGTTAGGAAACTCGTACCTCACTGCTTTAGTTAGAATTTTATTTTCAGTGAAAAGTGCCATCATTTTTGTTTACAGTGACTATCGTCACGTAAACTGTTACTGGAAGAATAACTTTGGAAATTGCGGTTTTTAGTACCAAAACTTCGACTATTAATAACTCGGTTCTCTAAATTTTCTATGACAAAATTGTCCACGGTTATTGCCAAATTGTTTGCGATTATTGTCTGCAAATTTTGTTTAAATTGGTGGAAATGTAGCTATTTTATCGTGAAACGCGCAGGGTTGCAGATTTCCTTGGATACACTGTATATACACTGTCTTTAAAAAACGAGCCAAATTTGGCAAGCTGTAGTTTCATCAAGCATAGACTGATTTTGATAATTTTGGGTAAACAGCATCAGCACACTTTCAGAAATTATACACATATTCTACTTTCCTTGCAGCTTCACTTTTACATACTTTATTTGCTTTTAAATAGTTGCGACGGAAGTGACGCGACACCAGCGACTTGAAGCAGCGTCTCATTGAACATGGGGAAGCATATCACAAAATGTCATTGACGAAGCTGTTGATCAATGGAAAAAGCAGTTACATACATGCATAAAAGTGAAAGGACATCACTTCGAACATCTGCTAAAATAAAATCGGTTTTTTTAAAGGCACAAGCTCTTTTCAGAGCCAGCTATATAGCCTACCGAGGAAAACGCGTTATGTTTCGCGTCATTTTCGCATGTATGTAACTGCTTTTTCCATTGATCAACAGCTTCGTTTGAAAGATCAACAAGAACTAAGCTATCACAAACAGATCGCGCGCCAGCTGCGCACACAATACGTTGAGGGCATCTATAGACCTAAATATTATACAGTGACTTTGAAATCTAGGTTAAGGTCACTCAAGATCACCGAAAGTGGTACCGTATAAAAGCTTGGGTACGGTTTCCTATTCGCCTTCCATAGTAACTATGGCCATATCTTTAGCCATTTCGGAGATATTCAGCGTCAAAGAATGGTCTGACCTTGAAATCTGGGTTTGGGGTCGTTCAAGGTAATTGAAAATGGCGCGGTTCGACAGACCATGTATGACTTTCTATTAGTCTGCCATTGTAACTATAGCTCTTATCTTGTACCATTTGCGAGTTATTTGACATTGTATAATATCGTGACCTTAAAATCTGGCTTAGAGGTCACTCAAGTTCATTGAAACTGGTGCCATTCAAAAGCTTGGGTGCGGTTCCCATTCGCCTTCTAGGGCCGGATCTGTAGCCGTTTGTGAGATATTTAGCGTAAAAGAGTGGTGTGACCTTGAAAACAGGGTTAGGGTTCGTTCAAGGTCATTGTAAATGGCACCATCCATTTGATAGATGGCATACGAGTTCCTATTCGTCTTCCATAGTAACTATAACGATATTTTGTATCATTTGCGAGATATAGCGGGCTATTGGTCCAAAATCGCGAAATTTTGATACCCAATTTGTATTTAGTGCCCCCACAGGGGGTGACCTGGTCGGAATTTCGTGAAGATGTTTGATGCTCGTAAAACTAGAATGATTGGGCTACCGTATGGTGAAAAAAGTGTGACAATACATTAAACCGTGTTAATGAAATACCGGAATGTAACGGACGGGCGGATAGACAGACAGACGGACGGACAGACGGATAGACAGATTCGCTATATTAATATCGCGCGTCAGTATGCTGACGCGCGATAAAAATCAGAAAAGAAAACAAAAATAGTGAATAAAAATGTATATATAAAAAGTGCATGCACGTTGTGTACTCTGGCAACGTAACCTTCGTTGACTTTTAGATGTGGACATTTCTGTTATAATGCGCGGTTTCTCAATTATGAGGTCGATGAAACATTACCTTTAGTATCCGCGTGTCTTTAAAACTTCGTGAAAACAATTGTTTGCTACGCTGTTCAGTTTCTATCAGTAGCCTACTAATCCGGCAATATCAAAATAATTTCTAGTAACTACTGGTATCAACGCAGAATGGAAACTGAATAGAGAAACAATAATTGTATTTCATTGAGCAGACAAGTTAGTAAATTAAGTTGGTTTATGAGATAATTTTGATCATCCCCAGCTGTGCAAATTGTGCAATGCCACACGTACATCAAGACCAGGTCTGCATAGTTTTAAGAATATCCGGGCCGTAAGCCTCTCGACAGGATTAGCATAGCTTACAGCTCGCCATCGGATCGGCCGAATTCGATGATTCGTTGATGGCCAAATTGGACCAGTCCGATCGATAGATGGCGCCACATCGTTCACGATGCTGGCATTGGCAGTCTTCCTGTCTTCGCACGCGTCATTAACAGCTGTGCTGAACTCGCAGCAGATACAGCTGTGACAACACACTTAACGGACACGTCTGTCAGATGTAATGGTTCCTAGGGCTTGGCTTGGAGTGGAACAATTTGGTAGGTCAGCTTGGATTTAGATGGCTGGAGCATGGAAGAGAGGCTTGTTTTACTTTTTATCGCGCGTCAGCACACTGACGCGCGATATCGATCATATAGCAATTCTGTCTATCTGTCTGTCCTTCCGTCTGTCCGTAACGTTCCGGTATCAGATTACAACGGCTTAACATATTGTCATAGCTTTTCACCATACGGTAGCCCAGTCATTTTAGTTTTATCAGCATCAAACACCTTCACGAAATTCCGACGGGGTCACCCCGTGCAGGGGCGCTAAATACAGGTGGGGTATAAAAATTTCGCGATTTTGGACCAATAACTCGCTATATCTCGCAAACCATACAAGATACTATAGAAAGCGAATAGGAAACCGCACTCAAGCTTTTGAATGGCACCAGTTTCAATGACCCCTACCCCCAGTTTCAAGGTCACACCATTCTTTGACGCTGAATATCTCAGAAACGGTACGAGATACAGACATAGTTCCAATGAAATACTAATAGGGACTTACACACGCCCTACTCGGCAGTGTTGTTTCGAATGATCTTGAGTGACCTTAGGTGACTTAGCAAAATATTCAATGACACAAAGCGTCGCGCGGTCTCTCTGCGACAGCTGAGCTTCTTGTATACCTGGTCAGTGATATAGTCGTCGAGGCCAGACCTTGGCCTCGACGCACCTCAAGGCCGAATTTTACGGCCTTGGCCTTGTGAGCTGCATCACCGTCAAACTCAAACAAGATAATAAATTAGTACTAGTTATAATAATAAATTAATAAAAAATATATGTAGTTAATATTAGTAAATGAATATCTAAGCAAGAGCAATCAAAATTTAGTTCACTGCCTATCTCGTCGGGCTGTCTGACGTATTGCGTATCTTAATTTCTGCTCTGACCGTATGCATAGGCCTTGGCCATTTCCTTAATATTTTGGCTTTGACTACATCGCAGCACCTTTTGCAACGAAAACGAACAAGCAACTATTGCAGGCGATGATTCTCTGCTCCTGATAGTCTGACAACAGCGATTAAGGGCCAGTTCCACCAAGTGACGTTAATTTGTTCGGTAACGGTCAAATTCCATTGCATGGACTTTTCCGAGGCTTCCCCGATACAAGTCGAGGCAACCCGACGGATTTCCGTGTGTTGTAGATATTTTTTTACAGCATGGACGACAATGTGAATGAATTCATTGTTTCCGCTAATTGCACCTTATTATTATCTGCTACTATTACGTACACTGTGTCTCAAAGCAAGAACTTAGCTATCGCAAACAGATCGCGCGCCAACTGCGCACGCAGTACGTTGAGGGCATCTATGGGCCCAAATATTATACTGTGACCTTGAAATCTAGGTTAAGGATCACTCAAGGTCAGTGAAAACGGAACCATTGGATAGATCATACACGACTTACTATTAGTCGAGTTATTTGACGTTAAATATTATCGTGACCTTGAAATGTGGGTTAAAGGTCATTCAAGGTCATTGAAAGTGGTGCCGTTCGAAAGCTTGGATGCGGTTTCCTTCTCGCCTTCTATAGTAACTAATGCCGTATATGTAGCCGTTTGTGAGATATTTAGCGTCAAAATATTGTGTGACCTTGAAAATAAGGTTAGGGTTCGTTCAAAATCATTGGAAATGGCACCATTTGATAGATCGCATACGAGTTCCTATTCGTCTTCCATAGTAACTATTACGATATCTTGTATTATCTGCGAGATATGGCGACTTATTGTTAGAAAATCGCTAATTTTTTATACCCCACCTGTATTTAGCGCCCCCGCAGGGGTAACCCCGTCGAAATTTCGTGAATATGTTTGATAGCGATAAAACTAGAATGATTGGGCTACCGTATGGTGAAAAAACTATGACGATATGTTAAGCCGTTTTCCTTTAATACCGGAACGTCACGGACTGACAGATAGACAGACAGACGGACGGACGTTCGGACGGACAGACAGATTTGCTATATCAATATCGCGCGTCGGTGTGCTGACGCGCGATAAAAACCGGACCGCTACGATTAATATGACATAACTTCACCAATTCACAACGTTTGCTAATTATTTTTGGCACATAGAGATCTTGTTCAATTATCAGTTCACTATTTAAAAGTTTTTAAATTGGCTCAGAACCAGCTGATTGGTTTCTATAGCAACTTTAGCGACTTGGCGGTCTGTGTCTCAAAAAACCGGACCCTACGATATTTTGGCATAACTCGATCAAAAGTTCTTTAATTTAATTCTTTAATTTAATTTAAATAAATTTTCAGAGATAGCATGTGCTCAATATTCTTAATTAAACCACGAAGTTAGAAAACAGTTGTGTTTGCAGCAAAGTACCAGCTGAAGCGAGTTACCCTAGCAATCCTTTATATGCACGCCGTTCCACAGATTATGCTGCCTAATGAACAGAAAAAGGCAAATCTTTAAACAAACAGTGTTTCTATCGGAATAATAAGATGTTTTACGGTATTAAAAGTTACAACACGTGTTCGAGTGCTGTTTTGCGGCACTGACACAGCCCCATAGTCGATTTGCCACTCGTTTGTTGCCCTGTCGATGTTACGTTGTTCGAAGTCTCCGCTGTTCAGGTGTGTGAAGACGCTACTGTTGTTATGGAAAAGACACCGCTGGTTCTAAGCCAATTTAAAAACTTTTTATCGTCGTCAATAGAGAATTGAATATCGTATCTCTGTGCTAAAAATAATTAGTGAATATTATGATTTAGTGAAGTTATGTTATATTAATTGTGGCGGTCAGGTTTTTTTTAAACACACTGTAAGCTTATATTCCGTTGACCACGCAACTAATAAATGAAACTATTTCTCCGACGAAAACCGGAGAAGTATTGTCGGGTTGTCGTAATAAACGCACACACGGCAAGCCGAACAACGTCGTAATTCGCTTTCATGCCAACTCCTTGTCTAAATCAGTATTACTTGGTGGTAGTATCCCATGCTGTGTTCATTGTGCACTGCGTCAATTACGTTTTGTGACTTAACAAGAACTTAGCTATCGCAAACAGATCGCGAGTCAGCTGCGCACACAATACGTTGAGGGTATTTATAGACCTAAATATTACACCGTGACATTAAAATCTAGGTTAAGGGTCACTCAAGGTCACTGGAAACGGAACCATTGGATAGATCATACACGAGTTACTGTTAGTCGAGTTATTTGACGTTGAATATTATCGTGACCTTGAAATGTGGGTTAGAGGTCACTCAAGGTCATTGAAAATGGTACCATTTGAAAGCTTGGGTACGGTTTCCCATTCGCCTTCCATAGTAACTATGGCGCTATCTTGTATCGTCTGCTTATTGGTAGAAAATCCGGAAATTTTATACCCCACCTGTATTTAGCGCCCCCGCAGGGGGTAACCCCGTCGGAATTTCGTGAAGATGTTTGATGCTGGTAAAACTAGAATGATTGGGCTATTGTACGGTGAAAAAAATTACGATAATATGTTAAGCCGTTTTTATCTAATACCGGAACGTCACGGACAGACGGATAGAATTGCTATGTCAATATCGCGTGTCGCGTCAGTATGCTGACGCGCGATAAAAATCATCGACATTACTTGTTATTAGGCGAAGCCAAAATAAACTATCAGTGACGTAGTCTGATGTCGTCACGCGGAAATCCATTATGATCGGTCGGCGCCCGCAGCATGCCCTTAGAGTTCGTTTGTCGTGTCTGTCGTGTCCATTATACGAACTTGTTGCAGACTTGTCGCAGACTTCTCATCGAGAAGTCGCTGACTTTTGTCTCAGGGAAGTTTCGTGGAAGTCCATGTAATGGAATTTAGCCCTAACTAATGTCAATATCAACATAAATTTACGTAGCTCATCCTCGCAACAGGAAGTGCGTTCCGGGCCATTGGTCCAGCAACAGAAAACAAGTAGCTCAGCTGTTGCAGAGAGACCGCACGACGCTTTGTGTCGTTCAATATTTCGCTGAGTCGCTCAAGGTCATTCGAAATGACACCCTGCAGTAGGGCGCGTGTAAGTCCCTATTAATATTCCACTGAAACTATGTATCTCATAGTATTTCATAGTATTTCTGAGATATTCTGTTCCGCATTAAATAATGGCATGACCTTGACATATGTTTAATGAAGTATGGCAGCTATTATGGTTGGATTAGTACAATAGCATTAAGACAATATTATAAAATACAAAATAAAATATAAAATGTAATGCATTATGTATCAAAGTTAAATAGATTGATTTGAATCACTGAAAGTTTTCCAAGGAAACCGGGGGTAGGGGTTGTTCAAGGTCGTTGAAAATGGCGCCGTTCGATAGATCATAATACGACTTACTATTGGTCCGCCATTGTAAATATGGCACTATCTTGTACCATTTTCGAGTTATTTGAGGTTATATAATATCATGATCTTGAAATCTGGGCTAAGGGTCACGCAAGGTCATTGAAAATGGTACCATTCGAAAGCCTGTTTGTGGTTTCCTATTCGCATTTTGTAGCAACTATGGCCGTATCTTCAGCCGTTTATGAGATATTCAGCGTCAAAGAATGGCGTAACCTTGAACACTATGTTAGGGATCGTTCAAGGTCGTTGAAAGTGGCACCGTTCGATAGACCATATACGACTTTCTATTGGTCCGCCATTGTAAATGTATATCTATCTTGTACCGCTGTTGAGTTATTTGACGTTGAATAATATTGTGACCTTAAAACCTGGGTTACAGGTCACTCAAGATCATTCAAACTAGTACCATTCGAAAGCTTGGGTGTGGTTTCCTATTCGCCTTCCGTAGTAACCATGGCTCTATCTTGCATCATTCGGAGATAAAGCGACATATTGGTCTAAAATCGTAATTTTTTATACCCCCCTTGCATTCGACGCCACCGTTAGGGGTTTCCCGTCGGAATATTGCCATCCTGTTTGGTACGGAAAAACTAGAATGGTGGGCTACCTAACGGCCAGAAAAATTTGAAGATATGTTCAACGGTGTCGACAGAATACCGGCGTGTTTCAGACAAATGGACAGACAGACATCTTGCGACGGCATAGTTCGCGCTATGCATACTCGTCGCGCGGTAAAAACCGACGGCCGAACGTGCTCAGACAGTGACGTCGTACGAGCAGCTGCTGGCGGCTCGCAGAACGCAGATGTCGACGACCAGCAACCTCTTAAGACCGGTGTCCAGCTGTGTACCATTGTACTGGGGACCATTGTTTTGCAGACACCGGTGAGTTTCACTCCAAGTTTGTACTGAACCTTCTG
>Ga0209339_1000557_pt1 | contig 13924 bp, 6 predicted proteins | sample OlaalgELextract3_FD_187376 | JGI IMG/M metagenome (GOLD analysis project Ga0209339, IMG submission 187376) | Olavius algarvensis symbiont microbial communities from Tuscany, Italy - Type A ELBA extract 3 (SPAdes) (version 2) | ecosystem: Host-associated > Annelida > Digestive system >... | reverse complement strand
CAAACGGTGCATCCTAGGCCTATAGTTACTATTGAACACTAATAGGAACCCCTACCCCAGGAATTCAATGGTACAAATTTCGACCCCCTGGGGTGACCCCTAACCGGGGAATGGGCCCCCCGTGAGGTACATTTTGTCAAATTACTTTGACCTCTTGTTCGTCTACTTGCCGACTCGCCATCACGGGCGATGCCATCGTTAATAGGGGTGACAAATATTTCAGTTATTTCATAGTTGACCGTATTGTGAGTTGTTGAAGTATTTAATTATTATAATTGTGTGATATATCGTCATATATTGAGTATGAAGCTATAATAAATTAATGTATAACTTTGTGGTAAGTTTTGCAAGTTAATTGAGTCAAATACATAAACAATCTCTAGGTTGACCAGCAGATGAGTTTTATATTATTGAGTGTAAGTCAAGGTCAGCGAACACGTGTGACAGCTATATGGGCGTGGTCATTTGTCCGTATATTTGGCATGGCATATAATCAACATAGTCGACCGCATGCCATATGTCACATGACATAATTCTGACCGATCAGCAAAGCACGTTGCAATTGTGATATTGTGAGACGTTTTATCGCAGCATGAACCAAAATAGTCGAAATTACCTGCAACGAAATCCGGGTTAAGTTGGCAATGATTTGTGAGACAGTAGAAATTGGTGAATGTTCAACACTTTTCTACTACCTTGGTGTGGTGTGGCACATGGACGGACGACAAAATTAGATCGATGCAAAGGCTTAGCTGCGCTTGAATTTGATTATACCACGAATAACATATATACACCGCTTATATCGTTTGTACACTTGAACGGATCGAGCTGCAGATCAATATTATATCTGTTATCTGTGGCTGATTAATGGCATTTTGCCGTAATTATTACAATTCTGAGTAAAATGAGAAACTTGCAACAATGTATTCTATTGTGCTTGTTATCTTTGCAGCGAATATTAACATGATATAAAATATATATTTATATAATATACAGTTGTGTAATATATACTTTTCAACAATTTTGTAAACCGTGTGCGTATAATGTCTTGATAACTTGTAGTATTCTGTGTACGATTCCATAAAGCTAATCATGATAGTGCCCCTATCGGACCTAAAGTCCATAGTCTGTTACAGATCATACCATAATATGGCATGATGCACTGTGTGTATGTTTAGCCTATATTCAGTGGCTAGAACAGCACTTTAGCTTTATACAGCTACAGCAAAAACATTTAACAACAACTAGACAAATTATTTTACATGCTTCGCATCGGCGTTCTCTCAGCTACAGTGTCTGAAATTTTCATTCAAATTGGTTCATTTCTTCTAGGATTTGTGTAACAACACAAAATAGTACAGTTTTCAAAACACGTTTTTTCAGTACGCAATTTAACACTACTGCATCTGTTATCAGTTGACAGTGCATTATGAAAATAAAATAAGAGCAAAATATGTCGGTTCAAGACATTTACATGCTGTTATCAATTTTATAATAGATCAGCCAAATGTCTTTAATCGTTAACTGTTTCATGGTGTTAGTAGCGAAATACGCTTAATGCCTTAAAAACGCGTTTCCACTCGCCAATAGTATGACTCAACCTGACCCAACCCGACCCAACCCGACCCGACCAATTACCCCGACCATGTCAACTCTGCAGATTCGATAGAACGCAATGCATAATCTGACGTTTTGGCATTTTCTGCTGTACTTTTGTTGTATCATATGGAGACTAATAGACGTACTTATTTACTTACGTGTGTGTGTATATTCTGTTGTCATTGTAATAAACTAATAATGCTAATAATGTATAGAATATAATAATTTTTAGAATATAGGACTTTGTGTTTATCTGTTTATCTGTTTTGAAATAGGTTGATCATAAAAACAGTGTAGCCGCTACACTACATACTTATTGCCGTTAGAACGAAGGCCCGTTGTAGTTGATTTGAGTAATGATGTGTCTGCTGTCTGCACCGCGGTCAAATTATCTCTTAGCGCAGGCAGTAGAATGGCCACATAATGCGCTGTGGTGCCATAGCTCATGCCAACCAGCTGTCACTTCCGCGGTTGTAAAGCGCTACGCGTGTAAAAGCGGCGCTGTAACAAGTGTTCAGATTCTTTGCCTTTATCTTGATCTTTGGGTTTTCGCATTTCACCTTCAAAAATGCTTGCATTGAAAAATGGACAAAAAGAACAACACAACAGACGGGACTACAGAAGTGTGTAATGTGAGACTACAGGTTATACAAGTAGCTCAGCTGTCACAGAGAGGCCGCGCGATGCTTCGTGTCTGTCGTGTCTGTCAGTAGTTAGCTTCAACAGTACAAAACGTCGAGTAGTCTTTTGTTGTTAGTTACGTAGGCTACAGATTTAATGCGCTGTTCTGTTGTCTTCGGCAGTATATTTTCCATGATTTCTGTTTTGAGGGTGTCCTTGAAAAGTTGGGGGTGCAGGCTTTCAGCCAGTATGATTGAAGCTAACAAAGCATATACTGAAGTTAAGCGGCCCAGTGTCGCACCCCTCCCTCACAGCAGTACTCAGTAGTATCACATTCTTAGAAACAGCAACATCTTGTATCGATAACAAATTAAATGTAAATACTATTTACCTACATCTGGCCAAGGCTTTTGACAAAGTCTCGCACGAACGTTTTTTGCCTTCTCGGACTTAGACTGCTTTTCGACCTTATTATGCTCATCGGTTTGTTTTATCTTCAGATCATTAGTTCTTTTTAGTTTCCGATCCCGTGTGGTAGACTAAGCTGGCTATCCGTCAGTTTTTTGATTGCATGTTAAATATAGTTACAGTTAAAATTACAGCTACAGTTTGGTATTGAAATTGAAATTGTTGACGGTTTGGTTTGTAACTGGGTCAAGGCTTGGTTAACAGACAGACAGCAACGCCTGTGTCTTGATGGTTCTGGTTCTTATTCCAGCTGGAGACAGGTGTGAAGTGGAGTTTCACAGGGATCGGTACTGGGTCCAGTCTTATTTCTTATTTTCGTTAATGATTTGGACATCGGATTACCGAGTAATATTTTGAAATTTGCATACGATACTAAGATATTTCGCCCAATCATGAATCACACAGATGGATCATAGATGCAGCAGGATTTGAATATTATAGTAACTGGGCTAGTAGATGGCAGATGAAATTCAACGTCTCCAAGTGCAAAATGATCCATCGTGGCAAGGATAATGCTGGTTACAGCTACAATATGAACAAGCAATCACTAGAGGAAGTTGAGTGTGAAAAGGGCTTAGGAGTTATCTTCTATCAAGACTTGAAGTCTTCGGTTCACGGTAAAGAAGCACATTCGAAGGCCAACCGTATCATGCTGGGGCTAATGAGCAGGACAAGTAAGTACAGAAACCCAAAGTCACTGATAAATCTCTACAAGTCATTGGTTAGACCTCACCTAGACCACTGCTCAACCGTATGGAACCCTCACTAATAAGAAAGATAAGTTGTTGTTATAAAGGGTACAGCATCGTTTCACGCGTCTTCCCACGTCAAAAGGTCTGCCGTATGAAGGACTTGATCTGCTGGGTTATGGTCCTTACAAGAACGTCGTAACAGAGCAGACTTGATTGAGATCTTCAAAATGGTTAGAGGTTTTACTTCAACTTCATGGACATTCTTTTCCACAGCGCCGAAGACAAGATAACTAGAGGTCACAGCTGGGAACTGACAAAGAATCATTGTGGCTGCAACACTCGATTACAGTTCTTTTCTCAATGGGTCATAAATCGTTGGAAGAGTTTGTTTGAGGAAGATATTTCTGTGTTATCAGTGATCTCTTTTAAACACCGTCTCGAGAAAAGAAATCGTCTCATAGTCTACAAGTCCTACTGGCTGCACGAGTCTGAAAAAGTGATGGTCCTGGACAAGATGGAGAAGGACATCGCCAGGTGCAGCCGCACCCGCTGAGTTATATATATGGCCGCAGATTGAATGACAGTACCAGTATACAGAGTGTGACTTTCTCACGATGTGGCGACGCGCCAATAAAGTTTCCACGATTCAAGCCCTACTGCGCGCCTTACAAGTGTTAACCATTGTTCGAAAAAACGTATGCAACAAAGCAAAAAAACGTAAAGTCACGTTTTGGGTTTTTGAAAAAAAACGTAAAATAAGTATTCTCGAACGCTGGTGTTAACTTCATTTTCAAAAAGTTGTATGGGTCCGTTTGCTTCAAATTCCATTACAGACAGACAGAGAGACAGACAAACAGACACCGCATGACGGCATAGGCCGCGCTTATGCATCGCATCGCGCGGCAAAAACCAGGTTACATTTTAATGGTGACCCCCCCGGACAAACTCCCTAGGTCATGCCGTACATGGGTCGGTTAGGGTCAGGACCCCACCTCATGGATGGATCGGATAGGGTCAGGTATACGGGTTAGTGCCAGTTTTCCAAAAAAAACATTCCAGAATGATTCTGTCCTACGGTAGCAATCGGGAGTATGACCTTAGCATTTTAATCGGCAAGAACTTTCCTCAGAACGCCACTTTGTTTGCGGCGCGAAGTCCTACACCGAGTCATCTGTAGTCTTGGAGTACAGTGCACGTATACTTGCTGGGTCGACGAAGTGGATGACAACGACGATCTTGCCTCGAGACAAAGGCAGAACGATCGACAATGCAATCCGTATCATCCATCTTGCGCCACCCACGTCGTTCGGCCGAGACCGGCGCTACCGCCGCCGGCATCTCCTGCTGCCGCCGCTCGTCTCCGGCGGTTCGTCACCTCTCGGCCAGCCTCGCACGAGTCCGAGCCGTGAGATTCCTGCACGCTGCGGCCCAGGCCGAGTTGCGTACGGTACCGAGACTTCAGGCACCTTTGTATGATTCATGAAATCAGACCCTTTGACATTATTCATGTCGGCGTACAAATGTTGCAGCTCCTAACACCAAGCAAAGTCTAAGATCGTGAACGCAGTTCAGGGGTAGGTACCAGCAGTTTGTGGTGGGAAAGACTTGTGAAAAGGTAGGTTTTGAGCCTTGAGTGAAAAAGAGAAGGATTTATGGACAGTAGAAGTGAAGATGATAAAGATGAACTGGCATGAGTGAAATGAGGTGAATGTGTAGTTACAAAAATGACGGCATTTTGCAAAGTACCAAAGCGTCCAATCCCGGGCCGTTCCGTGAGTTACCAGTCTGTCCCACGGTGGTCAGTAGAGCCGTCTGATGGCCATCACGTCCATTCGTCGTTGTCAGCCAATTAATAACGCATGCGGATCGACCGAGCAGCTTCGCGTCCACTCCTCCATGATCCGCCGACAAAATTGCATAGCGCGCCGAGCTTGGCTCCGTCCACACCCGGAAGCGACAAGGAAGAAGATGAAACGAAGAAAGGGAAGGTACGGGAGGAGGGGGGCGGGTCTGTCGAAGTCTTTGTTGATCGATGGGTAGGTTCGATAACCACGGTTTTACGTTGTATCGGGCGTCCATTTCTCATGCGATGTTTCGAGTGCAAAGGCGCGTGGTTTTTCCAGCTTCGTTATAATAACAGTAATAATAACAGTGAATTTATATAGCGCGTTTTTTGTAAAAAAAAACCAAACGCGCTGCGTGTGCTAGCCTAGTAGAAAGAGAACAGAAAGGTTTTGAGGTGGTGCTTAAAAGCTTAAAGTCTTTAAGGTAAGCAGGACGTGAGTTCCAATTCGAAGCTTCTTTTTCTTTTTTATTCTTGTTATATACTACCTACCATTTTTATGGTGAATAAAGATTATCAGTATGCAAATGAACGTTCTTGCAACACGTCAGCGAGTCCAGTTTCGTCTGTGTGCTCTGAGTTATACGTGGTTACTACAATTACGTAACGAGACGCAGTGCAACGCACCGCACTGCACTGCTGGTGGAACTTGCGGAATTACGGACAAGTAGCTCTGCTATTGTAGAGAGGCCGCGCGGAGGCCGCGCGATGCTTTATGTCCGTCAGTAATTAGCTTCAGCAGTGTAATATCTGGAGCGCAGTCTTTTATTATTGTTATTTAGGCTTCAGATTTACAATCGCGTACAATTAAATGCTGCTAGTATTGTCTTCGGCGTAACGTTAAGGCTTCTTGTCGTACACTTCGTCGTCGTCTCCCGCCATCAACAAACCCTGCCGCTTACCAGCGACTAGTGTCATCAACTCGCCATGGTCCGTCGCAGCTGAGTGTATTGCACTTGGCGTTCACAGCACGCGATCGAGCCAGCTCAGAATCGCGATTTCTTCCTGCCCCACCTGCATTCAACGCCCCCGGTTAGGGAGTTACCGTCGCAAAAATATTGCCATGATGTTTAGTACGGAAAAACTAGAATGGTTTGGCTACCCAATTGTAAAAAATGAAGATATGTTTATTCATTTCGACAAAATCCATGACAGACAAACAGACAGACACACAGACACCGCACGACGGCATAGGCCGCGCTTGCATAGCATATCGCGCGGCAAAAAAAATATAACGCGGTTACTTCTACCGGTTACCGCCGACAGTCCACCATCTAAGTCGTTCCGAACGGTCAAAGAGTCGATGACCGAGCTCCTGGTCTGCTCTAAAGATGACGTCCGGCGCATCGTCATGGCATCACCGACCAAATCCTGCACGCTGGATCAATACCCACGTTTTTACTGAAGGAATCATATCTGACGGCGATGTCAAACGCTTCGTCGCGTGAAGGCTTATTTCTACCGGCGTCACAGAAGCATGCCATCATGTCGCCACTGCTGAAGACATCTTCGTTCGACGACGGCGAGATGAAGAATTATCGACCGGTCTCAAACTTGACCTTCATCTCCAAAGTCGTCGAAAGAGTCGTCGCCGACCAAGTCGTGAGGTAAACTCAGGCACACGACTTGCTGCCTTGTCTCCAGTCGGCCTAACGACGCCACCACTCAACAGAGACGGCGCTCGTGTGCGACCTGTCTGACATCTACGCCGCCTATGATCGTCAAGAAGTTACGCTGCTGGGCCTGCTCGATCTCAGCGTTGCCTTCGACTGCGTCGACAGCGACATCTTGCATTTCAAGGCGAGCCGAAAACGCCGTGAACATCTTTATTCATCAACAAAGTGATAGAGAAATGAAAAATAAACAGTATCTTCTCCAAATGAAGATGAGTGGACATGACGGTGCTGTGTTTACATTCAATGCACAGCTGCAACTGCAGACGTCCGACATTACTTTTTCTACAGTATACACGTAGCATTTTGTGTCACTTAGGCATAGATTTCCACAATTATTGTTAGCCCGCGTTAAGGGGAAGATATGCGTTGGTTGCCGACGTCGGTCTGTCCGTCGTCCGTTGTGATCGTATCTCGAAAACTAAGCAAGACAGACCAACGGAACACTATAGAAGTTGGTATCGCTGATTCTGTTGCCGCATTCAGATCCTCCCCAGACGCCTCCCGGGTTGACACTATGGTTTCAAAAATATGTTTAAATATCAATACGTTTTACTGTTCGACTGGCGTCAGACCATAGCTGTTGTCAGCAGAGTTCGCGACCGTCAGAATCTGTTGTTAACAATCATCGTCCGTTGTGTAACAAATAGACAAATTATTTTCGACACAAATCATCGAGCTATGTTTGCTAATTTTTTTTGCTAACATTCAGTAATTTTTCTAGAAGTAATGGAAGAATGCAAAAGGGGATGTTTTTATAAACGCGGTGTATTACCAATTTTTTTCAAAGCAGAATTTACATCTATCCGTGTTGCGTAGAATTTTGACGTTCTATTTGAAAATCCCATTCACGCTCGTCGGCGTTTTGGAAATGAACTATCACTTTTAACCAAAATCAGCCGTTATTTGCCTGCGAAAAAAATATATTCCGATAGAAATTTTCAGTCTGCATTGGCTTTTGATCGACGATTTCCTCCACTAAACGTAGGCCAACAACTTCGGCCTGTAATGTGTTATATATTAGTGGCAAAAAACGTTATTTATGACCGTACAGTTGCAGCGCATACAACCGATTCACAATCACGTTCGACGTGTTATTGGCGCAATTTGCATAATAACAGACCGTAGCCACAATGGCGATAGACGTACGTGGTCGCTGCCAGAGTTTCGGGTAATTTACGAGTGAGTTTTTGTATCAATCGTGGGGTGGCTCTGCAAAAAGCTATTTATGTATTCTGTGTCTGTCTCCGGAAGGCTTCCGATAGATGTACGCGTTTATTATACCGTTAAAGCCAGGCTGTGCTAGAGAGAGAGCAGTATGCGCAATATATATTTATTATTACGCCGAAGCAGCAAACAGTGGACATAATCATACGGGACAACACAACACAGCACACTCATCACGAATCAAGAAAGGAACTTATATACACAGTAATTAATCAAATCAAAATCTGAGCCTAATAGAAAGTCACTCGACCATGTTCTGCACAGTCATCAACTAAATGTTTCTACATTCGCAGTTTAATAACATTTATATTTACGCTGATAGACTGAATATAATAGTTAGACAAAATTAAACCAATAGAGCATTTGCTAATATTGGCAAGGGTGCGAACAATCACATTATCACAAATCAACGTAGGTCAGCCATATATGACATTGGAAAAGTGTGGCAATAAAACAGGAGATGAGAGACATGTTCTTTCCAACAACACTTAAATATTTTACGTAATAAGTTATTCCACAAAACATTTAAACGATGATAGTCATGGCGATCTAAGTACCACGTTTCACAACCATATAATACCGAAGGTACACAATAACTTTTGATCAGATGAAGTGTAGCCATCTCATTACTATAGTAACCAACAACTGACATAACATTATTAAAATTGCCATAAAACTTGCGAAAACCATAGCTAAAATCAGTTCTACATGTGCGTTCATAGAAATAACATCCTAACTGTTTCAACTTGCCAACCTTCTTCACCTCAACATTGTCCAAGGTGATTCTAAAAGTAGTTGGACAATTGTCACCAAAGGTTATAAGTTGGCTTTTAGATGGGTTGAAGAGGATGTCCCACTGTCTCCCGTATTGGAACAGACATTTACCATGTATACCATTTACCAGCTACCATTTATCTAGTGCAACTTCCAGAAAGAAGTAGAATATAGGCTCGACAATTATCGCCAGTCGAAATACGTCTTACTGCAACATCTTGGTACGTGGTGCACTAGAAACGATTTTTCCAAAGCAAAATGATGGCATATCGTACTGTTTACCTACATTATAAATATCACATCATAAACATACAGTAGGCCTATACATGTGCACGTGATAGCAGAATGTGTACTACTGTTGCCAATGGAAAATGTACACAGTCATCTCTCAACATAACACGGTATACGGCGGTATTTGGCAGTTTTATACCGTCATCATTAATACCGCGGTGGTTTTGAAACCGGTGAAACGCGCATCTCTAGTGTCCAACGACCGAGGGCAGTAGATATATTGCCGGTCGACGGGCAGCGATGATAGCAATTACGGAATGAGATGGACTCGTCGTGTCGAGATGTATATCCGGGAAGTAGACGAAGACGCTCCGTGATTTTCAGCAATAATTGCAGTAGCTTTATCCCTCCGATAGCGATAAATCATTCTTCTTCTTCTTTTTGTCCGTAGCCAAACTGATCTTGATCTTGTGCTATATTCATAGCATCTCCTACGTTAACCCTTTAGACCCCAAAGGCTAAATATAGTGCCACATCGAATAATACGAAGTTAGTACACTGGCCGTTGATGGGTGGACTGTTACATTTGGTACAGCGAGGAGGGGCCTGGGCGGGATGCGGCCCCGCCCAGTCTCCTCCTCGCTGTAAAAAATGTAAGAGGAAGTGAATTTATATAGCGCCTTTATTGTAGTACCTCACACTCAAGGCGCTCAGGTACGGATCACACAGTGTTACCTGCAAATTACACCATACCTGCCTCTACCTCGTAAGCGTTCACCAGATGGCGCCTCACCAGACTGAGGTTGCGGACATCTAATTGCAGCCTACTACTCATTTATCTACCCCGAAAGGATGAACGTCTGAGTCGGCCTGGTTGGCTGACCTACAGCGGACGGTTTACCCACATAAATGGTCACCCGTCAGCTGCAGGTCGAGCGCAGCACAGTGAAAGTTCGCCGGTCGAGACCGACGTTCTACCGCTGTACCATACAACCAACATAACAGCCCACCCATCAACAATCAGTGTATTGCTGTATATTGCTCCGCTGCTGATGTGATGTGTCTCAATGTGCCTACAACGCTACAAAGGGTTAAGACGTTTCTCGTATTTTACCTCCGCCAAGGAGGATATGCGATCGGCGCTGTTTTAATGTCCGTCAGTCATTCTGCCATCTTGTCTGTCATTCTGTGAGCAAGATTACTGCAAAAGTGATGAACCGATTTCATTGAGACATTGTGTTATGATTGGGCCTAACGGTCGGAAGAACAGCTAGTGTACCAATCACTGTATTGCTGCTATATGATGGTCCGTTGCTCTGCGGTTTTATGTGGCGATTAAAGGGTTAAGTCTTTTTCTTGCCTCGTTCGGGTCACAGCCGGCTTGATACTGTTTTTGTTTTTTGTGTTTGTTTTGAACTTTGTTTCGATGTTTGTTTGTAGCCACGTTTATTTGCTAGCAGCATTCTATGGTTAACTAGAAGGCCACTCAGTAGAGCGCATTTACCTCCGACAAAGGTGTTCCGACGCCTAAGTAAATAAAACCATTTTGAAACCACGGCTCGCTGTAGCGGCGCGCCGGGATTTTCCCGACGTAAAATTCCGCGTAGCAGTGCATATACGATATCGGAGAAAGCAATCCGGTTCCGGCATCCGGACTATGATCCGGATCTGGCTCAAAAGTTATCAGTTCGTCCATGCCCCGACATCTGTCGACACGCGCAACATTTTATCGAAATCCATGCACGCGTTTTTTTAGTAATCTTGCTAACAGACAGACAGACAGCCAAACACGGGCAAAAACATGTATCTCCTCCTGTGTCGGAGGTAATAAAAGATTTTCATTACAGGAAAACGGTTACAGTGGCTGTCGTTGATACGTTCAGGATAGATGGCCACTTATGGCATTACCTTCACCCAGTATAGCCCACAGTAGGTATACTACTAACTTCCAGTCCCTCTGAGGGTAGGAGGCTGAGCAGGCCTGAGGACATACTAGTAGGTTAGAAACTTGCTCAAGATTGCTCGCAGTGGACCGGGTGAGATTCGAACAGTTCCTGAAAAACTACACGGCGAGGCATAATTACCGGATCCCCTAGGTTTAACTAGCGTAACTTAGTCAATGTATGGTTTATTTGCATAAATTTTTTAGAAAACATAGCTGAGGGAATGCTAAATCTACAAGCCTAAAAATATTTTTATTTGATTAAATATTCTACACTAGCAGCAGTTTAAAAAGGACGTCAGTAAGTGTTATTACAGTAATGCAATTTACCGTTGAAGATAAACATGTCATTAAATAGTTGTGACTCAGTAAAAATTATGCACAAAAATGCTTGCTCAAAATATTTTTGACAGAAGATGAAGTCTTTCTGGGTCAAAGACGCTGATCGAAAAATCAGGTGCGAGGTCTTTAACTTTTGCATGGTGATCTTTGCAGCTGTGTGGGCAGTTTATGGTCGACCATAACCCACTCATGAGTCAGATGATGCCAAAGCTGTCATTGTCTCTAAAATGTTGTTAATCTGCCAAAACTCTACTCTGTGCCAGGAAACACCTTCTTAGAAAGCAATCTGCTTCATACTTTATACTTACTGACTAGCATTTAATTAAATATTTATTTTAACGGTAAGTCACATCGCTGCAACAGCACTTTTACTGATGTTCTGTTTAGGCTGCTGCTAGCAAAGAACATTTGATCCAAAGACAAATTATTTTCAACGGGCAGATTCAGCATTTCCTCCGCTATATTGTCTGAAATTTTTGTTCAAATAAACTGCATATTTACTAAGTTATGCCAGTTAAAGCTAGGGGGTCTGGTAATTATGCCTCACCGTGTAAAGCTATATAGTGTAGGGTGGTGCGTTACGGTCGTTTAAGGTCATTCAAGGTCATCGAAATTAGTACCAATCGAAAGCCCCATATGCGACTTCCTATTAGTCTTCCATTGTAACTACACTGCATATGCCTATTTTCTATCATTTCCGAGATATCACGAGATCCGCCACGTTGAAAATCGACATGACGTCATATTTTTTCTGCTGAGGGTGGTCCGATTTGGATAAAATTTCGCAGACTGGTGCAGAATGACATGTCGACTGCGGTGATATGGTCCGAATCGAAGCCAGATGTAGAACTCCAATATGGCGGACGTTTTTGCGAATTCCATGGCATGTCATCCCACAGCCACCTGCCACATTGCAGGGTGCTGCCACTTGGTGAAATCACTGTCATGATTCCAGAGCCACATGCACATTGCAAGGTGCAGTCACCTGGCGAAATCAATGTCATGATCGTGCCACATTGCAGGGTGTAATAATTCCATCCGCCATATTGAAAACGTTTTTCGCCATATTTTATATTTTTGGTTTTTTAATGCAGTTTGGGCTTTGACGAGCGGCGGCTTTCGTATCGTCTTCGATAGACTTGTTATTCATAACGCGTTACCAGCGTGTGAGGGACAGACGGACAGACAGACGGTCAGACGGATATGCTGCCTATCGCTAAGTCGTGCTGAGCGCGACCAAAATCTGCTAAAGGGGTGTTTATAGCGACATAACTCAACTCAACTCAACTCAACTGAACTCAACTGAACTCAACTCGACAGCGTGAACAACAGTTGACTCAGTTTCTAGGTCCTGACGTCATAAACAAAAACGCGACTGACTTGGCTGTACGCTGTTCAACTGGGTCAATTGAGTTGAGTTGAGTTGAGTTGTGTCGCTATAAACACCCCTTAAATCTACTGTATTTGGGCAACACATGATGATGTCATTTACCCGGCCAGCCTTCTATTAATTACTTCATGGTGAAATTTGGCGTGAGGGAGTGGACCTAAGACTCACTTTCCCATGGCTAATTTTGTAAGAATCGTTCAAGGGATTCACCCTTTAAGGGCAAATTTATACCAAAAAATGCAAATTTTGAACGATTTTGGGGGATTAAGCTTATTTTCTACACCTGTAACGGTGAAATTTTTCATTCGGTAGCCGATCTCGGGTTTGCCCCCTCACTGTTTTTGAAATGCCCCCCCACTCCGCTAATGTCGACAGCATGTGTTTTCAACGCTTGTACGTATAAATGTAGGTAAGTCTGTTATTTTGTAGTGTTGTTTGTAGCTGTTTTATTTTTGTTTTCTGTCATAAACGGTGAATAAAGATGAACGTAGTACACCGGCCAAATACGGATCTGAAGTGAAGCACTAATTTGACATTTGTGTGATGTATTTGAAACTCTTCAAACGCTGTTTACAATCGTAAACATATAAACCTATGCACACAGGCTATAATATTTTTCACCACATTGTCCCAGGGTCACGTGATCATCATTCGTCGCTGCGCTCGTCCAATGGATCCTGATCCGATAACTAAACACCAGTCGGGCCCGGAGGGTGTTTATTTACCGGATCAGCCGCTGTTGGATTATTGTCGGCTCGATGAAGGTGAGACATTTTGGTAGTATCTTATTCACCGTAGTGGAACGATTTGGTTGTTAGCAAAGGGTGGAACGCCGAAACCGAACTGTCTCACTCGAAGCCATGCTTCAACAACAACGTTATTGCATACTCGGCTCAGCGGAAGTGAGACGAGTTGGTAGTTTGGAGTGAAAAATTTCGATAACGAGTTAGAACAAGAGGTCAAAGTAGTTTGACAAAAAGCGCCTCACGGGGCCCATTCCCCGGTTAGGGGTCACCCCAGGGGGTCGAAAGTTGTACCATTGAATTCCTGGGGTAGGATTTCCTATTAGTGTTCCATAGTAACTATAGGCCTAGGATGCACCGTTTGGCCACAGTGCACGCG
>Ga0209339_1000556_pt1 | contig 13933 bp, 6 predicted proteins | sample OlaalgELextract3_FD_187376 | JGI IMG/M metagenome (GOLD analysis project Ga0209339, IMG submission 187376) | Olavius algarvensis symbiont microbial communities from Tuscany, Italy - Type A ELBA extract 3 (SPAdes) (version 2) | ecosystem: Host-associated > Annelida > Digestive system >... | reverse complement strand
TAGTATAAGTTGCGCTTTGTTGTATGTTGTGTAATATCTAGTTAAGTTCGTTATTTTATATATTTTCTATTCTTCTTTATTTTGTTATTATGTCTACCATTGGTGAATAAAGCTGATCAAATACTGCTGGTATGAACCTGAACTGATAGTTCCTTGATTTCATTTTATTTTCCGAAATTATTATATCCCCGCTCAGAAAGTTTAGTAAACAGGTTCCCGTGACAAGTTAACATACACAACTTTCTTCACCAAAGCATGGCAGATACAAAATATAGATATAAATGTTAGAAAAGAAAAATATATATACAAACAAAAACATAAATAGATGTAAGATATTCTTAACTACTATAAACTAGAAAATGAAATAGTCACCGTTTGTCTAACATATTCAGCTTATCTGCCGCAGTGTTTTGACAGACGTAGCATAATATGTTATCAGATTTAACATAATTTGCAAGAAAGTTACATTTACGTTTTGCAACACACTCCTGCATAGAGATGCAATTAAATACCAACATACAATTTTAACCGGCGGTGGTATTTGAGCAAGATGTCAGAGGTAAAGGTCATTAGGTTTCACGAATCAGATGCAGGAAATGAGCCATGATTTATGAACGGACAGACAGCCGTACAGTCTTCAAACTTGGTAACGACGTTGTCCACAGTAAGCACCACATACCGACAACTTACACGTTAAACCATTGTGCGTTTTTGTACGCCATCTGGACTTATAAACCTAGAATGTTTAAATTTGGTGTACATGTGTGTAGCAAATGAAACTCATAGTGCCATGAGCGCATTAGAGGTGTTTTTGTGACGATGCGCTATATAAATTGACATTTACATTTACATGTGAATTCACAAGGTCAAACGTTAAAACCTTGGCACGATGTCCCGCAACTGACTAATGAAAGGTCATGCCGTCTTCAAACTCGATAATGCTATGAAGGTCAGAGGTCAAGGTCAACATATCGTATACCTGGCAAATGCATTAGAATAGCTAATGGCCACAGGAACTCCAGACGTGGCGAGAATGTTAAGATCACAGTTGTAAAAAGAAACATCGATGTGAGAATAAAAAAACATTAAAAACATGTTTTTATCCGATGTTAAAAACATTTCAAAACATTTCCCAACTGAACATAGTCAAAATCGACTCGGCTAGATAACGTAGATTCCCTCCGGTATTACCCAGATAGCCATGAACTGAAATAAAACGAAACAAACATTGTTGTCGGGCGTAGGTAAAATAATTTTGTTAGTTCATTCGCTGTCTAATGAAAAAATAAGTTTACAAATGAGAATTATCCTATGGTTCTTTGGGCCAAGTCAGTGTTATAAATGTTTTTTAAATTTAAAAAACCTACATATAATAAAAAGATAAAAAACATGTTATATAGAAAAATCAGAAAAAAACACAAAATACGTTTTTAACAACTATGGTTAAGGTAATACAGTGACAACCTGTAGAAGTAAAATGTTCATATATCAAGAGATGTCCAGGCTTATACTAATGATCGTAATCTTGAAAACTTGTATGGTGGCCGAATATCGTGTCAGCCATTGAGGCCGACATCTTCTTGTGTGAGGCTGTGACTGTGAGCATCTCTGTATAATAGGACGTCTGTACATGTATGTTTTACGATTAATAACGTCCGCACTGACTGCCAAAAACGTTTTGTTCGAGACCTTTGTCAGTGAATGTAATATTGTTGTAGTGCCGTACGGTGACGACAGTGATGGCTATTATAACGTGATGACGTCGACTGAGCAGCAGCAGCAGCAGCAGCAGCCACACTCGCCGGCAGCCGGTGAGTCGTACCGCGGAGTTGTCTCAGGTACGGCGACGTCCGACATGTCCACTCCAGTCACTACGGTCGCCGCGAGCGCCGTCGACAACGAACCACCGAACGACCGCGAGTTGAACCTAACGACGGCAGCTGCGCCCTCCGCGCTCATCCAGTGATGCGTTCTACACCGTGTGCCAACAAAATGAGACTCGCGCGTTATCTTGAATATCTCGTACATTTGTAAGTCTATTGCAATGAAATTTAGCATGTGATATCCTGATGACCTTAGCCATTGAACGCGTACATAATTGGCCACCTCACCCTAGTTATGTTTCTACCTGATATTACACAAAAACCGAAAATTTATGTTGTCTTCCTCTCAATCCAGAATCCAGTGTGAGTGTCAGGTTGTGTGGCTAGATCACATCACAGTAGGTGTTCGAAGTGACGTCCCTTCACCTTTAGGCGTGCATGCAGCCGTGTTTGCCACTGGTGAATTGCTTTATCGATGATTGACGCCCTGAGGAATACGGTCCATTATTGTCAATGCTTTAGCTCGTCAATGTCGCGTTTCAGTTTTTATGTAATGTCAGGTAGTTTAGAAACATAACTAAGGTGAGGTGGCAAAATATTCAAGATGACGTGAGTCTCATTTCTTTGGCACACATCGTATTTTCATTCGATAGAGGGCGACCGTCACGTGGAACCGCTACTGATTCAACAGTCGCACTCATAGTTCCTGTGTCTAATGGGCAGTGACGATATTTGCATCGTTTTAACGACACATTATTCTTTAACTGTCTCGGACACTTTGTCTTTAAAGGATGATGGTTGTTTTTTTTCTGTTAGAAACATGTGACGGTCGATTTTGTTATCTGCTGTGCTGAATTGGTGTTTGTATTACTGATTTTAATCCACAAAGATTTGTTGTATCATATTATGTTACTTAAATAATATTATAATATTATCGATTATTCTGTTTTCTAAGTGTAAATTCCTGCTGCTAACAATCGTCTTCTAACTGTTTTATTTTAAATGATCTCTTTTATGCATCGTTTTACGCGCTGCTGTCAATCACGCGTGTATACAGTAATTAGACTTGACTATTATGTAATTACTGTAATTCTATAATGATTTTGAATATTTTACTGTATTAAAAAGTCATACTTTAGCATTTAGAATATTGGCTAGAAATAAGAAAACATTCTTACCAGTGGGATAGTGTGTGCTAAAAGGCGATCAAGATCATTGACAGACATGTGTGCCTAAATTCTCGTCTAGATGTCGAGTTTATATCTAAATGAAAGTGACTTTTTCGTTTTGTCTGTGACATTAAACTTGCAATGACACCAGTTTGATTTGTCAATGTTACTATCTATTGCATATTTTGCTTATTTTGCACAATCTGTACTGTGCATCCACTAGGCTAGTGTGCCCGTCGGAGGTGTTATATTTTTGGTTTTTCCGTTCGTCCTTCCTAGCTTCGTTGGTCCGTGCGTCGGTTCATACCGTTATGTTACCAAACTTGTGAATGCGATATTTTGAAAACGAATGAACCGATTTCGATGCAAATTGGCGCAAGTGGTCATCGGAGCGAAGGCGTGAGACGATCAAGTTTTGAGATCAGGAGGTCAAAGGTCAAGTTAGATTTGGAGGCCTGGCGAAGGCACCATTTTCCACCCCGACCCCCTTGGGTCGAGTAGCTTTTCTGTAGTTTAGGGTGAAAATGTAATTCTGTTTTACAGCTTGAACTTTGAACGTTTAATTATTCTGTTCTGTTAACTTCGTTTCTATAATTGTTGCGCTGAAGTTAATTCAGTGCGAATTGTGTTCATAAGTTTCTATGTTTTATTTTACATTTCAATATGTATGTATTTGCAATTTTACACAGAATTATATGGCATTTCATTTGTAAAATACGTAATGTTGTATATATTGAACTAATTGGCTAAAGAACAGTGGCTTTTACAGCTGTAAATGATTCATATATTTCTAACAAATTGATGATTTTTGTCGGAAGATAAAGTTCGTGGTTCGTAGTTTATGTGTTGAATATTATCGAGCGTCACCACACAATATGTTTCTCTCTGTTTGTCCGTCAGTCTCTCTGTCTGTCCGTTGCGTTTCGGTATTTTATGGCAACAGTTTAATATTGTCGTGGTTGTTTCACCACACAATATCCCAATCATTCTAGTTTTATGAATATCAAACATCTTCGCGAAATTTCGACGTGGTCACCCCCTCCGGGGGCGATAAATGCAGGTGGGGTATAAAAACTTGGCGATTTTCGACCAATAAACCGCTATGTTCGCTAACGGGACAAGATAACGCCAATGTTCCTATCGAAGGCGAATAGGAAACCGCACTCAAGCTTTTGAATGGTACCAGTTTGAATGACCTTGAGTGATCTCTAACCCACAGTTCAAGGTTACGATAATATTCAACGTCAAATAACTCGACTAATAGTTAGTCGTGAATGATCTATCCAATGGTTCCGTTGTTCTTTACTTCTTGTACGTTATGCAGTCAGTTCACATAAAGCACAGGATGAGGATGCGTGCAGCATTTCCACGTTTTGCCAATAAAAATCATTATGTTGTTTATAATAAGCAAAGTTTCTGGTACATCGCTTGTTTTTGTAACTTTTTTTTGGATATTTTTATGCCTCTTACGTCGTTTTGTCTAATACACCGCATTCGATCGGTTGGCCAATGTAGGCCTACTATAGTTCTGTGACTGTGTAAATAAACCAGTGAGTGCATAGCCATACATTGCTCGAGCCACATGACGCATTACCAGCATTTGCATGGCACAGCTGAAACGATACACTGCATCACTTGTCTGGCTTCTGAACAGAAACAGTACTGCGAGGAACGTATACACTGTGTCACAAAAAAAACCCCGGACCGCTACGATTAATATGACATGACGTCACCAATTCACAACGTTTACTAATTATTTTTGGCAAAGACGGGCCTTATTCAATTCTCAATTCAAAATAAGTTAAAAAGTTTTTAAATTGGCTTAGAACCAACTGTGTGGTTTCCATAGCAACAGTAGCGACTTGACGGTCTGTGTCTCAAAAAACTGGACCCTAAGATATTTTGACATAACTCGATCAAAATTTATTTAATTTAAATAAAATTTCACTGATAACAATGTGCTCAATATTTTTAATTAAAGCACAAAGTTAGAAAACAGTTGTGTTTGCAGCAAAGTACCAGCTGAAGCGAGTTACCGTAGCCATCCTTAATTGCGCATCATCCACAGTTTATGCTGCCATGTGAACATAAAAGGTAAATCTAAAAACAAACAGTGTTTCTATCTAAATAGTAAATATTTTGCGGTATCAAAAGTTACAACACGTGTTGGAGTGCTGTCTTTCAGCATTGACACAGCCCCACAATCGTTTTTACGTTGTTCGAATTCGGCCCAAAAATCCACTGTTGGGCGGTGTCAAGCTGCTACTGTTGTTATGGAAACCACACAGCTGGTTCTAAGTCAATTTTAAAAAACTTATTATCGTACTCAATGGAAAATCGAGTATGGTCTCTCTGTGCTAAAAATAATTAGTTAACGTTGTGAATTGGTGAAGTTATGTGATATGAATTGTAGCGGTTCGTTTTTCCGAGACACACTGTACAGTATACATTGTAGATACCAACATCGCTGCACTGCAGCGCGAGTCGTTGTTTGTGATCCATGCGCGGCTTTTACAGGAAACCATGCTTCTATCAGAGATCCGGGTTTCGTCGTAGTAGCCCGTCTCTGTCAGTCCAATGAAGAATGGCCGTGTCATCTGTCTTCCAACTACCGAGATGGCTCCATAGCGTGATGGCCAGCGGGCCGAACATCTTGTTTTGTTGCGTGTTAACATTTGCTAATTAATTACGAGTTTCGATGGCGCTGCCTCTCATAACCACGGATAAACTGAATTCCTTGATTTGAATGTACATATCTGATGTGATATACACTGTGTCTCAGAAAAAAACATGTGACCACGTTTTCGATAATAAATTGAAGTACAACTGTCTGTTTACAAAGATTTTTGGCACACTTTTTACCAAGGGTATAGGCCATCGACAGGTGTTTTTAGTTTCCCACCTTTTCTATTAAGTGCAGCTACTTTACCTTAGGAAAGTGTCGAGACCTAAATATCATGAATTTAGCCTTAAATGGCTAATTTTCTCAATGCTACAATACTAGGATATTAACTGCAAAACTTTAACCATATTATCTTACTTATTTATTACTCAAATTATGGTTTAAAATAGAACAATAACAAAATTTATTGCAGACGATAAGGTTGTTTATCAGCGCGTGAAACGGGAGATGCGATTGGCTTCAGACTACAGCTGAGCACAACGTCGCTTGAAGCATTTGAGCTGGAGATTGCGGTGAATTATCCTGTGCACACTTGAACGGACAATGGCAGTTTCATGCAAAATCTCTCGAGCTGATCAGTGCCTTTTTGGCTTGTCCTCCTGACTGAACACGGGGTCCTCCGCTACTACGCGCCGAACGCGGTCTACCGCTGCGTGGTTACCAGACAATTGTACCCGTCTTGCGGATTCTCTTTAGCAGACTGTCGATGCTTTCAAGTTTCCAACCCTAGTCTGGAAATTCACTCAACAGCGTTCGTCCACCATACCGCTTTGACAGATACAGATACAAATTTTTAATCAGAATTGCATAATTTTGTTTAAAATTTAGTAATATTTAGGTTTCAACAATTTTCCAAGGTAAGGTAAGTGCACGAAATAGGTGTGGTGGGAAAATAAAAACATCTGTCGATGGCCTATACTATTGGTAATAAGTGTGCCAAAACTTGTTGTAAACTGACAATTCTAGTTCAACTTATCGTCGAAGATGTAGTCACATGTTTTTTGAAACACAGTGTAGATATAAGATTTTCAAACACATTCCCTTTTATTTTTTTGAATACCTCCTAGAAAAATTAACGAATTTGAACGGAAATTTCAGGCAGTATAGCTGAGGGAATGCTGATTCTAAGAATTCACAATAATTGTGCCGAGTTGTTAAACGTTCTTTGCTTACAGCAATTTAAAGTGGACGTCAGTAATAGTGCTGTTGCACTGGGATTTACAATCAGTTAATAAATAAATAAACAGATAAAAAATAAATAAATCAATCAATCAACCAATCAATTAAAACAATGTCTATATATAGCGCCACATGTCGCAAGCGAATCAGTTAAAGATAAACATTCCATTAAATGGTAATACTAACAATCATAAGAGCAAATTTTACAATGCACACAACGACATAAAAACATAAAACATATAGTGAATTTCAGTACCGCAAGACGACTAATATCACGTAAAATTTACTTGTCAAAACTTTAGCAAATAAACATTAGAAACTGATCTGTTAAATTTGTCTAAACCAGAAAAGTCCGTATATAGTTTCAGCGGGCAAACTGTACCGGGCTGTCCGTGATCTAGAATAGGACGGACATATAAATGTAAGCCTTAACCAGTAAGTCACGCCGTTGAGAAGCGAAACAGCGGTGGATTAAGTCGGCTCGCTGATGAGCCTTGCAAGTAATCTTTTTGATATGTTCACTGAAACGTAAACGTGAATCCACTGTTTCTCCAAGGTCAGACACGGTATCGGACACGGGCATCAACTCAGCACCGAGACAATGTCAATGTAAATGTGGATTTATATAGCGCATAATTATGAAAATCTCTAATGCGCTCCATGCGCTAGTAGCTAGAAAAGAGAAAAGATTTTAACAGACGCCGAAATTGTTCGATAGTTAATGTACTGTTTTTCAAACGATCCGGTAAAGAGTTCCATGCTGCCGGACCAGCGCAGGAGAAGACGTTGATAGTCGACATCTTCAATTCAGTGTACAACTTTACATCATCATCATACAACTAACATGACGGGTGATTGGAAAATGTCCAGTATATCACTGATATACACCAAAAATAATAAGGTAATGAGTGAGTATAAAGTATAAAGCAAAGCACTCAAGAGAATAAACTAGCGGGCTAAAGACACTTTCAAGAAAATCAGTGTGAGATCTTTTCAACTTTGTCGATCTTTGCAGCTGTGCGGCAATGTGTGGTCGACCATGGCAGCAGACATGGGTGTGAGTCATCGCTGCTGTGATTCTCTCCGATGAATGTTTTAACCCATCAGAATTCCAACCTCGGTCAGGAAGCATCTTTAACAAGCTTTCGTTTTATACTTTTCACGCACTCACAACCATTTAATAAAATTCTCATTATCACCAGTAAAAACTACTGTTGCAGCAGATTCTAACTGGCGTTCATTTTATATTTATGGTGGCAAAGAATACTTAATCAGCGGACACGTTTTATACCGGTTTGCTTAGAATCAACATTCTCACGACTATATTGTCTGAAATTTCGATCACAGCTTATCACAACTATATTTCCTGAAATTTGCGTTCAAATTGCGTTGTTATTTTTTAACATTCGTTATTTTTTTCTAGGAGTTGTTCATGAGAACGTAAGGGGATGTTTACGTGAACACAGCGCATAATTACATCCATTGTACAGTTTATGTGCTTGCAGATGTTCTATCAATAAAAATAATAATACTGATCTTTCTTTGCTATTGTACAAAACGGGAGACTGTTGGGTTTCTAAAAGCACTTTTACACAAGAGCTGTTTATTGTGCACAGAGCGAAGTATTAGCTAGATTTCCATCCAGTTACGTCAGCTAATGTGCCTCCATCTACCGAGCTAATTCCACGCGATCTGATATTAGCGCGTCGTGTAACGAATAACGATGCAGCAGCGCGCAGTGGAAGAGCAGTTGCAGTGTCTAACTCAGTGCATCTTCTCGTGGAGTGCACATTACATGATTATAGTCTCAACTGCAGCAGAGAGTAGTCCGTCACTCAAAAAGACATCAGCTTGTGCGCAGTGGTTTAGTCCGCTGTAAAGTTTGAATTCAAAATTTTTGTTTTATTAAAACGATAAGTTTGAATTCAAACTCCGTTTTATAGCAGTCGTCTAACAGAAATAGTATTATAATAATTTACGAAAAATGCAATTTAATTGTTAAAATATTGCATCTTCTTCGCCATAAAATGCAGTGCAGCATATAAAGGCAGATACTGAACAAAAGCCGAAATGTAGGAAGCATGCATACAAATGTATACAGAAAGGTAGGCTATTAAAGTTTAGACGGCGGAAAATTTCTACACATCTTTGAAGCGTAGAGCAAATTCAAGGAAGAGTGAGGTCGTCTATACATGGGTACGACTTATCAGAGACCTGCAGCGTGTTAGAAAATAATCGCCAGCCGATGACGCGCGTGTTTAGCATCAGAAGTATACGATTCGTCAGCATCCAGAATTGGCGTGTCAGCAGCAGCAGCCGCAGCACAACGCTGAAGAACTGCAGACACCGTTGTCCTGCTGCATATCGAACGACGTGACGTCAGCGACGTCTTAATACGACACAACACGATAACAGAAACCAGCTCGCTGCCGTGCAGTCCGTCCGCAAACGGCTATTACCAGCTGCCGTGCACTCGCGTTCAGCTGACATTCCATTTCGACGCGACTACAGCAGTACAGCTCGTCCCTTTCCACATTAGACTGTCTCGTATAATTGTCTTTGCAGTCGACAGGATGATTTGACGCTGCGGCCTCGCGTAAATCCCGTGAAGAGTCGCTGCCCGGTTGTCCGTCTGCTGCTGCAACTCGTTGCTGAGTTGCCTGGAAGCAGGAAATGGAGATAATGGAATGTTGGTAGGTGAGCGACGACTGACAGCGACGACTCAGCTTGGCGACGTCTCGGTGAAGTCCTTAAATAGCAGCTGCCGTGAATGAGAACAGGAGGAAGATCAGCGGGGCGCCTATTGACGTCAGGCGAACACGTGCGATCGAACTTACTGGACCGGTGCGTCATCGCGCGGCTTCTACGTGACGATCTATAAAAGTAGCAGCAGCAGCGACGTGATAGTGAAATTGAGCAGGTTGACTGAGTTGATGCCGATGCTGCTTGTTGCGTGTTACCTTGGTGACGTTATACCTAGGCCCATGACGTCAACAGGTGTGGTGTTTCTATTGGTGCTAATTACGCACGTCACCACTCAGTTAGATCCGTCGCCATATGGTAAGTTCTTCATATCGTCATCACTAACTAACTTGAGTAGACTGCCTTTTCGTTACAGGTCGTCTCGACTTCGGATCGCAACTGTCTTAAGTCCGGTACACACTGGCGACAAAGTCGACTGTTGCCGAAACCGGCGACAAATCGGCAACAAAGTCGACTGTCGCCGATACGGTCGACATCCTCGCCAGTGTGTACTGGGCCAAAGCGACACGGTCGACTTTGTCGACTTTCAACGAAGTCGACCGTGTTGAATTCAACTTTGTCGCCAGTGTGTGCCGGGCTTTAGGAACCACTGACGAAATTAAAGTCAGTGTCAGCTTGTTGATAATGCCAATCTACAGCGTGTCTCAAAAAGTGCCAACTTCATATTTGCTACAACTGACGCGAGATATTGATATATCAAATCTGTCTGTCTGTCTGTCCGTCCGTGACGTTCTGGTATCAGATGAAAACGGCTTAACATATCGTCATAGTTTTTTTTCACCGTACGGTAGCCCAATCATTCTAGTTTTATCAGCATCAAACATCTTCACGAAATTCCGACGCGTTCACCCCTGCGGAGGGGTGCGGGGCTAAAAATGAACGATTAACGTGTCCGATTATGACGAGTCACTTCACAGGCTAAATACACGTGGGCTACGAAAATTTCGCGAATTTCTACCAATAACTCGCTCTATCTCGCAAACGATACAAGATAGCGCCATAGTTAATATGGAAGGCAAATGCAATCTATCAAACGGTGCCAGTTCCAGTGACCTTGCACGAACCCTAACCCCGTTTTCAAGGTCACACTACTCTTTGACGCTAAATATCTCACAGACGGCTACAGATACGGCCATAGTTACTATAGAATGTGAATAGGAAACCGCACCTAAGCTTTTGAATGGCACCAGTTTTAATGATCTTGAGTGACCTCTAAGCCAGATTTCAAGGTCACGGTATTATTCAACGTCAAATAACTCGCAAATGGTACAAGATAGAGCTATAGTTACAGTGGCGGACTAATAGAAAGTCATACATGGTCTATCGATCCGCGCCATTTTCAATGACCTTGAGGGAGCCCAAACCCAGATTTCAAGGTCAGACCATTCTTTGACGCTGAATATCTCCAAAATGGCTAAAGATACGGCCATAGTTACTATGGAATGTGAATAGGAAACTGTACCCAAGTTTTCAAATGGTACTACTATCAATGACCTTGAGTGACCTGTAATCTATATTTCAAGGTCACGATAATAGTAAACGTCAAATAACTCGATTAATAGTAAGTCGTGTATGATCTATCCAATGGTAATGTTGCCAGTGATTATGAGTGACCCCTAACCCAGATTTCAAGGTCACGGTGTAATATTTAGGCCTATAGATGCCCTCAACGTATTGTGTGCACAGCTGACGCGCGATCTGTTTGCGATAGCTAAGTTCTTGTCTTGTTAGAAATTAAAGTAGGTTAAGTAAAAATGGGGGTGATGGACGAAACTATATAAGTGCATATAACCAGACAAATTGGGCAATTTTTACCGCGCGATGCTACAGATAGCGCGCAGTATGCCGTTGCAAGATATCTGTCTGTCTGTCTGTCCTTCCGTCCGTCTGTTTATCTGACACACGCCGGTATTCTGTCAAAACGGTTGCACATCTCCTCAATTGTTTTACCTTCAGGTAGCCACACTATCCTAGCTTTTGCGTACTAAACGGTATGACAATATTCCGACGAGAACCCCCTAACGGGGCCGCTGAATGCAAAGGGGTAAGAAAAAATCCTGATTTTCGACCAATATCTCGCTTTATCTTGAAACTGATGCAAGACACAGCCATAGTTACTATAGAAGACGAATAGGAAACCGCACACTAGCTTTCCAATGGTACCAGTTTGAATGATCTTCAGTGACCTCTAACTTAAATTTCAAGGTCATGATCACATCACATCATAAAAGTTATAGTGCCCAATAGTGATATTACTCAACTCGAAACGGTATAAGATAGAGCTATATTTACAATAGCGGACCAATAAAAAATCGTATATGGTCGCCATTTTCAATGACCTTAAACAATCCCTAACCCAATTTTCATGGTGACGCTATTCTTTGACGCTGAATATCTCATAAAAGGTTAAAGATACGGCCGTAGTTACGTGGAAGTCGAATAGGAAACTACACCCAAGCTTTCGAATATTACCAGTTTCAATGATTTTGAGTGACCTCTAACCCAGATTTCAAGATCACTATTATTCAATGTCAAATAACTGGAAAATAGTACAACACAGAGCTATACTTACAATGGCCGACCAACAGAAAGTCCTATATGATCTATCGAACGGCACCATTTTCAGTGATCTTGAACAACCCCTAACCCAGTTTTTTAAGGTCACGCAATTTTTTGAGCTGAATATCTCACAAACGGCTAAAGATACAGCAATATTTGCTGAAAAATAGGAATAGGAAAGCGTACTCAAGATTCCTAATAACCTTGAGTGACCCCTAGCCTACATTTCAAGCCTCAAGATTACGGTAGTATTCAAGATCAAATAACTCGAAAATGGTGCAAGATCTACAAGAGCTATACTTATGTAAGTCACGCCAACTGCCGAAATCGCCACCTGCTAATATGCTTCCATGTTGCCTACTTTTATAAATCCCCTAAGTTGCGATAAATCAACATTTATGTTGATGCGGATCACTATTCCCGCATTAACATGGCCTACGGAACGATATCCCACCTAAACACTACTAAATTCTATAAAATCGTTCACTTACTTCTTCCATAGCCGCTTTCGCGCTTCGCGAAAGGTTAATTAATTCTATACACGCGTACGATCCTCTCTTTACATGTTACGCAACGTCCAACACTTTTCACTAATCGCCGGCGCCGCGCCGCGATACCTTGCTGCTGGCCTCGCTGCTAGCACGGCCAATATAAGGCCTACACTGCTATATGCATAGAATATGCTGTCAATAGCTCGTCTTTGTATATCTATATATATATACAACCATTTACATGCCCAAGCTTGTTGGAAGTTAGCAGCCGTTGTCAAGGCCGATCTTAACGTGCAAATTGGCCGAAAGTCCAATTTTCGATATCTCAGAAACGGCATCCAAAGTGCTCGGATCGTTTCCACATTTTTCTCTTTTTAGTTTCACCTCCTTGGCAATCCCGATTTCCTATTTTCGTCCTCCCCGAGGATCGGTTAGGGTCGGAAATTTTCAAAGTTGTTTTTCTTTTATACGTGAACCGGAAGTCACGAGACCTACACCAATTGATAGCTCTCGTCAGCCTGATTTCAACGAAGTGCTACATGCCTAAGTGCAAACTTAAGGCTAGGCTAGCACATGCATATTTAGTACCCAACAACATCCCTAGCGACCTACCTAGATATATGTGTAAATATACCTAGCAATATGCGTAGCAACCCATAGAAACCTGCCTAGCAACGGACGGCGCCTTCGCTCCTCCCCCTCCCGCGTTGCCTAGCAACCTGCCTAGCAACCGCTAGCTTATATAAGGATCTCCCTGGCTTACAGCTCTCATTCTCGTCTCGGATGTTGAAGCGTTCACATCGTGCAAATGTATGTATCGTGTACTAGCTTTGAGCCAATTTGTCGTCTGCGCCTGTCGATTTATTGTCAGAAAATAAAGTTTGATGCGTATTTTGTCGCGAATTGAAAGCATTTTGTCGACAAGTTGTTGAAAAATAAAAATAAATCGAAGTTAGTCGAACCGGAAGTGGATGTCAACAGTCGTCGACGACGTTGATAGTTGACGTGAGGCTTGGTACGTTAAAGCCTCAAGCGTTGCGACGTCCCGGTGTCCCGTTGTCGGCACCGTGGCTCGTGATCATCGTTGTCAGACATCGTTGTTGTTCGTTGACGTCGTACGTCGTCTCTGACAGGCATCGTCGTCGTCTGTCAGCACTGTTCGTCGACGCCGTCGGTCACTGCCTTGACCGACTGTTGTGATCGTCGGCCGCTGCCGCGGCGAAGATCAGTTTCATTGTTGACGTCGCTTGTTAGGTTTTCGGTTAG
>Ga0209339_1000553_pt1 | contig 13947 bp, 9 predicted proteins | sample OlaalgELextract3_FD_187376 | JGI IMG/M metagenome (GOLD analysis project Ga0209339, IMG submission 187376) | Olavius algarvensis symbiont microbial communities from Tuscany, Italy - Type A ELBA extract 3 (SPAdes) (version 2) | ecosystem: Host-associated > Annelida > Digestive system >... | reverse complement strand
CTCCAACTGGCTGTTCATCTCTGCCTCCCTCTACAATTCCAACTGTTGACGCATCGATGTCGTCTGACATTTCACCACGATGATGTGGATCTGCCACCATCTCGTAGTTAACTGGCGGACACTGACTGCCTCCAACTGGCTGTTCATCTCTGCCTCCCTCTACAATTCCAACTGTTAACGCATCGATGTCGTCTGACATTTCAACACGATGATGTGGATCTGCCACCATCTCGTAGTTAACTGGCGGACACTGACTGCCTCCAACTGGCTGTTCATCGTTCTGAAGAAACTTGGATAAATCCTGATACAAATAACACAATACTGTGCAAGTCAATCAAGACAAGATCTTGAAAGGCAACTTATCTGCTGAGACTATGACACGATGTAAAGTACTGTGTATGCTGACATCTGATGAAGGCAACTGAGGATATGTATACAGATGTGCAATTGTGCATGATGCAGATTACAGTGTAAGTAAACAGCAAAGACGACGACTCGTAAAAAGAGACGTGACAGTGTCTGCTGATCGCAGTACTTTTATTTTTTGCTCACCTTTAGGGTACTAGAATGAAATGTCTATGATGTTTTTATTGGTAACTAGGCATGTCATGCAGTCTTTTGCCAGGACACTGCAATATGACAACTGCTATGGTGAAAACTGATCAGTGGCAGATCCAGGATTTGTCGGAAGGGGGTCACAAAGTTGGGGGTCTCCCCTCCCATCCCTTCCCTTAGAAGTGGGCCTCTTAAATCCAGCTAGAGGGTCTGGGGGAGCGCTGTAAGCTCCCCCAGCGCCAAACTCGAATTTGGTGCATTTTAGCCTTAAAATCTGACATCTGGTGGCAATAATTTTAAGGATTTTCCTGAGAATCAACTGACCAAATTTCGTGCAGTTTAAACAGTAAAGGCAAATCGGGACCAAAACTTTCCACCATCTGGATGTTAGGTCCTGGGCAAATTAGTTCTTGCATGTGAAATAATGTTAAATTCACATAAATCCATTTCAGCATCCATATGTAATATTAGCCTCAGTCCAGGACTGAGGCTAACATTACACACAGATGCTCCATAACTCCGTAGCATCACTCAAAGAGCGCAATTTATTGCAGAATTCAGCGAGGCCTATATTAGGCCAATGTTTGCCGGGTTAATTTCATCACTGAATTAGAAGGTGTCGACCTACCGGTCGCGAAGATGCAGCCGTATCGTGAGGCTTTGACGGAAGAATATGACGAACCGTCCAAGAATATTATGTATCCGCTTGCCTGTCGGCTTGATGCATGGTTGCACAGAAATTAATGAAACACAGGCAAGCCCGTTGCTGAAGGTGATTGAATGTCTCGGCCAAAAATTGTGCCGTTTTCGAGATATTCGCCATCGAATAGTATTGTGACCTTGAAACAAAGATTAGGGGTCCTTCAAGGTCACCAGAAATGATATCATTCCATATAAAATATACAACTTCCTATTAACGCGCCATAGCAGCTATAGTCGAAAAAAACACCGTTTTAAAGATATTTGCCATTGAAAAGTAGTGTGGCCCTGAAACGTGGGTTAGAGGTCGCTCAAGGTCATTGAAAGTGGTACCACTGAATTGTGCGAATAGAATACGACTTCCTATTAGTGATCAACAGAAAGTATGGCCTTGAAACCTAGGTTAGGGTTCACTGAAGATCACCGGAAATGTCACCATTCGATAGAGCATGTATGACTTCCTATTAATGTTCCACAGCAACAATGGGCATATGTTGTCTCGTTTCCGAGATTTAGCGACATGTAATAACAATTCGGGCGTTACGATCGAACAGACCGGTAAGACACAGTATGCAGCCGTTTGCCTATCAGATCGGCGGCTGCATAAAAATCTACTGATGCGGCCGAAGGGAGGCACCCATTGCGCCAGTGCCTAGGTCCGCCAACGCTGCTGATATTATTATTTATTATTATTAAACAAGTACTGACTACAGTGACACTATCGCGAAACACTGCAGGAGCACTTTACACAGTCAATAAAAACAACAAATATAGAAAAGTTCCAGCCAGGTGCTCCCCACTTATTAGGACTACACCCCTGGTGAAAAAGTACCACTGAATTCCTGGGATAGGATCTCCTGGTGTTCAATAATGGCTATCTACCATCCAATGACAATCACTACACGGTCAATCTCAATATGCACTTCTTACACTACGTGAAGTGAAGCGTATAAAATGCTCGGACAGATTTATATACAACTTCAAGCAAAGGAAATATTTTTTTAAAAAATTATGAAATGTTACATAATAAAAATTTGAACTACAGCTACAAAATAAGTAAGCAAGGACGTCACGCTGTGCAATGCACATCAACCTTGTCTTGTGCTGCACATCATGCTACTCTTTGACATCTAATAAAATTACAGCAGGAACTTGCAAGCAAAACAAATATAGCACATAATAAGATCAACTAAAGTGCGCCAAGTCCAAGCAAACCCATCTCAAAAACAAAGACAGTAACTCCATCGCAACAATACTGCATACATCACAGACGGCATTCTATTACATTCACTTATTGATTTGCAATCTTTAGACGATTATAGTTTACTTTCACTGTGTCTGCAAATCACAAAGAATGAATCTCTCCCTCTATCGTTACTATTTCAGTGTTTTAGATACAATAGACAAAGACAACATTCAAGCACATAGCAGACAATAAATAATCACAAAGCATGTTCAAAAACGTGGTATGCTTGCATGTTACTAACCGGTATGGGACATGTTACACTTCCAGTTGATTCAGACACACTATTTTCGACCATGACTGGGAGATCGTCAACAGGAAGAGTTCCAGACAGCTGCAACAAAGAAAACGAGCCAGTTCAGTGTGTGTGTGTAAGAACCAGCTGCTGGGCAGATGACTGCAGTGCCGGGGTCAGACTCTAAAAAACAGATTGGGTGAAGAGAAAAAGTGTATTGGCATCGTCAATGCTTTTCATGATAGTATAATGGGCTCAAGTCCTAGACTGCACTGAACAGACTGATCTGTTCTATGTTCCCATGTAAACACTTGTTTCTATACAGCAGAAGGTTATACGCTGGGAGGAGTTCTATACAGAGGAAGGCATTTATACACCACATGGATTTTCTCTATTCAGCATAAGGAGGCTATCACATTACGTCACATTACAGTTATTCAAAGTCGCCTAAAGTAGTAACTGCTAAACCATTAACGGTGAACAGTTAAATGAGCAACTAGAGTAGGGCTTAACATCCCACCAAACACATTATAGGTCATATCGGGGACGATTTTTACGGATCAGATGACCCAACCAACGATGTCAAAGCACTGAAGGACAATAGTTGGTCAGTGTACCAGGTAAAGGGCCAATCCTACCAGGCCAAGCCCTCTACAAGGTAAAGTGAAGTAAGTATAATTTTTTAAAGAACACTTACATAGCATTATAAAGTCCGAAGATACAGAGGTGCTTGGAGGACTCGAGAGCCAGGCCCAATGAGATCAAGCCCGATCCAGTAGACCAACCTGAAAGAACTGCTCATTATGATTGTGCAATCTGCATTGCTGAAATGCTACACAATACTAGGCTATAGCACAGAGACAGTTCTGTTAATATTCCCCTTCCTCCAGACCAACATCACTGTTATCACTGTTCTGATGAGGCCAAGTGAAGGTCAGGGGAGGGGGGTAAAATGAGCAACAATTAAAGCGAGAACGAGCAGGATAGTCGTTTCCAGAAAGAGGCAAGAGTCAGAGCTAATGTAATGTCACATGGCAGACTGTTACAAAGATATCGGCATGCATGCCTGGATTAGATGCCTAAAGAAACAAGCCGGCAGTAAAAATAAACAGGTACAACGTCACTCAATATCCTCTCCCCCTGATCCCTTCCCATTAGGCCTACACGTCCTGCCTCTCAAGTTACTCGATCGTGCCTGCATACAAGCGGGGCCGACGAGTTCACTCAAGAGATGGGTAGCGCAGCTCATACACGCCTCATTAATGAGAGCAGCGCCGCATGAACTAACTTGCCCCACCCCTGCGGACACACTCAAAAACTCTCGGGCAGTATAAAAATTAACAATCGGCTTTCGAGCACATTTAAATATAGCATATATTCATCACCATCTTCATCAAAATTATGGTGGCATTGCAAACAGAGTAACAGACTGACAATTCAAAGCAAACTTTAAAAAATATACATTACTGTTCTTAAACTTCGCCAACGAAATCAATTTTGTTCATACAAAAACCAAGAACTGAAACTCAGCACGTGAAGTATAATTACCTTTGATGCAGAGATGACAATAACATTTTCAGAATTAGCAGCCAAACTGTTTGACTGTTCTTGTAACTGTTTCTTGGTATTAGCAATCTTGGCATTAACCAGTATTTGTTGACTTCTAGTAGTTATCAATGCTGACAGAACACATACATACCGTACTTAAAACATACATTTTTATACGTCACAAACAAATGGATGATGATGTTAAGCAGCATGTTGTTAATTACTGTGTGCCACCCAGCACAGATTTAAAGGGGTCACGTGACCTGAAACACGCACCTTTTAGGGGGGTAAATTTTGCATGTTGGCTAGTACATGGTAATGTCTATGTAAATGCCAAATTTGAAGAGTGTATCTTCATCTGTTCCAAAGATATACAGGAATGCCCAAATTCAGAAAGGGATCAACTGACCCAGACCACACCCCTTTTGGGGGTAAATTTTTATGCGTGGGCTAGTACTTGCCAAAATCCATCAGCATTCCAAATTTGAAGCATGTATTTTCATCTGTTTCAAAAATAGAGACCAGTGCTCAAATTTAAAATGGGTGTCAGTGAAAGTGGTAGAAAGGGTTTTGGCCTGTAGAATCAGGCAACAGGTTAAGATCGACGAGATAAAATGAAATTAAGTAAATATCAGACATTCAGCAGAAATATAGTAAAGACATTTACGTTTTTCATTTTTTGGAGTACTGTCATGCGACGTAAAGTTAGAGTTAACCAGCCAATCACGAACAAAAGTATCTTTGCTGTCGCTGCACCCTGTCACATAAACATATTACAAATTACTAAAATTATGACAATACACCAAGGTATTAATTTCTTACTGGAAGCTATAGAAACACTTCAGTTATAACAGGCAAAAAACTGGAGTATGATACCGCCACACACACATACAGTTAATGGCCATAATCTACAAAGTGTCTCCAAAAAGGAAGCCACACAATGTTTTTGCTATGACTTTCAAAGTTGTGAATATTTTTTTACGAAATTTGGCACATAGCCTCACTGGTACGTGGTGTAAAAATTGTCCATTCACCTGTATGTACCCTACCTTGTAAAGCTACAAATGACAAACTGTGACAAAATTGTGCAATAGTATGTTAACTGGCAGCAGAAACCCGATGGCTATGACAAAAACAATATTCTCTCTAGTAAACACGTCATTTGTGTACAAATATGTTACAGTGAATGTTTGAAGTGTCCACCCCTAGCTTTAACATGTGTATGGTGATGTCACCAGTGAACTGCAGCCACGCGAGTGCACAGGACATGCTTGAATCCCTGGCTGAGTGGTTTTACGCCACCGAGTATATCTCGTCAGTACCCCTAGCATTTCGGCATCCGAGGAGACAAATTTCAGTAGTATATTCAAATTAGTGTACACACCTTAGTGTGTCCTTAGTAATTACACCACTTAGGTTGCCAAATTATTGGAATTAGAAAGAAGGGCATCAGAGGGGAACCTCGTTGAAGGAATCCTCTTGGTGTGCCTTCATAGAATTCATCACACTACTAGTCTCTAGTACAGAGCTAGATGTTTAGTCCCTAGTTTAACTAGGACTTTTTCTGGGGATGGCCTATGGACCCACTGGCAGTCTTGGCCTACGGGGCTGAACATGCCTCGCCCCTCATTGGAATTGGCGCTCCGACCCGCCCGGCAGCGACGACGTAAACATTATAGGTGTTTAACAGTCCGTCGTACTTGGCAATTCAGCTCCACTCTGACCGACCAAAGTGCGAGTAGCGTGTCACGTAACCACATCGTTACGCTTGACTGGGCACTGAACCTCCAAAATGTGATTGACAGAAAATACTACGAAATGCTGGCAGAGAACATCTAGTAGTCGGAATAATCCAATGCAGAACGACTATAGCTCCACGTGAGTAAAATTCAACCAGAAACACATTATACACCTAGATAAAAACTGGAAAATAACAGAAAATCTATGACTGCAGCCATAAGCGGCGCAACTAGCTAACTAGTATTAGTATAAATATCAAAAAAGGAAGATAAACCCTTAACTATGAGTCACATACAGGTAACAAAGAACAAATGCAACAACCACATTACTACTTTAAACCTTATTTCTTAGCAAAGTTACTGAAATTGTCCCAAACAACGTTAGCCAGTATTAACGAGACCGTCGAGGACGGAGTAGCTCATTCTAATGTTGTTATATATTGTGAGCTTTGACCTTGACCTCGAGCACAATCTCGATGCAGACCAACCTGGGAACTATAATCTATTGTGAGGATCCGTCCATCGTGATTTGGATCAGACAGACGGAAGACGGATGACACATGATTTTAGAAGCTCATTGGAATGAGCTAAAACTGCAGCTAATTAACACTGTGAAGTCAGCACACACAATTACTGAAAAGTACCTTGAGAAGCATATTCTGACTTTGTTACTTTCTGAAATGAATGGAAGTACAGATACATAGTTGACAAAGCTATGTCTATTTTATAGTACAACAACAAAGATGAGATAAAAATAGCAACATTGCTAAATTTTCCTACTATGCTGTAGAGGGAAAAACTTCATTCAGTTCTACTGTTTATACAATCCACCATCTACATTAATCTAAGTCTGAAAATCACAAAATTTATCCCACCCCACCCTCATTGGGCTCCCCAGTCGGGGGCGTTGCCATCGAAATTGGGCGATGCCACAAGAATACAAAAAAATTGTAATCATGTTACCGTATGCAAAAATGTTCACGATGCTACCTCTCACCGTCTATGCACAGCTCATGAACGCGTCAGACAGACGGACAGAAATACGATGACAAGACCGTGGTAAAAACGCAAAAAATCCTACCCCTACAGCTCATTTAATATCCTAGCTGGGGGAGTTGCTGTCGAAATCAGGCAACGACAAAAGAACATTGAAACTGTAACAATGGGTCTGCCACATGCGAAAATAATTACGGTGCTATCTCTCTCCGTCTAGGCACAGCTCACAAATGCTATGGAGGGACAGGCAGACAGAAATATCATGGCAAGACCGGTATCGAGTGAGCACTGCGATCCCGGTAAAACTGTGAAGTCTCAAAATCATCACAAGTTCACTATACACATGAATACAAATTCTATACAACTTTCTCCAAACAAATTATATTTACAGTTAACAGTATATCATCAAACACCAAACTGATAACCATTGAACTTACATTTCTCCACGGCAGATCACCGCCGCCATAATCATATCGGATCTCTACACCAGCGGGCAAGTCTTGGCCAGCAAATATAGCAATGTGTGGTCTAGCATCCACCATAATCATCTTTGTGTAACAATTAGCAAATCGTCGTGGACTATCATTCACATATCTTCCTAGCCTTGTATTGTCTGTACCATCAATACTGTAAAACAAAACATTTACACATTACACACCAGTAAAACTATATAAACTGAGTCAAAAAAATGGACACTTTTTCATTTGAGCTAACTTTTGCAAATACTGGCAGATTTTAATTTTTGGTACACATGTTCCTGCAGTATATAGCTTTAAAACCCAGGGTGAATGATGGCTGACGTTGCGCTTGGATGCACTCTACAACTGACACCGCGCCTGTCAAACGACTTTACTGCTGCGTGACTCGCTTTCACTTTCCCGCAGCTTTTTGCTGTGGCTGCAACCTTGAAGTCTATCGACTATAATGTTGCTATGACATGCATTCTTAATAATAATAATAATAATAACGGTGTCCTCGAGGACTAGCCTCGAACTCGAGGACAGAATTCTATGGCCTTGGCCTTAGCCTCGAGTTGGTCGGGCCTTGGCCTTGGCCTCGAACACTCTGTACTCGAATCCATTGATAAATTGCAATGATAGCCTTTGTTCTGGTTTGTCAGGCTTAACACGACACATGTGTGAGCGTTTGCTGGTGTTACATTACTTATTTAATACCTTTTTATCCAAAAAAATATTTCTGCTCCTCCAGTCACGGTCAGAAATGCAGCCATCAAATACCTCGAGATGCTTGAACCAGCAGCAGCAGTGAAAGCCGACAAGTCGTTCGACACTCTGCAGCCACTTCTGCAGTGGAGAGAGTGTTATCAGTACCGGTCACTTCAGCTCCCGCATCCCGCTGAGTGCATTTTCAGCCAGAGCGGTCTCATCATGAAACCGAATCGTGCGCGACTTTGCAAAAAAATGCTTTCCCAGCTAGTTTTCTTGAAATGTAACATTAACGTTTGACCACTCAATGTTTGATGTAATGACAATGTTGTCTGACACTGCATTGACTGATCACTATTTTCTTGTCAAAAATCCAAAATCGAATTCAGCAAGTCATTTGCTGTTTCACTGTTGTACGCAGTTTACTATTTCTCACTGGTGAATGAATAGGACTGCTTAGGCCTTTACTTGACCTCGAGAAGGCCTGGCCTTGGCCTCAGCCTCGAGGTTGTCTGGCCTTGGCCTCGAGTTGGTCCAGCCTTGGCCTCGAACATTCTGTCCTAGAATTTATCCCTGTTAAACCATACTTTCATTTTCCAATTCACCTAACTTGTCAGTTGTCACACTAACTAAAATAATTGTAAAACCATATTACTTACCAATAATATTGTTTGCCAACTTGAAAAAAGTATAAATAATCTTTTAGTGTCCTGGTAACATCAGCTGCATGTAACAATTGTCCATGATAATCAAGAAGAAAATCTCCCTTACAAAATGCTTGTGTTGTAAAAACTCCATATCCTGCACAGCACAACATAATATCAAATTAATCTCCTTTGTAAAACAAGAAGCTCAGCTGTCGCTGACGGACCACGCGAAGCTGCATATCATTTTAAAACCTTGCAAATTTAACCCCTGCCATTTTATAACGCACACTTTATTCCGATACCTACACACACGCTCTCTGCCCGGAGCACATGCGTGCTATAAATAGTCACGACGTCAGCTAGCTATAGCGACAGGCAAACTGCTGGCTAACAATGGCAGAGCAGAGCAGTCCATATGTTGGCGTTTTTTGCGCCCCCTGACGTCGAGAGTCATCGAAGGTCATCGATCTTGGTACCGTTGCAAAGCCCGTTCAATGCTCTTGATTTGATATGCAGCAACTATAGATCTATCTCCTGCCGTTTCGGAGTTACAGGAGATCAAAGTTCTCAAAAAAGGCAAAAAAATCTGTATTTTCGAGGTTTTACGGCAATTTACGGGGCCCCTGTCCCCCAGTGTCATCAAATGTCACCCATATTGGTACCGGCGGAAAGCCCTTCAATGGCTCCTATTCGATACACACCAAATATGGATCTATTCCATACCGTTTTAAACTTACAGCGGATTATTGGTAAGAAAATCGCTAAATTTTCGTGCCACACCTGTAGTTATCGGAGGGAAAACTAGAATGATGGGGCTATCTACACTGCAGTTATCAAAATGTTCAGCCAGTAGACTAAATAACCTAAATTATCGTATGACGTAGTAATGTTAGAGTTTAATTACTGAGTGGGTAACTTGGCATAACTATGTGTAGAGCCTACTTGGTTGAAAAAGTTTAACGATATGTTGAGCCGCTTGGGCACAATACCGGCTTGTGACAGACGGACAGATGTACAGACATCTTGCCACAGCATAGTCCGCGCTTAGCATAGCTTCGCGCTGTAAAGAAGAAGAAAATATCCACACACTTTCAGTTTCAGTGACCTTAATATTTCTGTCAAATATGCTTATCTGTAAACAGCATTGGGGCATTGTTTTATTCACCGGTTGATTTCACCGATGCATCAGACTTGAACACTCTGATGCAAGTCTGATGCATCAGTGAAATCAACCTGTGAATAAAACAACGCACCCCATTCATAGCCTTGAATGTCTGGACTTGTTAATAACTCTTATCTAGTTAATAAAAGATATTTTCTATTCTGAGTAATGCAAGATCATGTATGTATAAAATAGCACTATCGAACAAAAACAGCAGAACTTATTTTACAAAATAGTTCATTACAACTTTTGTCGCACAATGTCTGGAGTGCTACAACTACCCATAGCTCAATCCAGCGAAGCCTAAACACTCGAGACACTGCGGTGAAAGATAGGAGACGAGAGTGGGTCATGAACTATGGTACTCATACCACAGTATAACTACCATTTTGGCACATCGTGACTTTTTTTGCTTATTGTGCCTTATAAGTACCAGTACTCTTACTTACTTACTTACTTACTTACTTACTTATGTTCATGAAATATGCACGTGTATAATTCATTCTCACTCTTAGTGAATAATGAGTCGCTCATCAAGACACAAAACCAACCAAAAGCAAAATACACACGTAACAAAACAAGAAACAAAAAAATATACAAATTCATTAAATAGTTATTTACAAGTATTTTTGTTCAGATGATATGACTGACTGACTGACTGATCTTTATTGAACAATGAACATGTAACAAACGTACACGAGACAGCTTGTCAAAAAATCAATCCAGAAAACTAAAAATTAAGCACTGAAATAATAAAAAATTCTTGCAATGTGCACTCACCTACCAAATTACTAAACAAGTTGTGGCCAATTTTCTAGTAAATGTTTATTTCACAAAATGAAAACTCACTGCATTCTTAGATTTCAGCTTTAAATACTTTGATTATGTGGTCAGAAAAGTATTTTGCATTAATATAGCGAAATTCATAAAAATCCTTTATCTATAAAATGCTACAACTTACAACTATATAATTATTTTTATTATAAGCTAACTGTAACACATTTCAAAGCAGTGTTAAGGATAATAGTTACCAATTTCCTGATGTATAAATCTCTTTTCCAGGCCAGCTTTATCAGAGTCTGCCATAACATATCTTTTCATGTCATCCACAGGACTCACACGGCGCTTGGTATAACAGACATCAAGTTTCTAAAACAAAACAATGTCAAATTATTCTAAATAGGTAATCAAAGTAGCAAGAAGTCACCAACTGTTACAGAGATGACTGGTATCCAAGTACCCAGTTTTAGTTCATCATCCAAACATTTTGCTTCAGGTATCTTCTGCTAAACATATTCTGCTAAGCATTTCATATGGCACAATACCAAACAGCTGCTTCTTACCCAATATCTGCCTGCTTTTATTTATTTTCTGTCCATTCCTCAATTCTCATACACAAACCACAGTGATCAACTTCACAAGGATGTTATGTTATATTTAGGCTAAAAACCACCTCATATGCATAAGCTTATCTAAAAACTGATTGATGATTTGGCAACCTAAAAATAAAATGTCCACATGATGTCTTCAGTTAAAGCAAGAAACAATAACTAATAAGGCCAAGACTACTGTATATGAGAACCACTGCACCTGTGATGGCACATCCAGGCACGGGAACCACTGCACAAGTTTTTTTTTTATTTGAGAAAAGAATGTTAACAGTAACACTAACCCTAATTCTATTAACCCTAACTCTACCCTAACTCTACCAAATATGGAAAACTTGAACATAAAAAATGACTGGTGACAAAAGGATTCTAACCGGCGACCATGCACATGGTCAGTCACAGAGGTCATACTAATTTCCAGAACGGAACGGAACGCCGGAACACAGTTTGATTGGACATCTGGTCGAAGTGGCTGTACACCATTGGTCTCTATAAACAGAACAAAGTAGTTTCGGGAAGTAGGTCAAATAACCAGAAATTTACGGAAGACTGGAACGATATGAACAATTTCTGCAACAACTGACACAGTGCAAGCTGAACAGAATGTCACTGAAGGCAGTGCAACGTCACAATCCTGCAACTTGCCCACAATCATTGCATCAACGAAGGGTGTAACTTTCTCTGATGTGCCAGACAACTTTGCTACAATGTCGACTGTCGAGACGCGCTCGTGCTAGGTTCTATCTGTCCACTAAGAGTTTGGAGTTGAACCCAGAACTCAAGCATTTACTGTCAGGACAGAGGCGGATCCGGGGGTTGTTGGGGGGGGGGGCAATCCGGCCATGCCCCCTTCCCACTGGCATAGCCGGGAAGCACTCGCTTCGCTTGGCTCGGGCACTTCAATTTTACTAGTTATAAGCTTAACAATTTCCACTGCTGCAAAAACTTTTGATTCCAACCTGCGGTTCAACTGTCACGCCAGAAACGTTGCAAAGGCCTGCAACTTCCACACTCGCGCCACGTGCGCAGTCTACTGACTGACGACGTCGCCCAGACAGTCGCATGCAGCATCGTCGCTTCCAGGCTGGACTACTGCAATGCACTGTTGAGTGGCGCACCGGCGGCGACTTTCGACAAGCTACAGCTCGCCCAGAGCAACCTGGCCAGAGTCGTCTGCCAGAGCCGGGGTCGAACCGACGCCAGGCCGCTGCTTCACTCGCTACACTGGCTTCCAGTGAGGCAGCGGGTCACCTATAAACTGGCTGTACTGACTCACAAGGTGCGGACCACAGCCACTCCAACGTATCTCAGCGAGCTGGTACAGACCCGTGCACCACCTCGGGCTCTGCGCTCTTCCGATACTCTGATGCTCGTCGTTCCTCGCATACACACCAAACTGACCCGTCGGGGGCCGTCGCGCTTTTTCTGTTGCTGCTCCATCCACCTGGAACTCTATACCTGCTGAGATTCGACTGTGCGAAAACATTCTCACTTTCAAACGCCACTTGAAAACCCATCTATTCAAACTCACTTAGTCCTCCTGTGCTGCAGCAAGTGCCTCTGTATCTTAGGACCTAAAGGTGCTATACAAATCTGTTATTATTATTATTATTATTATTATTATTGACTTACTACCGTTACATTTACCTTTGCGTGTAAACATATCATGCAGGTAACAGCATGTATCAAAATAGATCAAAATTCGTGTGGCAGCTATAGTATTGTTTCACATACTAAGTAAGTCTTTCCCATCTATCGTCTTATAATAAATTTATTTTTATTATGGACATTGGACAATTTCAAGTTCAAGTTCATAATAACAAGCATCACATATAGTTCACAGTGAGATGTAGCCTACAACAATTGACTGTTAACATAAATATTACATTTTAGTCCATTCGTCTAATCTCCGAAATGGAACGTGCGCTGATCCATTTTGGATTTTAGTCATTTCACCTAATTACCGGAATGTGCGTCACTCGTTCCGTTCCGGTGTTCTGAAATTAGTATGACCCCAGTCACAGACGATAGCCAGTGCTGTAGTTGGCTAAAACAGCTTCAAAACGCGACAACAATTAATTTAACGTTTTTACCTATGGTCCCCATGCCCGGGTGATGCCGTCACATGAGCACGGGTTCCCTTGTACTAGCCACAACCTACACAGCTTATGGTCATGCCTAAAAACTGGCCCGGGCCGGCTGGGGCATATAAACTTTGTCATGTGTGGTTAAAGACTCTAAACTAAAATTGCAGCACTTGCTATGATAACTCAACGTAGGCAAACGTATGTGAGTCATATGGATTTCGATTCATTCACGGTTTTTATAAAGGAGCGTATAGTTCTTCGTGAAATTCACCTCAGAACTACGGGACGCCACTTGTCAGTGGGATCACACAGTGTTATCTGCCACCCGACAGAGGTGACCCCCCACGCCTTCACCCCAACCGGGCAGGTTGGTACTCGATTTATCGACCCCGTAAGGATGAAAGGCTGAGTTGGCCTAGTTGGCTGGTTACATACCGAAATGGTTTACCCGTCCACAGACGGTCACCCATCCGAGTATTAAC
>Ga0209339_1000551_pt1 | contig 13959 bp, 11 predicted proteins | sample OlaalgELextract3_FD_187376 | JGI IMG/M metagenome (GOLD analysis project Ga0209339, IMG submission 187376) | Olavius algarvensis symbiont microbial communities from Tuscany, Italy - Type A ELBA extract 3 (SPAdes) (version 2) | ecosystem: Host-associated > Annelida > Digestive system >... | reverse complement strand
GGGAAAATCTTGTGGGGATGGGGTGGGTATGGGGAGAACAAGTTGTCCCCATGCAGCTCTCTAGTCCGTCCCACGGTTGCTTCGTGGTACCAGTCGGACTGCCGTGACATACTTTCCGCCCTGTTCTTTCGTTTTTTTTTAAATTTTTGTTCCTTAAATTGCAATTCTGTCTACGTGCTGATTGACCCAACTCGTGCACGTTAAATAGGCAGTCTTCGTGTGGTGTCGTATCGTATTAGGTGTTCCTGTTGGTATTGGATGTTTTACCATGTGTACGCAGTCCAGAATTTTTGCCGCAGCAGACAAAAACTGCTTTCATAAGTTACGCGCCTAACAATTCTTGTTGAAAAGAGAAAAGGGTTGACTGCCAATTTGGAATCTGAAAAAATACAGCTGGCTGGAAAATAATTGGCTGATATTCGGATTAGCCAAATTATCACGTAAACTAAAAAATTTCAGTGAAGATTCGGCTGATTACAAACAATTTTGGCTGAGCTGTTGAACCGAAACTGAAATGACTGCCAACGTGAGTGATGTACTTGTTGTTATGTTTCCTTGCCGTTACAAAACCTGCTTCCATCTGTAATCACAAGAAGTTTCGAAATCACGAGAATGATTAACTTCAAATAACACGCTTGTCACTTATTGGAGTGTTGATTTCACTTTATTATTCGAATATCCGTATTTTTTTCGGCAGACAAAAATTCTGCGGCGAATTCGGCTATGGGCGGCGGCTTGGGGGTCTAGTAAAAGACCACTGCTAGAAGGCGTTCTTGTTGGTCGCTGCTGGGTTTCAGTGTGCCTGTGTAAAGGGTTATCCGGTTATCTATGGTTATCGACCGTATGGCTGAGAGCGCGCCAACAACTGAACGTACGTGGCTTGAAATGGAAGGCCAAGTATTGGCATTTGCTGATAATAGGCTACTCAACTCGTTGGCTTTATGTGTAGTCCTGTTTCTGGGATCATGCCATTAAATGTAAATTTTAGACCAGTTTGGGACAAATTCTATAGATTACTGGACCAAAAAATGTGATAAATGTTTTTATGCTTGCGCCAGTCTAGTCTGGCCGGAGACGTACTGTTTTATATTGGTTCGTTCCTTTCCAAACGTGTGAACGTGTTATTTCATGAATGAATGAACCTCGCTGTACCAAACGTAACAACCCACCCATCAACGGCCAGCAGTGGTCAAATTGTAAAATCAGAGCAAGGGGAACGCTTTCCCCTCCCTTCCGTTTGTCTCCCCTTTTTTCCTTATCCCTTTTCCTCCCTCTCCCCCTTCCCTTTCCTCTCCTCCCTCCCCTTAGAAGTAGCCCCCCTTGAATCCAGCTAAGGGGTCTGGGGGAGCGCTGTAAGCTCCCTTAGCGATGTCTGGGGCGGAGCCCCAGCCGAAATCGAATTTGGTGCATTTTAGCCTTAAAATCTGACATCTGGTAGCAACCATTTTAATAATTTTCCTGAGAATCAACTGACCAAATGTCATGCATTTTATGATTACAAAACATTCCAACGAGCCAAGGCCACTACAAAGTACAGAATGCATTATTTAAAGTAACCCCTATTGACAATAGGGGTAACTTTAAAGCGTGCATTTAACGCATATTTTTTCTGATGCTTGTGTTGTAGGTAGCTGTCACCGAACGACTGAAGGCCGTTTTCACAGTGTTGGTGTTGAACACTTATCTGCAAGATGCGACCATTTTCTGTGACCACAGCGGAATGTGGAATTAAATAATGATTGACAAGTTCACAACTGACATTAAACGAACTAAAACTCATTTAGCTTCGTTACATAATGCATTGCATTTTCTATTTTGTTATTTCGTCCACAGTTGTGTGAGCTAGGGGAACGGCGTTCCCCCGCCAAAAACGGAAGGGGAACGCCGTTCCCCCGCGTTCTCCCACAATTTGACCACTGACGGCCAGTGTACGAATTGCTGTATAATGGTCCGTTGCTCTGTGGTTTTAGCGTGCCTATAAAGGCTTAAAATAGTGTAGTACAAATGCTAGAGAGGATGATAGCCATGAATATATTGATGGCGTAAAATGCCTTTAACAACTGTTACTCATTTTTTTCAACACCCTTGTAAAGAGGCTGTAACTGTTGGTACTGTCCTGTGCTGTGGAGATCTAGTTTACAATACACGTTTACGTCGTCGCGTTTGCTGTTGTGAGTGCTGGAGCACGTCTAGTCGAGTTTCGTTCGCTTTCCGTCGACGCCGACGCACACATCTGACGTCAGTCTAGTCTTCCCGGCGGGCTGCTGAAGTAGCGCGTGGCTGTGCGTGGAATTTGGCGCATCTTGTCTGAGACCGATGGAAGCTGATGGAGTCGTGTTGTTGTGAGAGTGATTGACCAGCTGTGCTGTGATGAAGCTGCTGCTGCTGCTGCTGCGGGGCGCTGAAAATGCGAGAACGGAAAACGCGAGATTGGAAAACGCGGGAACGACGAAGTATGGAAAGCTGAACGTAACTTAACGACGTAGATAATGACACTGAACGACCCCTAACCCATTTTCAACGTCACGCATTTCTTTGACGCTGTATATCTATGTATGCGTTTTGAGTCCAGAGAAAGCCATCTGCGGCACCTTTTTAACTATATAATAATAATTTCAAGTAATCGTATGGGTACGTGGCACGAACTTTGCGGTCTTTGATTATTAGTGATTTGTGCCATTTTTGTGACTGAACTGTTTTTCCGTACTGAACACAAGGGAAGGGGAAAGAGTACAGCACAGATTTACGAGAGTGACTGAAGGTTTTTCGTCTATGCCATATGCAGCAGAAAGACTCTTTGAGGTTACGTTTATGGACGCTTGAAGACAGAAAAATTTGATGTGATTTAATAGAAGTGTTTATAATGTTTAATGGTTACACGGAGATAGATGGAAGGATTTTATTCGTATTTCCTAGATGTATGTGTACCTTGATTGTGTTTTTTAATTTTTTGTAATGTTTTTAATTGGTGATGTCGTGTCTAACACTTCGTACTGCTGACGTATATATTTTTTCACCCTCAGACTTTCTGTCTTAACATAGGATCAGTTATGACGTACATACTTGTCGTAGTATGACTGGATATTGGTATTACAAGTGCTCCTTATATACTTACGTCAACGTGTGTTCATTATCCACTTTACAGTTTTGTGCGTTATTGCATTTTCGGCGTTCCTTAGCATTCGGTCCTGCATTTCCCACCCCCTACACACTGATGCCGCGTTTTCCGTTCTCGCATTTTCAGTCGCCCCGCTGCTGCGATAGATGGAGATGCTGTATCAGAGCGCCACCGTCGCGCCTTCTCTCAGTCTGCCTACCCTTCTCGTCCGTTCCAAGTTTCTTGAATATTCTCTTACACGATGTTTGTTCAGCACTTGCTCTATAACTTCTCTGTCATCTTCTGTGTCTTCATAGCTCTAAGCCTTTAGAATTCAGAGGCAGTGATAGTGCCATATCGAATAATATGAAGTTGATACACTGGCCGTTGATGGGTGGGCTGTTACATTTGGTACAGCGAGGAGGGGCCTGGGCGAGCTGGGGCCTCGCCCAGTCCCGTCCTCGCTGTACCAAACGTAACAGTCCACCCATCAACGGCCAGTGTACCAATCGCCGTATGGTTGTATAATGGTCCGTTGCTCTCCGGTTTTAGTGTGGCCATTAAAAGGGTTAACACGGTTTATCGGAAAGGGCATTTGCCTGTACAAAAATCCTACTCCAGTAGTTTCCAAATGGAGATCTTTCGGAGAATGGGCTTTACCTGTGATGTGACTTGTGAAGGGAAAATACGTACGACTTTCAGTATGGCGTCGACATCTGCTGGAGTGAAATGAAAAAAAACGAGGATTGAGGAGGGCTGGACTTGCTTGCCGTCACTCAAAGTTTCATGATAATGTAGACGTGTTGCGTGCTATACTATGCAGGAAGTTATCATCTGAGCAGAATAGTCGTTTTACGTTGTTAGCGAGCGTTACGTGAAAGTACGCTCCGTCATTACGGTGACGTCACTTGTACTTAGAATGCAGTCAGTCAGTGCAGTATATTGCCATATTTAATGTTTATAAATGACGTCACAGTGACGTCATCGTAATAAAACTGGTAGCTCGTATGAATTAAATCCCCTACAAAATGTATATTTCGGAATTTTCATAGTCTGAAAATGAACAGAATGACGCCGTTTTGTAACTTATTTATGGAACGACCCTCGTATTACGTGCACTTAGTCATTGCAGAATCAATACATGTAAACATAAGATCATTAAATGTTGACTGTCAAATATTAAGGTCGTGGGGGTTTCTGTCCTGCTGGGCTTATTGTCCTCGATTTATCGCGCGGATTCTCTGTCATACAGCGGTGATGCGGCTGCTGCAGCTGTGATAGATGGTTATGATGCGCTTGAGCAGATGTCGCGATAGTCCGTCTCTCACAGTTGTCTGCATGCCTACAACAGCCGTTCATTTCATTCTCTGTTTCTTTCTCGACGGCTTCCCCAACACATTCTGTTATCAGCCAAGCTGTTACAGTGTTGTTGCACAAGAACAGTTGGCACGGGTCCCAGGAGCGGTTCTAGGCCCGGGCCAGTGGGGCCCAGGTCCCCCAGAATTCTGGGTCTAGAACCGCCCTTGACGGGTCCTGTTCTGACCCAGATTCTACTGCTGAAAAATGTCTCTCTTGTGCATTTTTATGACTATCGAGTTTCCGTTTGACATACTTTATTTTTTTTCTGCTCTGTTGCAGAACAGTGTACGTTTAGATGACTGAGTAAAATGTTAGATTCTTTGTTTGGAATTTAATGAAGCTAAAACATGATGTGTCACGTCTGCTTCAAAACAGTTTACTCATGTTACTGGTGCTAAATGTTTGACATGAGGCACAAAACTAAAGTATTTTTATATGTTTTATGGGTGGTTCATGTCAACGTGGCGTCTTACTAGAGTACTGTGAATCGCAGACTTTTAGTCGCATCGAATCATATCGGGGGTAAAAGTTCGAGTTCGAATCAAATTGAATCAACTTAATTATCACTAACTGATGATGACATCAGCGCCAAAAACCATTAAATTTTAAATAGAAAAGTGGACTAATCCAGTCGGCTATGAGCAGCCATAGACAACTGCTACCATTGGGCAACCGATGAACGTAACGGACACTACCGCAGCGATAACCGACTTAACGTTGATAGGCGCCCTTGTAGTGACTCACGCCATGTTACGGCGCCTTATAAATTGTCGTTTTTTATTATTATTATTATTATTACAGTTGTCGAATAATACGAGACTTTGCCGCGTGATGCTGGGCCGTCATGCGGTATCTGTCCGTCTGTCAGGGTATCTGTCTTGTTCGTGTATTGTGTTGAAATGAGTAAACATTTCTGGAACTTTTTTACCATCGGGTAGCCACACCATCTAGTTTTCCGTACCGAACCTTATGGCAATATTCTCACGGGAAACTCCTAACGGGGGCGTCAAATGTAGGGGGTATGAAAAAATCAACTTTCGACCAATATCTTGCTTTATCTTGGCAGCGATAAAAGATAGCGCCATAGTTACTATGGAATGCCAATAGGAATTCATATGCAATCTATCGAATGGCGCCATTTCCAATGATCTTGAGTGACCTTAGGTGACTTAGCGAAATATTCAATGACACGATGCAGCACGCGGCCTGTCTGCGACAGCTGAGCTTCTTGTTGTACTTGGCATAAGTCTAATCTTGCTGTTGCCTCGTGTGCATTCAGGGTTTGCATTTGTGACATTTGAAAGTGAAAGCGTCGTCGACAAAGTCTGCGAAATTCACTTCCACGAAATCAACAACAAAATGGTGAGCGCGGCCGTCTCAGTTCCATAATATTTTGTAATTTTGCCTTAGCACCTTTCTCTCAAATCTTTTTGTTGTTAGAAAGTGATAGGACCTACAGTTTTTCCGTTTTTCATGCTGTTGCGCCAAGGACGTTGTGTTTCTGGATCGGGTTACTGAAAAAGGCATGGATGAATAATTTTTATCGCATGTCGGCACACTGACGTGCGCTAATGATATAGTAATTCTGTCTGTCTGTCCATCTGTCCGTCTGTTGAATTCTGTTATTGTATGGAATAGCTGAAGATATTGTTATAGTTTTTTCACTACACGGTAGGCCAGTCATTCCACCTTATAAGTATCAAACATCTTCACAAAATTCCGACGGGGTCACCCCATGTGAGGGGCGCTAAATCCAGGTAGGGTATAAAAATTTCGCGATGTTTGACCTGTGAGTTGCTATATCTCGCAAATAATACAAGATAGAGCTATAGTTACAATGGCCGACCAATAGAAAGTCGTATATGGTCTGCCGAACGGCGCTGTTTTCAGTGACTTTGAACGACCCATAACCCAGTTTTCAAGGTCACACTATTCTTTGACGCTGTATATCTCACAAACGGCTAAAGATGCGACCATAGTTACTATAAACTGCCTATAGGAAGCTGCGCCTCTGAAGCCAAGGCCTTAGGCGCTTTATAAATCGGATTATTATTATGCCCCCGCCCCGCAGGGGTGGGCGGGGGCATTAAGCGTTGATCGGCGTCCGTCGTCCGTCCGTCCATCTGTCTGTCTGTCTGATGTCGCGTACATCGGCTCTAACTCGAAAACCAAAAGGCCTAGGAAGACGAAACTTTGCACAGGGGTACCCCAGGTCACATGACTCCCACACCGACTTCAAGGTCAGAAGGTCAAAAGTCAAGGTGGGGCGGGGGCATATTGTTTCGGCCACCTAGCCGCACAGCTTGTTATGATTATTATTATAACTGTACCCAAGCTTTCGAATGGTACCAGTTTTAATGACCTTGAGTGATCTCTAACCCTGATCTCAAGGTCATGATATTATTTTACGTCAAATAACTTAAAACTGTTATAAGATAAGAGCTATGGTAACAATGGCCAACCACTAGAACGTCGTATAATATGGTCTATCGAACGGCACCATTTCCAATGACCAGAGTGACCCTTAGCCTAGATTTTAAGGTCACAGGATTACTATTGATGTCGTTGATGTTTTGTGTTGCGCAGCTGAAGGGCGATCTGTTTGCGATAGCAAAGTTCTTGTCATGAAAGTTTTGGATTGAGCAGGGCAGTGGTGTCATTGCAGTCAATCACTGGGGGTCTGATATATCCTCCTCCTCTTTCCCTCTTGCTGCACAGTCGTTCCGTTACTGTGAGGTTGCAGTGATGCTGTATTATACACATTGCTGTACTGTATTTTGATCAGCAGTATTTTATTCACGACAGTGGTACACATACGCCTGAAAATACTTGCCATAACTAGATTATTACAAAAACGAAATCTTAAATAAAACAGCAATATCTATAACAGTCATTCTTCACTCAGTTATATCTGGACAGAAACTGGTATTCTTGATGTTGTTCTAGGTGGAGTGTAAGAAAGCCCAGCCCAAGGAAGTGATGATGCCTGCCACTGTCAATAGAGGTAACGACATTTGGACTTTCTGGGAGTATAATTCTGCTGTACAGTTGCACAGTTTTTACGGCTATTTTTTGTTTAGAATTTGTTTAAGGACAACGTGGTTGGCTGTGGACGCTTACGGTATCTGGGTGACGTGGGTCCCTGCTGAGACTCGCATGACTCTATCAGTGACGTCAGGAAGGGCATCTAGCTAGAATTGCTGCAGTGCTCAGAGGTTGGCCTGGATTTGAGTCACCACCATAGAGTTGATCCGCTGCAAGCTGCCATGGATTTTTATCAGCTGCATCATAGAAATGTTAAGCTGCCATCAGCCATAGCATTGGTGGCAGCCACAGCTTAAGTCTTAGGTTGTATATTAGGTTGTTTTTTGGTCTCTTATGCAACAAAATACTGCACTAACTCCACGAAGATTGCAAATCACTGAATTTATGCAAAAATACATCTGGCAGTAAGCTTACCCATAGAATGTTTGTTCAGTGTACAGTAACTGGCTTGCTGCTAATTTCATGCAGCAATGTCTTGCTAATATGCAAGACATGTTTGCTAATATTTAGTTATGACAACTAGTTTATGACTTTATCTGTGATGTGTGAATTTGTTGTTGATTTGTGACGTGTTTGTTTATTGATCAAATTTAGGCTTTTCCGGCTTGAATCCTGACTGTTGTATACACGACCATATCAGAAAGTTTAATTTTGCGATTTAACATACTTTGCATGTTGTATTAGTAGTGATTCTACATTTTCAATATTAATCAGCTAAGCAGTCGCAATTGTTGAAAATACTGAGTACTGACCTTTCTGCAGCAAGTTGCAACTGAATGTTGGCCCACCCTCTAAGTGATAAGCCAAGAGTAGTAAATGGCTGACTCCCGTGAGGCAGCTAGCTGCAGCTGGCCGCCAATTACAGCTTAGCCACTGTTAGCCAGCTTATCAGCTGTAGAAAGTGATCAGCCAGCCGTAGAATGTAGATGGCACAGTTTCCTACTGTGTAGTAGAGATGTGTGAGCCCTTAAGGAGCAGTTCAGTGCACAACACCCGAGAGGCATTGTTTGTCAAAGAACAGGAGTTGCAGCACATCTGTGCTCGATTCTGGCAGTTTTGATTATGGATTCGTTACATGTATACGATAACACAGAATTTTGTATTTTATTTGGCGCAGTGGACGCCTCTGTCCTACTTCAGTTCTGTTCACTGCATTGTTCCAGATTCTTGTCATTTTACTGTCCAGTGGCACCTTTCAATCTGAGATCAATCATTGGGACCATTAGTCATTGGGACCAACTATAGAGCTGGTCCCAGTGATTGATCTCAGATTGAAAGATGACTTACGGGAATGTTATGAGCGATTTACTTGTGGCCATTTTGGATCAGAACTATTTAGGTCAGGCCAACTACACCGTCGTAGCAAAAAATGGCAAAAACATAGTTCTCTGTTGGATCCCAAGTCACGTGAGAATCCCTGGTAATGAAAAAGCAGATGCAGCTGCAAAGTCAGCACTCTATTTATCTGTCACTCCGATGAAGCTTCCTGCCATTGACATGTATCCTCGTATAATGGAGCTGATATTCGATGAGTGTCAAGAAGTGTGGAGTTGCTGCATTGGAAACAAACTACATGCTATTAAACCTACTGTAGGAGGCTACAAACGGAAAACATGTCTATCGCGTCGTGATTCAGTATTGTTAAAGACTACGTATTGGTCATTCTCGTTTGATGACATACCTGAATGTACGAAACAAGCACTTTGTTACTTCTTCTATTAAAGATGTATTTGAAAATGTCGAAGCACAGAACATCATTGATTCTATTAAAGAAACTGGTTTTTATAAGATAAGCAACTTTAATTTTTTGATATTAATGGTTGTTATTTACTTTTTATTCTAGCTTAGTAGCCTTGATCTTAAATTTATAGGTTTTATCTTCTTATTAAATTATTTTCATCTCTGATCAATTATATAAATCATGAATGGCACTAAATAGTCTTTTTGTGCTGATATGTGCCGTTAAGAAACTACCCATTTACTCACTGTAGGTCAGGCCACGATCTCTGGGGGCCCGATTTTCGAAAAATCTTAAGATATTCTTCAGTTTTTCCTAAGTTTGTCGTAAATATTTCCTAAGTTTTTCTTAAGTCAGCGAGTTAAGATTTCCTAAGATTTTCTTAGGAAAATCATAAGTCAATTTTCGAAACACTTCTTAGGAAATCTTAACTATTTCTTAAGTTTTTCTTAAATTTCACTTAGTTATTTTTAGCGTCCAATGGTTGGGCTTGCATAAGTCACGTGATTAGTAGGCCACACAAGGTCGTCTGCAATGAGTTGGCACAACTCTGTGACAGCAGCGCACAGAAATCGAGTCGTTTGTATTAAGTCGCTGTCCGACAAGTCGACCAAACTTACCACATTACTTCCTTCTCGCCGCGAATGTATGAACGCCATTGTTGTTGTTTTTTTATATATGCAGAACTACAGTGTAATCGATTTCGCAATTTCCTAAGACAGCTTTGCAGTGGTCGTAAGTTATTCCTAAGTTTTTCTTAACTTTTTCTTAAGAATTTCTTAAGATTTTTCGAAAATCAGTATTGTCGTAAGTTTTTCCTAAGATTTTCATAAGTCTTAAGAACTTCCTAAGATTTTCCTAAGATTTTTCGAAAATCGGGCCCCTGGTCAGAATGGCAGAGAATGGCCTGATATCGTGGATCTGTAGTCTGATCCAGATAGTTCTGATCGAAAAGGGACGCGAGTCAGTCGCTTGGAGTGTTCGGACAACATTAGTGGATACTCCAGTGTGTTGCAGATGAGGCAGAGTTGATACATGTTGATAGAGTTGATACATGTGCTTACAATGTACTGTGATGTGGCTAGGTCTGGTTCCTCTCGGCATCCCGACTGCTTATGCAGCTGCAGCATATGGTGGTCGAAGTTACCCACTGGCAGGTCTTCCTGGCTATTACATTCCAGGTTGGTCTGTGGCTGTGTAGGTCTACTCTGGTCCTTTGGTCTGGAACAGTCTTTCTGTTGAAGTAGTATGTAACATAGTATGTTAACATTGAACTGTTTTATAAACGGGTTAAATTTATTCAAATACGTCAATAGTAGGGCTGTGCCCCGGTTAAAATTTTTAATCTAGTTAATAATACTAGTTAATAATCTTGAGATTAATTTTTTAAATAGTCCATTAAATGTTGAGTTGAGTGATTAATTCACACATGTATTTGTGATAGTGGATAGTACATCAGTATTTCGACAGTCGAGTTGACGGTCACGTAAAGTTTATATAATTACATTATTTATTATTGTTAACTATTTGTGATTGATACTGTGCTAGTGATGCGAGATCTCCAAGTAAGTCAGTGTTTATTGTCACTTGTTAAATATTGTGATAAGCGATTAATAAGTCATAAATGCCTCAAAAGTTGAAACATGCTAGCAGCTATGTATACCTCAAATGTCTGTGTAATTGCCCAAATTTTGTAGGCTTTCAGTTAGAAATTATTGGTATAATTAAAAATAGTAAGATTAGTTTTAATGATTGTTAATCTTTGGTTAACTGAGATTAACATGCAGCCCTAGTAAAAAGATCAGCAGAAGCAGCTGTGTTCTGTTGTGCTGAGAAAGTGCAAGTAATATTTTCCTCACTCGTGGGAGAGGTTTTGGGTACAGCTGGAAGAAGATGGAGATGGCAGCACAAGATGAGTGGCCTTTGGCCTGCACTCCACTGGGAGCAACAAGGCATAAGTCAAGTCGAGTCGTCGGTGCTTTGAGTATGGTTAATAGTGTTGGTTTGACATCGGGAAGGGCATCTTGCCTGTGGAAAATACTGCTGCAACAGCTCCCAAGAGTCTTCGTAAGAGATGTTTGTACGACGTGGCCCAACTCGTGACAGACGCAGAGAAAGAAAACGCTGTCTGTTCTGAAAGATTATACTGTTTCTCTGGCTGTGGTTCACGCTTTCTCTCCAGGCCCAAATGTATCTCTTCAAAAAATCTTCCCACTGTAGCCTGCTGTCACCCTCCAGACTGCTGTCACAGATTACTGGACTGGACTTACCATGCTCATAGGTTTATTTTTACTAGTTTATTTTTTTATTCAGTTTTCTGTTTGGTTCCATGTGGTAGGTTAAGCTGGCTGTTTGTGTGTTTTCAAGCGCACATAAAGTGTTTCATTATCGTATCATGTCATGTGGTTTGGGCAGGATTTGGAGTGACAGCACTTGGTCAGCCAGCATCACTGATGACAGCTGCTGCAGCTGCAACTCCACGGGCTAACCACGATGGAGGTTATGTCACTTTTCTTGTCAGTGTGCAGTCGGAGAGATAGATTAACTACTGCTCTGTTCTTCACTTAACTGGACTGGAAACAACACGTAGACAGCCACCCAGTGAGTGCTGGTTGGTATACTGTAGATTAGTCAGGTTTCAGACCTGTAGCTAGCCTTCTGATAATGGGGCGTTTTCCCCTTTTATCAGGGTTTGAAAATGATGGAGTTCCCAGTGGCTGTCTAGGGGATACCTCAATTTGTATCGCGTGTCAGCACACTAACGTGATATTGATATAGCGATTCTGTCTGTCTGTCCATCTGTCCGACTGTCTGTCTGTGACGTTCTGGGATTAGATGAAAATGGTTTAACTTATTGCGATAGTTTTTCACCATATGGTAGCCCAATCATTCTAGTTTTATTAGCGCCAAACATCTTCACGAAATTCCGACGGGGGGGGGGGGTGCTAAATACAGGTGCGGTATAAAAATTGCATGATTTTCTACCAATAAGTCGCTATATCTCACAGACAATACAAGATTACTATGGGAGGCGAATAGGAACTCGTATGCGATCTATCAAATGGTGCCATTTCCAATTACCTTTAACCAACCCTAACCCTGTTTTCAAGGTCACACCATATTTGACGCTAAATATCTCACAAACGGCTACAGATACGGCCATAGTTGTTATAGAAGGCGAATAGGAAACTGCACCCAAGCTTTCGAATGGTACTAGTTTCAATGACCTTGACTGACCTCTAACCCACATTGCAAGGTCACGATGATATTCGACCTCAAATAACTCGACTAATAGTAAGTCGTGTAATATCTATCCAATGGTTTCCATTTCCAGTGACCTTTAACTTAGATTTCAAGGTAATGGGATAATTAGGCCTATAGGTGCCCGCGACATGTTGTGTGCGCAGCTGATGCGCAATCTGTTTGCGATAGCTAAGTTCTTGTTAAAATAATAATGATTGATGACGTTACTTTGTTGTCAAAGCTGGAATCTGAATGGTAAGTCTACTTGATTTTATAAAGTCTATCTCACAGACGGACAATATTCAAGATGTTAGCGCTCGAACAGTTTTAGGAAAAGTGATCTTTTAGCTCCGGGGAGGGGGGTCATCCAGCTGCTCCGACTCCCCCTTGGCTACGGGCCTGGGTTGACATTGTTAATCAGGTTGATTGATTGATCTTGAATTGATTGATTGACACTGTTAAAACTTACACGAACATGTGACATTATTGTCGCTACCAGCGCTGAAGATGTCGGCTATATTGTTAAGTCAGCATATCTTTCTGCCATTCACCAGCTCATCTTTCTCAGTCAGCATTCTGTCAAAACATTTGAACAGAAGTACATCGAAGCACTGCTATTATCTCTTCTTTCTTCCGTTCATTAAAATATTGTCATCATCTTCCTATGCTGCTGAGGTTATATATCCATGATCCTTTGATTTTGTTGGTTGGGCATCATGATGGTTCTGCATCACAAATCTGACTCTTGACTTTTGGGGACCTCTGGCGAGGATGGAAACAGTCTAGATACACAAAAATGACAGCAACAGCATTATGCATAGTCTTTAGGCATTTCTGTTAGTATTTTATGAATGATTTTAAGTTTACTATTTTGCTGTAAAGTGACGTTTTGTTTACGTATGCTTGCAGGATTTTCGAGCTATGGGTTTTTGCCGACGACTTCGTCACTGACGAGCTCTGAGCGGCTAGGCACACCATTCTATCCAGAGTACGGCTCCGTGTCGGCAGCCAACCAGATGGTGGCAACGCTGATGGCGCGACAGGGTGACTCGCAGCTGGCCATCAGTACGCCGACGCTGCTGACCGACCACTATCTGTCACAGCGTGGCTTGCACAGCCTGTGTACATCGGCGGCCAGAAATGTACTGTCGCTGCCTGACCATTCACCTGAATTTGGTAGGCCCCTATCTGCTGCATTTTTCTCTTTACAGTCCGTCAAATGACGTTTGAAAACGTACCTGTTTAGTTGTTCATGCGACTTGTAGATGACTTGGAATAAGTGCTGCAAGATAACATCCGCATTATGGCTCCTTAGAAATTCACAATTGTTACTATCATTATCATCAAAGCCGACAAGCTGGTGGAGAAAATCGTCAAACATGACAGTTGGCCAATGCAGCCTGATATACTTAGCCCACCATTGCTACGACTGACATCCAGGAAGCCGTTGTGGCTAGATTTGCAACCAGTTGACATC
>Ga0209339_1000550_pt1 | contig 13961 bp, 11 predicted proteins | sample OlaalgELextract3_FD_187376 | JGI IMG/M metagenome (GOLD analysis project Ga0209339, IMG submission 187376) | Olavius algarvensis symbiont microbial communities from Tuscany, Italy - Type A ELBA extract 3 (SPAdes) (version 2) | ecosystem: Host-associated > Annelida > Digestive system >... | reverse complement strand
TCACATTGTCGAATCCTGCCCCCTGACAAAACTGAATGGTGGCTTATCTCGGCTACACTCTGCGGATGAGGACGCTGTTTCATGGCTGACCAATTATGGTAAATGACACGCATACGAGAAGAAGAAGTGGTTAGCTGCTACGCAGGCTGCAAGTTATCCAGAATGCTGCCGCTCGTCTCGTCACCGGCGTTCGGAAGTACGAGCACATGACGCCGGTTCTACACAGTTTACACTGGCTCCCAGACCGACAGCGAATCACTTTTAAGACAGCAGTCATCGTCTTCAAGTGTCTCCACGGACAAGCGCCGCCGTACCTGACTGAGCTATGTAGACCGACATCACTGGACGTTGGACATCGCCCTCTCCAATCTGCATGCACTCATCGGCTGGTCGTTCCACGCACAAAGACAAGCTACGGTGACCGCGGCTTTTCTGTCCACGGCCCCTCAGTGTGGAACAGTCTGCCGAACGACTTGCGGTCAATGGACATGTCGATAGAGACATTCAGAGCTAGGCTGAAAGCTTTTCTCTTTGGACACTGACTACAGCCAATTTGCTGCTTTTTGCGAATTTGGGCTATACAAATGGCATTATTATTATTATTTATTAAGGTAAAGAAAAGGTTGTGTAAACAAAAAATCACCATGAAGACCAAAGATACAGGCACTCGAAAGATAGAGAGCTAAACCGAGCAAGATCAAAGCCTGATATAGTCGACAAACCTGTAAGAACTGCTCGTACCTTTGTGCACCATTATAATGGTGCACAATACGTAACACAGAGATAGTTTTCTTTATATTCCCCTCCTTCGAGACCAACAGCACATCTCAGATGCGGCCGAGTGGAGGTAAGGGGGAATACAGATCAGATAGAAATAATGATAAACTACTGATGCTCAATAAAATTAACCTAAAAATTTAATTTATTACATTTCTTTCAGTTATCTAATTCCAGAAACATGAACTACCAAAACTTATGATACAAAGAAACAAAGTGATTAAATACAATTACAAGACAAATGATTATAACATAAACCAGTACCAATTGGTTTTGCTCGTTTTGTCGTCTGAACCCTGGAAATGATGTCTTCTAACATTATGTCTTCAGTGTTCAATTCAGGGTGATTCTGTGCAGCAAATAAAAACAAAACTCATTGGTCTCGACATACTGACTCCACTAAAGTCTCAAATAATTTTGAAACACATTTATTGCTATAGATAAGAAGCTTCACTAGCAGCGGTCTACTTCTGAATACAATTCACATGTGTCTGACATTCATAAAAAAAATCACAACACATTGAAAGTGCATTTATAATAAATATATTTATTATAAATATAAAAATCGCGGAACTACATTATTAGAAAGTTTGTTAAAAGCACATTCAACACTGCAACAGACTTCTCGTCAACAACAAATCACACACAATGATAACAACCCATCAAATACGACACAAATCAAGTCTTTTCATAATGAAACTTACGCTACCTAGCAAACAAAGAACACAAATCCGTAACTAACACACCGGATCCTCTAGTTTACGTCGTTTGTGCTTCAAAAGCATCGTCTGGTAGTTTTCATCAGTCACATCCAGTAACACCATCTTGCGATGTGGCCGCTTAGTTTTCACACCTGAAACATAACAGTTCGTACAATCAGTTACCATCATTACTTCTCGCTTGCATCACAGGGATGCAACCAGCAGCCTCCAGAGTCGTCTATTCTTAGCCATATTGACTAATTGAGTCAATGTGAGCTTGTGGTACTTGACATTATCTAGGACCAGTTACCATATGACAAGAATTATATAAGTTGACCGTCTATAACAACAATGGTCTACTTTATCACTACTATTTATCAGCACACATCAGTACATCAAGCAGCACTATAAGCCACTTGCAAAGTAAAAGTCGTCTAGTGTGTTGCAGCAAACTGATTTATGTAAAGAAACAGTGACAATTACTATTCTTAACTCAAACTTATTCACAACCAATGACTGTTAATTGTTCTGTTGTCCTTAATGACATCGTTGTCTTCATTAGGTCATTTTTGGCAGAGTAAATCCCTATGCATCTTATTATTCAAGTAAATATTAACAGACTTTTTCAAGTTAACACTGTCTTCTAGCTTGCTGTGAAACTGCAACTAGCATAAGCATGACATTCTGCAGTATACAGTAAAAAATATGTGAAATACACAATACAAATTCACAACCAAAAAAACTAACCTGCCATGTGTGGTCCATGCAATGGCAGCCTTAGCACATGAGGCTGTGGAGTTGATTTTGGAGCAAACGTGTCTGTAACGGCCGAAGTTGTGTACTCCGCCACATCAGCAGAACTCTGCAGTTTCAGCTGCGGCCATCTGCTCTGTGACTTGGATGTAGACGGGCCAGCAGTGTCTTCACCATCAGATGATGATGATACATAACCTTGACCACACTCCTCATTCACCTCAGCAAGTAATCTAATGCAGTCAACATCGACAAAATACTGTAAAGCAGTACGGTGGTTCAGTGGCAGAGGGTCATTTAGCACATATGAATTTTCATAATGTTTTGGACTCAAAGACACATCGTGCTCTGCAGCCAGGTTGTTGATTCTCACAGCCAAAGTAGGTGGAGTCTAATGATGATTGGCAGCCAGCCAGAGAGCTTGTCTATGTCTTACAGAGCAACACTATGCCAATTATCAATTTTGATCATGTACTGCTAAAAAGCTATGCACCACTCAGCATGTAAAACACAACTCAACACAATGCTGACCAAAGAACAATTCTCAACGTTTGCATTCTGCAGTGCAGATGATGATAGTTAGATGCATTTTTGCCAAGCGATGCGATGCATAAGTGCGGCCTATGCCGTCATGCAGTGTCTGTGTGTGTGTGAACGAATAGATATCTTCGAAAATTTTTCACCGTCGGGCAGCCACACCATTCTAGTTTTTCCGTACCAAACGGGATGGCAATATTCCGACGGGAACCCCCCTAACAGGGGCGTCGAATGCAGGTGGGGTAGGCAGAAATCGCGATTCTGAGCCTGTATGCCTGCTGTTGACGCTGCAACAGGCAAGGTGTTGTAAACATGGTCGCCGGTGGACAAACGGCCACCATCTCGCAAGTTGTGACAATTATGTCGCTGGTAGTATACTGCGGGTATTCGACCACCAAGCGCCACGTGCGATAAAGTCACCGTCTCCGTGGTTCTTCAGCGTGAGAGCGAGCAAGCGCGCTCTCGCACTAAACACAATCACGATAGATCGTATGTACGACAGCAAGGCTTGACGTTACGCCGAAGACAACAGAACAGAATCGAATTGTATGCACTAGTAAATCTGAAGCTGAAGTAACTAATAATAAAAAAAACTGTGCTTGAGGTTTTGTACTAAATGACACAACAAAGCTAACTACTGACAGATACAAAGCATCGCGCGGCCTCTTTGCGACAGCAGAGCTACTTGTTCTGATACAGTAGCTGATAGTTCAAACAAGTACATGTAACAGTGACATTAACAATACCAAACAATGTTTTGCAGCACTTACTTACCAACGATCCACATAAACTGATACGGTATTCAATCCAGGTAAACTGATACACACTGACTGATGAAATCAATCACCCAATCACAGTCACTCTGGTTACCATTGAGTAATCTTCTTCATATCACTGCATTTCATCTTTCTTACTCAAATGTGAACTTCTCAAATCACCTGCTACGTAATTTCTGGCTTGCCTATAGCTTTAACAGTCTATACGTCTTTTTACCCAATCACTCAGTTTTATAATCAGAGATCCCACAACTTAATCAGCCATACATATTCAATATGATCTAATGTACCAAGGTATGTAATAACTGGTCAATGCTACATTGATTTACGACTGTCACAGATACTAAAAAACAATTCTAAATGTAGTAAATTATCATAAATTGCATTAAAAACATGTTCCAACCCAGCTAATGCCCAATTAAAACTGCATAAAATGATAACAATTTTCAATGCCTAAAAAATAGAAGCAAAAGCAAACAGCTAGCATACTGGTGACATTTCTGCTGTACTCTGTATTCAATAGTCTTGCGATCTCGGCCGTGCTGTTCTCCAAAACTAGCTCGGTCAAACATCAAGTGTTCCTCGGGAGGTAAATGGTACAATGCATCCAGGATTCTCTGCTCAAAACCATTAACACTTATATCACATACATGACCATCTGGTTTATTAATTATTAATTTAATAGTAACTTAACAAAATAACTAAGAGAATCAACTCTTTCAAGTGCTGGGATAAATGCGTTGCATGCTAAAACTCTCTGCCATGCCACTGTAATATAAAAACTCTGGTTAACTTGTTTACATATGTGTATCTTTGTCACGGAGTATAATTTGCTACTGGCCAAAGGGTGGTGATGCGCTGCAGCTGGGAATGTTGTACCAGCCATGAGTCACAAACTGTGAGAAAATGAGCACCTGCCTATGTTCTGCAGGACTCTAGCACTTTTTCATGCACTTGGACTGAAAGATTTTGCACGAGGCTAACTGTTAATCAGTCAAGAGCATCCAAATTGTACCAGCAAAGTACTGTGGACAGCAGGGTTCTCACTACGGCTTCAATATTTCAGCATCTTGCATTACGCTGTATTCTACCACCCAATTTATTCAATCTAATCCATTCAGAACGTCAGTTATGCCAACAAACTTCCATTATACTTCCTTGTAGTGAATATAATTCCTGTTTCAAAACAGCTTTATATGTTAAAACGGAAGCAAAATGACAATTGAATGTTCTAGTGTTTTTAACCGGAAATGGTTTTCACATTCTGAACACAGCATAACTAAAGCCTTTATATGAAAACAGCATGACTGAAGTTTCTGTCATATTTTAGCCAAACATATTATTATGCTTTAACAATTATGCAGTCAATGAAATGCAAAAATTACAGGCCAAATAAATATGTAATAAAAAGCTACTATTTTTATGCTTACTAAATCAAATGTCATGATAAATTCTACTGTATCACAAGTACTATACTAAAGGATGATAGAACTACAAGACAAATCTTGCATACAAAATAGGGGTGTGTGGAAAACCGAATATTGGTTCAAATTCAGTTTTAAAAATATCTTTACTTGCATGCAACATGCACATAAAGAACGTTTCAATACACCACACTAAATTAACGAGATGATACACAATGCAATTGTTACAGTTTGTAAACTACAGGATCAAAGTCTGGTATACACAGTTCATTCAACATAGCAGTAATGCCGTAATACCTGCTGTGAATTAACTACTCAACTATTACACGAGTAGTAAATAACTATAATATCCCAACCAAACCGCATTTTTCAAACCAAACCGAACCAAACTCATTGCAAACGGAGTTTTTTTTCAAAACTGAAGCGAAATAAAATAATCTATTCTGCACATCCCTAATACAAACGAGCACACACATACAGCAATATATCACCACAAGGCTTAACTTCGACTGACCTGTCTATTGACCAGCAGTTCACGCAACAAACGTCCATAATATAATTTCTGCTGGTAACGATATTCCCTCTCTTTAGCTTTGCGACACAACCGCGCATATTTGACGATATCGGGCAGAAATATGCCATCTATACAGTTACAGCACAAACAGGAACAGTTTGACAGACAGTATCACGCTGCCCCCTTATTAACAATATTTCAATGCAAGCTAGAACATTTCCCATTTAATCTGATGTTGTTTCATCCAATGGTCCGTGAGTTTTTTTTTACTTTGGCTACTTTAAAAATTTTCTAATGCAATGTAATGTAAATACATGTGCGCTGTTACAATGGAGATAAAGCCATGAGAATGCCTTGTTCACCTTGAACGAGCATTTTCTTAGATTACTCCCAGTTTTTATTTATTTTATTGAGTGAACTTTGTTTCATTTTTATTTTATTGTTTTTTCTATTGTAAACGACTGGTCACTGTTTGCGTGAATGGTTAATTTTATAATTGCTTGATTAACTGATAGGAAAACATGTGCCTTAGCCGACGTTCCTTCACCTCTCATGAATGCAGCGAAATAAGACATTAATAGTAACTTTAACAATAAAGCAACTCATGCTCCACAATTCTCAGGTGCATCTATATCACAATACAGCAAACTCAAACATTCTGTGATTAATAATAAACGCCATGTTTAAAAAAAACAACCCCTTGATTATTGTGCATAACTCTTAGAAATCTAAATCAATTTGAATGAAAATTTCAAACAATATAGCTGAGGGAATGCTGAATTTACGTACCTGAAAATCATTCGTCTTTTCATTAAATATTCTATGTCAGCAGCGGTGTAAAAAAGGACATGGGCTTTTTTGACAAAACATGAAGACTTGATAGGCTAAAGACACTGATCATAAAATCAGTATATCTTTAGCTTTGCTGATCTTTGCAACTGAATGGGATGTGTGTGGTCAACCACAACCTCGACATGAGTCACTGATGCCACTACTGTCATTTTCTCTGTTAAGTGTTTAATTTGCTAAAACTCCTCTTTTCTGCACCAAAAAACATCTTAAGAAAGTGATTTGCTTCATACTTTTATTTATTTACAAGCACTTACTTAAATATTTAAATACTGATCTTCAATGGTGAATCCCATTTCAGTAACGGCATGTTTACTAATGTCCTTTTTACATCGCTGCTAACACAGAATATTTAATAAAGAGCCAAACTGTTTTCATATGTTTAGATTCAGCATTTGCTGATCTGCATGGTCTGAAAATTTTCATTCAAATCAGTTGATATTTCTAAGAGTTATGCAAACTAATCAAATGGGTTGTTTTTTAATGAAACATGGTGTATATGATATGAATATATAGACAAAATATCCCATGTTACCTCTCATTTTCTTAAAAAAGCGTTTTAGCGGATTACAGAACTTGAATGTGGCTCCGGCAAACAATAGCCTACAAAGACAGTCATATTTTGCTCTAAAGACTACCAGTACTTAATGCAAATAATGCAACTCATTAATATATAACTCGGCTATCGCAAGGAGGCTGCACAATACTGTATGTCATTGAAAATTTTGATAAAGTATATCCTGATCTTGGAAATGGCATACGAGTTCATATAAATACATACATACATACATACGAGTTCATATATATATTCCATTGTAACTGCATCTCCATTTTGTAGCATTTCTGAGATTTACACGTCAAACAATATCATCCCTTGAAATATGGGTTAGGGTAATTTAAGATCATTTACATTGGCACCATTTGACAGTAAAGTATAAAGCACATGTGGATTAATACAGCGCATCGTCACAAACACACATCTAATGTGCTACTGCTTCCTGTACTTTGGTGCTGATCTCCGTCAAACTAGTCCTTAAGCCAGGCACCAGCACCACACTGCAAGACCATGGATACGGGCTAGTGTATCATGCAATGTGCCTGTTTTGCTGGGTACTCAACGGCACCTACCCACAGAGAGACGGCTCAGGCTGAGTAGACCTGGGTGCCTGTTTCTGCATCAGGGTGGTTTACCTGTCCAAAGATGGTCACCCATCACGTACTAATGGGGCCTGGCATAAAGTAACTACATAGAGCAAGACCAATGCATTACCTACCATTAAGCCAAACCGCAACCAGATAGATGATAGATCATGTACGGCTTCCTGTTCTATGACTGTAACTTGAACCGTCTGCGAGATACAGGCGACTATTGGTTTGAAAATAGTAACTCTAAACCACACCAACCTTATCTCATGCCCCCACTCAAACGTAATTCCGTTCGAATTTTGGCAAAGTTCTGGTATACCCAGAAACTAAAACGACATGTGGATGCAATGCATGGACAAACACATTTCAACAACAGATAAGACCATGCTTTTCAATATGTTGAGCTGTAAAAAGTGCAAACACAGAATTCAAACTGAAAAACAACATGATGGCTACACATCTAACCCAGGTTACCAAATACACAATAAAAATTACTCAAGTGTTTCTTTCTTGCAAGCTTCATCATTTGCAGGAAATTTCGGCAGAAATGTCTGGAAAAAAAACAAAAAAACTAAATGCTGCATTCTAAATAAGCATGCATATCATACACTCATTAAAAATAAACCTAAAACAAATGAGATTTGCAAAATTTAATCATATCCTGAAATGGAAACAAGATCATACTGTTAAAAGAGGAATTTTAAATCCATTTTACATGACTGAATCTTGCACGTTATATTTCTGTAATAGATAAAATTGATATTCAATAAGAATGTCAGCTAAACATAGTGCCATCCAAATAAGCAGAAGTTGTTAGTGTTTCAATTGACAAGCTTTCAGTCTAAAATACCATTGTTAAAATGGTTATGAAAACTAGAATGGTTGGGCTACCAGATTGTGGAAAAAGTCTGAGAATATGTTTACCTTTTTGATACAATATAAACACGTGAAACACAGAGAGATGGACGGACAGACGGAAGGGCAGACGGACACTGCACGACAACATAGGCTGCACTTCGCATAGTGTCATGTGACAAAAAAATGTGCAAATAAAACCAAAAACTGACTAAAACTAAAACTAAAAAAGTAATTTACGTTACACTGTCACAAACTCGAAGCACAATCAGTTAGATTTATTAAGCAGTTAATGCAAACTTATGACACAAGCTAAAAAAAATTAACTGCAGTTCAGCGGTAAGATCATCAACACTACAACTAGTGGTCTTAAACATCTCAGTAGAATCACAATTAGGTGTTGGCGTTGCGACTCTGTAAGAACAGTTTCCCACGTTGACTGGCTCATGACATCTGTGAATAATCGAATCTAAAACAAAAATGACAAAGATAAATTGGCACTATTCAGTTTACATATGAGTACAAAAATCATGATTTACACAACTTGATGGCTATTGTGATGGCTAACTTGGTGAATATAGCTATTACTTCCCACTGTCTCAGTCTCAGCATGTAATAACAAACATAGCATTTGCACCCAACAAAATTTACACACATCCACAGAAATTAGTTGTGTATGCACAAATGTCATCATTAACATAATATCTCATAACACTAAAAACAAGTCAACAGGCCATGATTTTACTGCAAGTACCCCAATAGTCTGTCAACTTAGTCTGGTGGTGCCATCTGACAACTGTTTGAGTAATGTAAAGCAATTATTATTACATGTGTATATGTGTTCGGTTTCGTAGGTACCTCCGCATCAAACCCTCTACAGTTATGGTACAAATGCAAAAATTTTCTGGCCAAAATAATCATCATAAGTAGGTGCACGAACAATCCTCACGAGTAACGAATTTGCCGTATGTTATTTTACTTGCAAATGCGACGATCTAACGTTGGTCAACAGGCGAAAATGTCATTTTGTTAAATGTTATAGCAAACAGGGAAAGCTGGTGGGAGGATTTTACGTGCTGCACAACCAGATCATAGTACCACGAAACACCGCAAGTTTCTTCTAAATCAGACAACGCCTTCTTGCAAAAGCCATGTTTACACACAAACACAGGAAAAATAAGGGGTACTTGGAGTAACCAATATAACTAAATAAGACACAGGAAACACGTTTACTTATCAACATAAAACAAAAATTCAGTGCTTCTGTTTTGAGGCACACATACGCACTATCGTGCTTATGCACCATCATCAGTATCCCAAAAATGATCTTAATTCTTGAGGAGAGCAATGTATCACTCAGCTCACTGAACATTATATTGTTCAGCATAGGGCACTTCTGCTTAGCGATGCCACAACTGACTAGAGCATGTTTCATGAACTAGTGCTACAGGTGACCACCAGCAAGGCGTGTGTAAAGTGTGCTGCAGATGAGGTGACACCCCACCTGTGTCTGAATAAGCATTGCTACCACTGCTTATCAATTGATGTCACTATCAACAGCAAAAATTTAAATTCAATTTAAGCTCGTTTAATGTCAATTGTCAAGCAACACTTGATGGCAAAATTTCACAGCGGTCACAGCATGTACATGTGTATTCAACAGAAACATGCTGAAAACAGCCTTCAGTTATTTGTTACGAAATGCATGTTGGCAAACATGTCATAAACGTGATTAGAATGTGCATGAAAACCATAATTAACATGCAATTAAAATAATTAAATAATTAACATGATTAAGAAAATGAATCACTCAACAGCCATATTGTTTAATTTGCCTGCATTTTTCAAAACAGAAGCACTAAAAATTTTATTTTAAAAAGCGTACATGCTACTAATAAATACACTGTGTCTCAAAAAACGCGCCGACTTTGGCAAGCTGTAATTTCAACAAGCATGGACTAAATCTGATAATTTCTGGTAAACTGTATCAGCACACTTTCAACAAGAACTTAGCTATCGCCAACAGATCGCGCATCAGCTGTGCACACAATATGCTGAGGGCATCTATAGGCTTAAATATTACACCGTGACCTTGAAATCTAGGTTAAGGGTCACTCAAGGTCACTGGAAATGAAACCATTGGACAGATCATACACGACTTACTAGTAGTCGAGTTATTTGACGTTGCATACTATTGTGACCTTGAAATATGGGTTAGAGGTCACTGAAGGTCATTGAAAGTGGTACCATTTGAAAGCTTGGGTACGGTTTCCTATTTGCCTTCCATAGTAACCATGGCCGTATGTTTAGCCATTTCGGAGATATTCAGTGTCAAACAATGGCACAACCTTGGAAACCAGGTTAGGGTTCGTTCAAGGTCAATGAAAATGGCGCCGTTCGATAGACCATATGCGACTTTCTATTCGCTGGCCATTATAAATATAGCGCTATCTCGTACTATATTCGAGTTTTTTGACGTTGAATAATATCGTGACCTTGAAATCGGGGTCAGAGGTCACTCAATGTCATTGAAACTGGCGCCATTTGAAAGCTTGGGTACGGTTTCCTATTCGCCTTCTATAGTAACTATGGCCGTATATGTAGCCGTTTCTGAGATATTTAGCGTTAAATAGTGGTGTGGCCTTGAAAACTGGGTTAGGGTTCGTTCAAGGTCATTGGAAATGGCCCTATTTGATAGATCGCATACGGGTTCCTATTCGCATTCCATAGTAACTATGGCGATATCTGGCACCGTTTGCGAGATATAGCGATTTCTTGGTAAAAAATCCGAAAATTTTTATACCCAACCTGTATTTAGCACCCCCGCAGGGGGTGACCCCGTCAGAATTTTGTGCAAATGTTTGACGCTGGTAAAACTAGAATGATTGGGCTACCGTATGGTGAAAAAAAACTGTGACGATATGTTAAGCCGATTTCATCTGATACCGGAACGTAACGGACAGATGGACGGACGGACAGACAGATTTGCTATATCAATATCGCGCGTCAGTATGCTGACACACGATAAAAATGATATGATTTGTCTCGTTATTTGTACTTACTTTATTTGCTTTTAAATAGCTGCGACGTTATGGCATCACTCTAACATCACAAAACATCAAAGCTGTTGCTCAATGGCGAAAGTGGTTGTGTGCATGGTGAAGGCAAAAGTACACCACTTTGAACATCTGCTAAACTAAAACCGGCACTTTCACAGCCAACACACTACACAACTGGCTCTTTTCAGAGCCACCAACAGTCTAGCGAGGAAAACACGTTGTTTCGTGTGGTTTTTATCTACAGCTATTTAAAAGCAAATAAAATAAGTAACAGTGAAGGGATAAGAAAAGTTGAATATGCATATCATTTCTGAAAGTGTGCATATGATATTTATCAAAAAAATATCAAAATTTGTCCATGCTTGTCGAAACTATAGCTTGTAGCTTGACAAAGTTGGAGAGTTTTTCTGAGCCACAGTGTATAGTACAGAATGCCTTATTCATCAGTTATCTTGTAGATTGAAATAACACCATAAAATATCAAATAATCTCACATCTCCCATCATAATTTCAGGTATGTCAAGTTCCTGTTGACCAAAAACACATTTTTCCATTCTCATTCCCGTCTTTTTCGGTTTTGGTATCTCAGAAGCATCAGATGGCAGCAGTGCCATATTTTGTGTCATAGAATCTGGCAATTCACACACAAACGTAAAATACATAATCAGGAAAATAATAACATATGGAACAACAAGATCTAAATGTCTGGTTTCCAGACTCTGAACATTCTGATCAGAGACATCAGAAATGTAAGTAAGCAACGCATGCCTTGACAAAATTTATACCATTACATAAATTTACTAATATACTTTTCATTCTTTTTCTAATCATTAAGTGTTAGATCAATACAAATGAAATGCAATTAACTTCAGTAAAAAACTTGTTTTAAAGTATTTGTAGGCACTGCCACTCAAAATGCATAACATTTGCCATCTTTTCACGTGCTGTGCACTTACAGTAAATTCTAAAACAGGATCGGCGATCTTATTTTAGCAATTTTGTAAGTGTCACAATGAGATTGGCTGTTCCATTTACCAGATTCATCCCTGAATCTTGTGAGATGGTATGAAAATGGCGACTGTTTTGCATCTCAATGTGTTCTGTTGACCACATTCATGTAAAACACAGGTGCGTGCTGTTTCTGCTTATTCAAGGGTCATCCTAAAGAATGCAGACAACACAGACACTGCTTGATGTTCCACAGCGAATCCTCCATAAGCTCGGAGTGACAGTACACCGGTGTCTCCAAGGCAAGGCTCCCCAGTACCTCGTGAACTGCTGCCACCCCACATCGGACGTTGCCAGTCGTCAGCGACTTCGATCTTCCAGCCGCCACCATCTCGTCATACCACGACATCGTCGCAGCACTTTCGGCCGTCGGGCGTTCTCCATCGCCGGTCCAATGGCCTGGAATGCACTGCCTGACGACCTCCGAGACCCGTCGCTCAGTGCCGACAATTTCCGGAAGACGCATCTGTTTCGGAATGCACTTGGACACTTAGCGCATTAGAGGCGTTGCATAATGCACTATATAAATTTAAGACTTACTTACTTACTTACTGCTAATTGCGGCTGCATCGCAAACAGTTGAGACGATGCAGACACGCAGACAGTGATTATTAAGTCGCAGGCGACAGAGATCAGTATCGAAATGCGGGCAAATCATATAATGCAGACACGACAATTGATGGGTGTCGCTATTCGATGAGCAATGAGCCGATGAGCAGTGATTACTAACCTAACCCCACTAACCCTACTGACCCTGACCCTAACCCTCAGAAATACGCAATACGTGGGCATTATTAATTAGCGGCATCCACGTTGTCTGCGTTCTTTAGGACGACCGTTATTCAATGTATGTGTTAGGAGGAGCATTCGGTCAACCAGCGCATCTGACACAATGCTCTGTGCATTTTGTCAATTTTGTATGTGCGCAGCATTTGGTCATTCACGCGATACTCCACGAGGAGGACTGTGGATTACTTATCAGAATCAGAATCACATCACGGCGGACGGAAAATATCACAGACCTTTACACAGTACCGCTACACAGTGAAGATCAGCAAAAAAATTGTTTGTGATGTTGTTGCGCACGTTTTCAGGATTTGGGGTGATCTCGAGATTGCCCATCTCGAGATTTCCCAAAATCCTGAAACGGCCCAACCATCTCGAGATGGTTGGGCCGTTTCAGGATTTGGGGAAATCTCGAGATGGGCCAAGGGCGTTTTCAGGATTCTGAAACGGCCCAGCCCGTTTCAGGATCTTCAGATTGCCAGGACATTTTTGAGATTGCCCAAGGGCATTTTTACGATGAAGCCCTTGTTAATCATATACGCCGTTGTTAAAGCTGTGCAGAAAACATTATTAGAGAATATCTTGAGATTGCCCAGGAAATTTTCTAGATTGCCCAGGGGCATTTTTAGGATTGAAGCCCTTGTTAATGATTGCCTACAAGCTACAACTCACTCACTCACTCACTGCTGCGCTTGACCAGCTGAGGGTCGTAGCGTCCTCCACATCGAACGATCCTGGCCCGCGATCCAGGCAGCACCAACAGATAGGCCAACGTC
>Ga0209339_1000549_pt1 | contig 13962 bp, 11 predicted proteins | sample OlaalgELextract3_FD_187376 | JGI IMG/M metagenome (GOLD analysis project Ga0209339, IMG submission 187376) | Olavius algarvensis symbiont microbial communities from Tuscany, Italy - Type A ELBA extract 3 (SPAdes) (version 2) | ecosystem: Host-associated > Annelida > Digestive system >... | reverse complement strand
CGTTAACTTAATCCCAGTTTAACCCGAGATTAGATGTTGATAAAACGCTTACGACAGTTAATCCAGGAATAACTCGAGAATCGCGAGTTAACCCGAGTTCATAAAACCGGGCATTAGTGCGCCAAGACTACAAACTGAAAGAACACGTGCATCACGGACATATACCGTGTCACTTATAAAAGCAATTGTAATATTTCACAGGACGCTGCCGAGATTCAGCATTACACAGTTTGTCTGACTTAATTAGATCACCAAGGAGGTATATCAATCCCAATCACAATAGAAACTTGTATAGCGCATGCAGCCACGGAGAATCTAGAGCGCTAAGGCGTAGCGAGTATATTAATAACAAGCAAACAAGTAAGTTTTTAGATGATGCCTAAACGAATCAATGGATAGTGTTGGGTCTCTGAGGGAGGCTGTCCCAAACAACTGAGCCTGACACAGTAAAAGAGTAAAAGCACGCCGTCCATATGTAGAGAGTTTGACTGGCGGTACAACGAGCTTGTTGCTGTTAGAGGGTCTGAGACAGTGACGAGACGACATAGTTGACGCTGGAACGAGCAGTTCAGACAGGTGTTCCGCAGCAGTACCGTAAAGACAGCGATACACTGTTACGGTACGCTATACAGTACGGTAGCAAAGAACACGGCTGCTTTGTCTGTCAGCAGGACTGTTCAGAAAAGTTACGGATAAATTTTCACCAAATTTATGTAAGTATAGGCACCGGACAAAAAACGATCGATCAGATTTTGCACGTGTTCTGGGGTCATTTACAAATGTTTAGGTATGTGCTTTAAAACAGATGAAACCAGACTACAATTTATCTGCGCAATAAGGTTAAAATAGTTGTGAAATACAAAGAAGAATGAGAAGCAGACGATGAAGACGGAAAAAGTTTCACACAGGCAACGCAGTCCGCGGGTTGCATGCGACACTTTCAGTTGACGGGGCGGAGCATATCTCTTCACTTTCTAAATCCTGCTACTATCATATCTGTGAACTTCGCTCTATCCGCCCATATCTCGACTTCAAAACAGCCAGCACCACTGCAACCTCCATTGTTCATTCTAAACTTGACTACTGTAATTCTTTCTATCACAACCTTCCAAACTATCAACTTAACCGGCTATACAGATCCAGAACTCTACTGCACGTGCTGTTCTTAAGGCTCCTAAATCCTCACATATAACTCCCATTCTCAAATCTCTCCATTGGCTTAAGGTCAACAAACGCAATAGGTAGGTTGTGAAGACAGGTAGGTTGACTGATTGTACGAACTTTGTAGGTAAGAGAAATCGTACCTTTCGCCCTCCTCAGCAGTCTTCTCCTTGCTGAGTGCCGGCGACTTGCCACACAGTCGCGTGCAGATGACCATCGTGACGCCGCAGCTGTTGATGAAGTAACACGACACGTCAATGACGATGAGGATGACGATGAGCAGGACGACAGATATACCGATAACGGCCGCCACGCCGAGCGGCAGCAAATAACTGGCTCGGGCTCGGTCCGCGGCCGTCTCTGCAATATGACAAACTCAAATGCTTCGTATCACTGAATATATCACTAAGTCACTCAAGGTCACTAAAGGACAGGTCATCAGAAATGGCGTCATTTCATAGATCGCACATGAGTTCCTATTAGCGTAATGGCGTACCACGGCTCTATCTTGTATTATTTCTGAGATAAAGCGAGATATTAGTAGCAAATTGCGATTTTTTTCATATAAGGTGCACTCGACGCGCCGTTAAGGGCGGTCGCCGTTTGAATATAAGGTTTGCCAAGGAAAAACTACAATAGTGTGTCTACCCAACGGCGAAGAAAGTTTGATGACATGTTTTGATGTTTAGCCCTTTTGACAGAATACTGGTGTCACTGGTGTGTGTCAGATAGATGGACAGACAGACATCTTGTGATGGCATAGTCTGCTTATGCAGAGCATCGCCAGTAAAAACTGTTCGACTGCGTTTGGTCTTCGTCCAGACAAAGCAATGTGTTTTCTGCCCCACCATTTGATCGCCACCCACACTCGATCAATCAGTCAAAAAATGTGAATTATAAAAATTATAGAGCCTCTTACATAAAGAGGCGCCCGCTACAGGTACGTATGACCCCGATATGTAACTTTGACAACTACCAGCCTTTGCCATGACGCAGGTCTTACTTGTGAAAAACTTTAATACACAAGATTACGAATCCTTCTCAAGGCAGACTTAGCAGATAACCTACGTATCGTTAGGGGGTTGGGGGTCCCATCGGAATACTGCCATGATGTTTGGTGCGGAAAAAAACTAGAATGGTGTGGCTAGCCAATGGCGGAAAAAGTTTGAGAATATGTTTATTCACTTCGACAGAATACATGAACGTGACGGACGGACAGACACCACATCACGGTATACGTATAGCGTCGCGCGGCAAAAAAAAACAAAAGAAATCAAACGGTGCAGACCATGTGAAGTTGTGAAGACGAATGGTTGGTTGTACTCCGACCATCCCATTGAGTTTCGCGAGCGGATTTTCACTTGGTACGAAGTCCGCTCCTTCAGCCCGTCGAACTCGAATGAGGACATCGGCGTGTCTTGATCGTCCTCACGGAAGAATGTCTGCCACTTGGGACTCTTTGGCTCCACGACCTCGGTGTCGTTCGTCAGTTTCACCTAAGAAAAACAGCACCGTCACTGTCCAAGTCCCTATTAGCAACACTGCACGCACCATAGTTGTTCCGTACGTATTAGGCCCCTAAACGTATAATACGCTTCGGGAAAAATACGCGCATTTTAACGTATTTTACAAGTAGCTCTGCTGTTGCAGAGAGGCCACGCGATGCTTTGTGTCGGCCAGTAGTCAGCCTCAACAAAATAATAACTCGTGCAGAGTCTTTTATTATTGTTACTTAGGTTTCAGATTAACCACTGCGTAACGTTGTCTTCGGCGTAACGTTGAGGCTTCTTGTCATATACTTCGTCGTTGTTTCCTGCCATCAACAAACTCGGCCGCTCACCAGCGACTAGTGTTATATACTCGGCATGGTTCGTCGCAGCTAAGTTTACTGCACCTGCCGCTGGAACGCTTTACAAGTTTACAGGATGCGATTTCTGCTTACCCCACCTGCATTCGACGCCCCCGTTAGGGGGGTGGATTCTCGTCAGAATATTGCCATACCGTTTGGTATCGAAATACTAGAATGGCTTGGCTACCCGACGGTGAGAAAGACATGTTTATTCGTTTTGACAGAATTCACGAACGTGACGGACACACAAACAGACAGACACCGCATGACGGCAGAGGCCGCGCTTATGAATAGCATCGCGCGGCAATGATAGGTATAATAGGTATGGAACAACTATGGCACGCACAGGAAATCAAAACCCAGTAACGTGGACGTCCGTCAGATACTAAATATTCATTCAATTTCGTGTCGAAACTTGTTTTCTAGGGAAATCAGCTCAATGGGTGACAAGCCCTTCTGGCAGCCCACCACTGTACCACTGTACTGTTTATTTCTTACAAAATTCTGTGTTACTGGTAAATAAGTGTAATGATGACCATGTTCGCGATTACTGTACTGTTATTGCTACTGCTAGAAATGTTCCAGACTTCCCTCAAAACATTGGTCTGACATCACCATAATACAGTATGTCTCGTACAAAAAGTCATGCTCTAGGATAGTTGAGCAAGTGATAAATGACAAGCACGACAAATATCGATTAACCCTTTAGAGTACAGATGCAATTATAGGCCACATCGAACAATACGAAGTTGGTACACTGGCCGTTGATGGGTGGGCTGTTACATTTGGTACAGCGAGGAGGGGACTGGGCAAGGCTCCAGCCCGCCCAGGCCCCTCCTCGCTGTACCAAATGTAACAGCCCACACATCAACGGCCAGTGTACCAATCACTGTATAATGGTCCGTTGCTCTGCGGTTTTGATGTGCCCATAATGTGTTAAAACTACAGCTAGTAGCAGAAACGTACTTCTCTCAGATTGAACTCATATTCTTCAATGCTGGCTCCACCAGTGTCTGGATTCTCCCATTCCAATGTGTAGTAATATGCTGAATGTGCGTTAGCTGAGGATGACATGACAAGCGGGTACGGCTTGCCTAAACAAGCATCGATATACAGCAAGCAATTATGATTATTATTATGAGCTGTGGAAACTAAATACTAAAGTGATACTAACCATGGCAGAATGGCAGAAACGACAAGAAGCTGAGATCAGCCGGGCATACCGGTGATCAGCAAAATATCAACCTTGATCTATTTACGACTCTTTAAACACCGAAGTGCATTGGATTGGTTGTCGGTCGCTGCCAGAAGGCCGGCCGCCAAATTGCCCAATGGAATACGTCCACAGACAAATGGAAAAGCGATCTTAATAGTCAAACGTTCGGCTAAGAACACAAATAACTGTTTGAACCTCTCCATCTAGCTCCAGTCTTGTTTTTAGATGTTTTAGCAATTTCTAAATACAATTCCGTAGCATAAAATAAAGTATAATGCAATAATGATGGTGCCAAGCTTAGTCTACCATGTGCATCCAAAACAGATAGTTGACCAACTAGAGGGAGACCTGTCGGCCTAGACTGCTCCACTGCTGCTGTTCCAGAGACTGAGTGCAAATATGAAATGTAAAGAATTCGCCAGAAAGTTTAAATCAAAATTTCGAAAATCTTTTCCACAGTTTAGTGCGTATTGGCACATAGACCACACGTGCTAAGATTTATAAGAATTGGAGAAAAACTGTAGGAGCAGGATCAATTTGAAAAAAGTCTGACGAGACACAGACAAAACAGACATCAGTCACCTAGACTATAAGCTCTGCTAGCTGCAAGCAGCAGCGGTGCTAAAAGGACTAAATATAGAAAGAAAAACTTTTGATAAATTTTTTAACAAACAACACTGCAGGCAATAACTCAACACACACTTTCCAAATAGTGTTAATAGTAAGGCAGATATCCAAGTACTTATTATACCCCTGATTGTAGGGAAGGGGGCAATAAGCATTGCATTTGTCCGTCCGTCCGTCACGTACATTGCGAATAATTTGAGAACCCAAAGGCCTAGCATGCCCAAATTTGGAAGGAAGGTTCCCCACCTTAGATGCGACTCGCACACAAGTTTCAAGGTCAAACGGTCAAAGGTCAAGGTTAGAGACGGGGGCATACCGTGTCGGCCGAACCCGGCAGTCACAGTGCTTGTCTACAAACGTAAAGATAGTGATATCACGTACTTATGTCTTCTGTCACAACGGTCAGCTTAACGGCATCGCCGACTCCCACCTCGTTCTTCGCCCGCACGGACAACGTGTAGTTCGTGTTTGGCTTCAGGTTCTCAATGCGAATGCGACCGTCTGTCAAAAACGTCAAAAATTAAATATAATGAAATCATTAATAAATTATTTAACAAGCAAACATCAACAGCAACACGTTTTAGTATTCTGCATTCTTTGGTGTTACCAATAAATAAACTAAACGAAAACATACACATCTGTTTCAGTGGACATTTTATTGGTCCACGTGAATTGCGCATTGGCCCTTAACAGGTCTAGACTTTGGAGTGAATTATTTAGGATAGCCAGTGATATGACTGCATTGAAAACTGATGAGTAAAATAATGCCAAACAAAAATCTGACGAAGGTAAGAAAACACATGAAAAAGGTAGAGTACAGATGTTAGAAGTTTCTAGTACACGTAGTCTCTGTATGTTGACCCCATTTATTTGCCTGTATTACTTCAGGGCCTTAAAGTTTGACTTTCGACTTCAGAAGTCCCCCAAAGCATGGCATTTTGTGTGTTCAGCAATTATTCCAAATTTAAAGATGGTAAGGCAATCCGGTTTCTGTTGTGCTTCATTTCGTGCAAGTTTATGACCTTAACTTTCAACATTTTGACCTTAAAACTGTAAAGTCAGTTTTTTGTGGCTTCACTCTGACCTAAACTTTCTAAGAATTTATTTTCTTGAGTTATAAAGATGCAGATGAACGGCACTGCCCAGTGCAGCTCTCTGAGGGCAAACTACCTAATGAATTCAGTTAGGCAGCACTGGTTAATGTCTTTTTAACGCCCACACTTGATTCTACCAACCTTTTGTCGTGTCAATGTCATAGAGCGTTTTGTTGTCATACTGAATGCGGTATCCAATCACTGGCATTCCTCCATCATCACTCGGCTTCTTGGCATACAGTACCAACATCGTCGGCTGTCGCTGTGTGACGTTCAGATCTCTTGGTACTCCTGGCACGGCTACGGATGAAAACCACACCATCAATCACACTGTTGCTATGACAACCAGTCCAAAATGCAGCTGCCACATCAGACGTTAAAAATATGACATAATCCTTAGAACAGAAAGTTCGCACTTTAAAAACTTGGAATTTGTTTTGTTCAATCCAGAAAATTGAAAAGGTCATTACATGCCATTAATCAAGGGTTTTATCATGCTGCCAATAGTATATTTAGCAAAATTGGACGAACTGCACCTGAAGAAGTCATTTTACAAATTATTTCAAGCAATGTATGCCAATCCTGATGTACGGTTTAGAGACTCTGCCCTTACAGAAAAATCAGCTAAATTCACTTGACCTTGTTATTAATAGAAATTGTTTAGGACTACAGACATTCAAATTATCTCTCTATATCAAGAGCTGTTTAACTTTGATTTGCTGAGTGTTCACCTTGATCGTCGTTGTATGAATAAATTTTCTGCACCGTGTTCTGTTTAGTTAAGTTTGTTTTTCAGTTAAGTTTGCTGTTTTATTATTGTTACTACCATATTAATGGTAAAATAAAGATTTACAAAAACATATGTAATTTCGTTCTACTAGTTAATGTAAGTTTTTATGCGTTAGCTAAAATCATCAAAATCGATCAATACACAACCAATACACTAATTCCGATACAATTATATCTGCATGCTGGTCACACTTACATGCTCGCCGTAGAGCAATGTTCTGAGTTCGTGGGTGGTCGTTTAATTCGTTGCGTGCTCGGCAAGTAAAGGTCCTATAAATCCATGTCTGATCAATTTCTCTCACCTTAACCTACGACAACAGATTTAGACAAACCAGTTTATACGTACTGTATGACTTATTCACATCTAGACGACAAATAAATGCAAATTAATGCAACGTTCACAAAATGAAATTAACTATCAATCAAAGAGTGCAAACCATGGGCCAAGAGCTACAGTGCCTATATCTACTGTATTCTTATTGTGGACGAAGATCATCCGTCAGTAGCTTATGGTGCACTAGTTTTGACATTTTTTCTCAATTCTGACGTCACCTAGTTCTAACCAACGCAAAATGGCAATGAGTGTTTCTTGTGTGAAAGCACCCATACTAAAAATTTCACGAAATATAGTTTACGACTTTTTGTGTAATCCTACTTACAGACAGGCAGACAGACAGACAGACAGACAGACAAATCAAGACGAGTACATAAAGTTACTGGCAGAGATAAATACATAAAAAATCGCGAAGGCTTATAACGTAAATTTTGCTAACCAAATGTCAGCGATACATATCATTATGTACAGGTATACGTTCAATGTTCACTGTTTAGTAATATATAACAATCATTACGTTGTATTAATCATTAATGACATTTTCAGACAATAAGCACCATATAGTAATGGAGCATAGGAGTTAAAGAAAACACGCTAGTATATCTCTTATATGGCAAAAACTGTCGATAAGGAATCAATGCAGAAACAGTAAATGTTTGTTGTGAATGCAACATATGACAATGTAAATTGAAACCAGAGAGCCAAAGACTGTCCGCGGTCATTTGATGCCACGCAGCAGCCTCTGTATAATGGACTTGCAGTGGGCGAGGCCATGTTGACAAATTAATGGACTCGCCCACACGGACAGAACTGCTGGCCAGGGAGAGACGAAGTTTAGGTGTTTTGTATGTGAAGAAAGAAGCAAGGCTATCTGCGACAGCACTGGCTAAAGTTGAGGTAGGTAGAGGTGAAGAGGATTATGATCATGTAAGAGTTTGTTTATAGTTTGCCAGAGACGTCGGGAATTATCAGAAAATGAAGAGACTAAGCTGGAGTATCACTGTCATTATTACATAAAAGTCAAAATACTGAGGCCCTAGTTAAGAGTAAATAAAAAGACTGTGGCAGAATGGTCAGAGAGCTCACCTGGAGATGACTGGTGGCGCCGAGGTCGTAGATGTGGTAAGTATCATTGTTTCGAAGGACGATGTTATTGACCATCCAGTCAATCTTCGGCGTCGGCATGCCACTAGAATAACACGACACGTTGCGCAAGCTGCCGGCCCACGCATACGCCACGCGGCTGTGATTGCTGGGAAATCTTGCAGAATCTGCAACCACACAGACACTCCAGACTGTCAGTATAGCAGACTGTACACAAGTCCGTTACGAGGCGACTATGATACGACATGAGTATGACAACTCCAGACAAACAGACAGACATCAGTCGTCAGCTCAGAGGCATCGCTGTTTCCTCCACCTTCAAGCGTCACTTAAAGTCTGAACTCTTCTTTCAAGCCTACGGCGTTTCGATGATTGCTTCAACCGTTGCTGATCCACGAGATTGTTTGCATTACTGATTGATGTTTTTTTTTCACTGACGATATGTGTGTTTTCTTCATTTTTAGCTTGTTTTTAGTGTCAGTAGCTCTGTATGTTGACATTTATATATTTACATTGTCAAGCGCCGCTGTCCATGTTTTGTAGGGGGCGCTATAGAAATTTCGTTGATTGATTGATTGATATTATAAGCTCCGCTGACTGCAAGCCAGCAGTAGAGCTAAAAACATAGAGATGAAGATGGAGTGATTCCAGGTACAGCAAATTTTGTCCTATGCCCACTGCAAGGTGCTGCCACCTGGCGAAATCCAGAACCATTGCTCATCTATTCGGAAAGATTCATAGCGACAGCTACTGTACAACGGTTTTCCTGCACCGCGGGAATCATGGGTTAAAAAGCTAGGGCTGTAAAATTAACCCATTAACGAACTTGTTAACGCATTAAAAATTAACTGCAATTACAAACATTAACGCCGTTAAAGATTTTAACGAAAACACGACGAAAATAGAGCAAGCAATCGTTTATTTGTTTAATTTTTATTGCGCATCAACATGCTGAGTATTAAACATCTTTGCAAAATTCCGTCAGGGTCACCTCCTGCGGGGGCGCTAAATAAAGGTGGGGTATATAAAAAATTTGGCAATTTTTGACCAGTAAGCCGCTATGGAATGCTAATAGGAACTCTATGCGATCTATCGAATGGTGCCATTTTCAGTTACCTTAAACGACCCTTAACCGAGCTTTCAAGGTATCGTCATTCTTTGACTCTGGATATCTCACAAACGGCTAAAGATACGTCCATAGTTACTACAAAATGGGAATAGGAAACTGTACACAAGCTTTTAAATGGTAGCAGTTTGAATGACCTTGAGTGACCTCTCAATGTCATGGTTCAACGTTAAATATTTTGAAAATGCTACTACAAGACAGAGCTGTGGCCACCTAATAGAAAGTTGTATATGGTCTATCAAACGGCGCCATTTTCAATGACCTTGAACGACTTCAAACCCAGATTTCAAGGTCACGGAGTTGCCCTCAACGTATTATGTGCGCACTGCGCAGCTGATGCACGATCTGTTGCGATAGCTATTTTGTTGTTCAAACGTGATTTTACTTATCAAATAAAATCAAGAAATTAATTTAATCCATCAGTTCAATATTATTCAATCACACAATCGTCAATAAGTTTTGTGAGGTGCACTAATCAGTCACTGTAATCAGTCAGCAGTACTAGGAGTAGACTAGCGTTCAACAGCAATGGGCCGACGACGTCTGCCTGCAAATAGAACACAAACAAACTGAAAAATGTAACAAAGAAAACGTGCATTAAAACCGCGATTAACGCAGGATTAAAAAATTGATCGCGTAATTAACGCAAATTCATCGCTTGACAGCTCTATGAAAAACACCGTAACATCACCAACAAAATCGGACGCAGAAGAAGCAGTAGACTGCGTACACTGCACGGTGAGAGTGCTGCTCTTCTCGTCGTGACCAAGATGATTTTTGGCGTTGCACGTGTACGTTCCAGCATGACTCGGCGTCAGCGATCTGATCTTCACCCGAAGTGTTTTACCTCGATCAACAAACTCGAGAAATATACCTCCGTCCTGCGACACATTTCATCAGCAACGTTATCGCTACTGATTTGTATTCTTGATTCTCTAAACAGCAGTGCATGATACCAAAACAACGACGGCACAGTAAAACAAGAAGCTCAGCTGTGACAGAGAGGCCGCGCGATGCTTTATGTCCGTCAGTGGTTAGCTTCAACAGTGTAATACCTCGAACGCAGTCTGTTATTACTGTTACTTCGGCTTCTAATTTACTGTTGCGTACAATTAAATGCTGCTCTGTTGTTTTCGGCATAACGCTATTACTGTTTATCAGTTTATGCGAAATAAATATGATGATGGTGATGACGAACGTTAAGGCTTCTTGTCATAAACACTTCGTCGTCGTCTCCCATGATAAACAAATGCCGCTGCTTACAGCTCACCGACTAGTGTCATCAACTTGCCACGGTCTGCCACAGCTGTGTGTATTGAACTTGGCAGTCGAACCATTCACAGCACGCAATAAAGCCAGACATTTGTTCATCGCGATTGTGCCTACCCCACCAGCATTCGACGCCCCTGTTAGAGGGGTCCCCGTCGGAATATTGCCATGATGTTTGGTATGGTAAAACAAGAATAATGTGGCTACGCGATGGTGAAAAATTGTGAAGATATGTTGATTCTTTTTGACAGAATCCACGAACGTGACAGACAGACAGACGGACATTGCATGACTGCAAAGCCACGCTTATACCAGTGTGGGAATTGCCGGAGGGGGTGGGGGTTCAACCCCCACTTAATATCACTTGATGTCTTTACCCCCTAGTTGTGCTTGTTTATTTGTCTTGGGGGTCAGATGTAACCCCCACAGATCGCACTTACAGACACTGGTTTTGTGACAATTTAGAGACTCTCGACAAGCATAGGCCCCCTACCTTAACCTCAAAACTGCCAAAGACCGCCCAGTTGCAGTTCTTTTTGCAGAGCACGTTTTGGTTCTCTTTGCAGATTTTAGGTGTCACCTGACGTATTAATCTAAATAATAAATTTGGATAAAACATTAAAACCTGTAAGTCAGTTAATGTGTACTGTGTCTTCATGCTGCAATATCTGTAGTTTAAAGCTTTTACTTTCAGCCAGTGTGTACTAGTTACTTTGCCGTTTAAATGGCTGCAAAATGACGCTGCTATTTACTATCCGATGTGTGATAATTTTCTGTGCACAGCACTGCAGGTGTGCGTCATCATGTGGTCATGCCCCTAATCAGCTTTGGGCAATGTTCCCTGCTAATCCCTCCTACAAAATATTCAGCGTTTTCATCCGAACGCATTTAGACACTGAGACAATTTCATGTGTCACAAAAAATGTTAAAAATACTTAATTTTCTTGTCAACACATGGGTTATTTAAAGCTCAAAATGCATCAAAACCCGTTTTCGGCCTGGGCTCTGCCCCGGACTCCACTGGGGGAGTTTACGACGCTCTCCCAGACCCCCTAGTCGGTGCCCTCCCCATTCCTCTACCCGTCGAAGCCTTCGGAGTCTCAATCTCGCCACCTTCAGCGCCTCGCATCTGACCCCCCCCCAGTTCTCTTTGGCTAATTTACACATTGCAGACAACAAAAAGTAGATGTCATAATTACCTAGATTCATATGCTTTAAACTATGTCATCACTGTCGTGACTACTCAGTGTCTTGCAATGTTTTATGTCATGGAATGTTGCTGTAGTGTTTTCATTATAAAACAACGGGCTCTGGCACTTACGTTATTTCCACGGCTGAAAGGCTGCTGATTGTCCTTATGGAAGGTCACATTTGGTGGAGGATTTCCACGCGTACGACAGTCAATCACTAACGATCTTCCTTCCTGCTCTGTCTTGTTGTGCATCTCGGTAATCGACGGCTTCACTGTTTCAACAGATGCAATTTCAGCAGCAGTTCAGCAATGTTTTATCAATTAATGCCAATCTCGTTGTTTTCATTGCCGCTATGCATTGCCAGTTACAAGAAATGGCACACAAATCCGTGCACTAAAAGCTAAATCTGCTAAATCTAAATCAACCAACTCTAATACCAGCCAGCAATTGTTACCAGCAGATCCACTGTTCAATCACCCCCAAAAATTCCACTAGTCCACTTGGACTCATCTATCATGTGATGTTAGTTTGAAGGGAGGGGAATACAAACAGAACTGTCTCTGTGCTACAGTAATGTGTACCATTATAATCGTGCACAATGGTACGAGCAGTTCTTGCAGGTTGGTCGACTGGACTGGGCTCTGATTTTGCTTGGTTTAGCTCTCTGTCATCCGAGCACCTCTGTATCATCAGTTTTCATGGTGTTGTATAGTATATACTTAATTTTACATTAATGTTTTTTTTTTGTTACATTCTTTACTTTAACTTATAGTGAGATGAGGTCGGTGGGATTGGCCCATAACCTGGTTGACATTGTCCTCCAGTGCAGTGACTTGTAAAATCGTCCCCAAAATGAGACACAATTTACTATGCCATGCAATACCATACTACACCCACCGAAATTCATACAAAGCAATAAATGACGACGCCCATGGCCTGTCACCAAAAATACGATACAATACAATACGATAGTGTGTATTTAATGTGCAGTAAAAAGCTGACGTGCAGCCAGCTTAGTCCACCACACGGAACAAACAAAAAAAATTAAAGAAAAAACGAACTAAAAATAGATTGAGAAGCATGATAAGTCCGGTCCGGTCCGGTCCCGTGATTGTGAAGGCAATCTAGGGTAGAAGCAGTATTAAGGTGGGATGGATTTGTTGAAAAGGTAGGTTTTGAGCCTGGAGTGAAAGAGTGAAGGAGTGATGGATGATGAGAGTGGTGATGACGACAGAGATGAGCTGACAAGTGAATGAGGAAGTGAGTCGAGACATGACCTGAAGCTTAGATGGACCTTAGCCAGACAACGAGGCTTGACTGTAGCCTATCTGAAATTATCACAACGGGCACCAACCGCGCACAGTGAGCCGGCCTTTAGCAGTAGCCTCTCCCACGTCGTTGATAGCCTTGCATGTGTATTCACCCTTGTCGGCCTCATTCAAAGGCTGGAACACAACCTGCCCCTTGTCGCCGTCGACCTTCACTGAGTCGGTCGACTGCAAAGGCACTGAACTTCCTTGCTGCAACAGTAATACAAAGCAGTACAACATCTCCTTCAGTGTTGTGTAACGAAAAACTACAAGCATGAAGACATTTGTGATGGGAGCCGCCAAAATGCCACATGTCTGCATCTCCAATGGTTGCAGCGCTATCAGACTAGCGAGAGTTTGCTGACTCGGCAGAAAAAGTAAAGTAAATAATGTGGATTTGTACAGCGCATCGTTGCGAAGCGCATCGTTTCGAAGCGCCTCTAATGCGCTGCCACTTCCCGTAGGTCGGCGCTGATCTCTGCTAGCCAGCTCTACAGCCAGGCATTCAGCACCACACTGCGAGACCACAGATACGGGCTGCTGTATCACGCGATATGCCCCTGTTTACTCACCCAGCTTTTGCCGGGTACTTATCCACCCTGCCACAGACGGCGGGCTGAGGCTGAGTAGGCCTGGGAGCCCGAGGTGGTTTACCCGTCCACAGACAGTCACCAACCTAGGCACTAACCGGGCCTAGCGTCAGTGGCGGCGCCAGGATTTTTTTTCTAGGGGGGCTAGGTCCCTTTCCCCTCCCTTCCCTTTCCTCCCTCCCTTCCCTTTCCCCTCCTCTCCCCTTTCCCCCCTCCCTGTCCTCTTCCCCTTCCTTCCCTTTCCCTCCCCTCAAAACGAGGAGGCAGACAGGTCGAGCGCCCCTCCCCTTCCCTCCCCTG
>Ga0209339_1000546_pt1 | contig 13990 bp, 6 predicted proteins | sample OlaalgELextract3_FD_187376 | JGI IMG/M metagenome (GOLD analysis project Ga0209339, IMG submission 187376) | Olavius algarvensis symbiont microbial communities from Tuscany, Italy - Type A ELBA extract 3 (SPAdes) (version 2) | ecosystem: Host-associated > Annelida > Digestive system >... | reverse complement strand
TGGCATGAAGATCAATGGCACAACTACCGTGATGTTTTTTTCTCACTCAGCAGCTACTGTTTGTCGTGCAAGAGATCTCGGGAGACGATCTCGGGAGACTTCATCTTGCTGCAATCAAGACACTGATCCAGCGCACCGAGCACGTGACACAATCAAACTTCTTGAACAGGAGACACCCACGTTTACTGCGCCAGACCTGTGCCCTCCAACAGTCCGGATGATCTGAACCCGGTTGACTATAAGATATGGGGCAAAATGCAGCAGCAGGTCTACCAGACGAAAGTTCATGACCTAAATGAACTGAAACAGCGTCTAATCGATGTGTGGCATGGCTTGGGATAAAGCATCACCGATGACGTAGTGCATCTGAGTAACTGTGTCTCCACGATCTCTGCGTCCGGGAACAGGTACAGACTTAGATCGTGTGACACGGCTGACTACATATTGCCGAGAACATGCACCAAGTTTGGCGAACGTGGTTTCCACTACTCCGGTCCGGCCGCTGGAACACTCTGCCATCTGACTTACATGACATTACTGACACTAACGTATTCACGATACGACTTAAAACTGTTTTGTTTGATCGTGCGTACTGACTTATTATTGTTGTTATACGGCACTCCTGGATGGTTCGTATAGAGCGGCGCCTTACAAATCTCTCATTGTATTTGTATCGGAATGCAGCCATTTTCGAACTCGTCCGAGCTTTTGACGATATCTTGCTTTCATGATGTTTTCTCGATGGTACAACAGTTATCGTGTTGACAGACAAACACACCCACAAACGGACAGTATTGAAAACAATACCATCTCGCGACGCTGTTGCTACACAGATGAAAAACGGTAAAGTGCAGTTAGTTGTATAGGCAACAAGCGGTGTAGGCCGGCGAAACCACGTGTCGGTGTAAACGAAGTTTTGGGCATAGTGTGTGACTGTGCGCACGAGCAGTGATGTAGTCAACGCCAAAATCTTAAGGCCAAGGCCTCAACCCTCAAGACCAAGGGCAAGACCAAGGCCTGGACTTTCGAGGCCAAGGCCTTTATACGGCTAGAGCAGAAGTTAAGATACGCAGTACGTGTAACAACCCACCTGACAAGATAGGTAACAAATTGAAATTTGATTGCTTTTGTTTAAGTATTCATTTAATAATATTAGTTGCATGTAAATTGTTATTAATTCATTATGCCCCCGACCGTAGGGAAGGGGCAATAAGCGTTGCTTTTGTCCGTCCGTCTGTCTGTCTGTCTGCCCGTCGCGTACACAGCAAATAATTCGAGAACCCAACGACCTACCGTGCTCAAATTTGGAATGAAGGTTCCCCACCTTAGACGCGACTCGCACACCAGTTTCAAGGTCAAACGATCAAAGGTCAGGATTATAGGCGGGCGGGGCATACCGTGTCGGCCGAACCCGGTAGCCACACTGCTTGTTATTCTAGCTAGTATTAATTTGTTACCATGAGTTTTACGGTGGTGCTAAAATTGTCAACGCAACTCTCAAGGTCAAGGCCAAGTCCTGGACTTTCGAGGCCAAGGCCATAAAGTTTGGCTTCGAGGCGCCAGGCCTTGAGGACTACATTACCGACCTCTCGCAGGCGCGCAATATCCAGCTGGCAATGATCCAGAGAGACAACATCAGCACTACGAGCACGGTGCCTGGGCAGATCGTCATCAGGGTCTTGAGAACGAATCGAGTGTTGAGCTGTATCCGGTTGAGCGCGCCGATACTCCGCGACGACGCGTCCGAGAAGAGCCGGCTGTGGAGCAGCAGGACCCGGCCGATGAGGTAGAGCCGGAGGAACATCGGCAGAGAGAGTAGGAGGTCGACGGGCACCAGCGGCGCCGTGACCGTCTCGCCGTCGGCGTGCACGGTCCGCCAGACGAAGTAGTGCGCGCCGACGGGAGGCGGATGAATAACGCAGACGATGAGTTCGACGGCGATCTGGAACAGCGTGCGGAACGATACGGCGATGCGCCAGTCATCGATGCAGTTGTCGATCACAAACAACTGAAACAGACGCAAGACTGATACACTATCTCCCCATACAAATACAAAACACAAATAGAATTTATATATCGCGACTTACAAATTGTCCAGGGGCGCCAACAAATGTCAAAACGTAAGATTGAATAGATGAGTTTTTAAAAGATTTTAAATCTATCAGTGTCAGTGATAAGCTTAATGCTGTCAGGTGAGGAATTCCAGGCAGCTGGACCGGCCTGACTGAAGCACCGTTCACCGAATTTAGTTCGAGTGCGACGTCTGATGTAGTCAGCAGTGTCGGCGGACCTCAGACCGGGTCGACGACTGGATTCAGCAATTGATTGCACCGAGTGAGTCGGTGCACACCCAGTGTGAACGTGATGTTAGGGTTAGGGTTAGGGTATTAGTGCAATCGTGCTGCAATCTAGCGAATGAATATGAAATATTGGCTGCCAAAGAGAAGCGCTGTCAACCTAAGAATGCCACATTTTCGTCTCCCCTGGCGAGACCCTGGGGCAATCGTCAACTACGATTCGCCAGCCGCCATCAAGTTGTCGTTCCCTGCTACAACACGAGCACGTTCGGCCGTCGGGCCTTCTCTGTCGCTGGCCCAACGGTCTGGAACTCACTGCCAGACAAGCTCCGCGACCCATCGCTATCGATTGACAGTTTCCGTCGCCAGCTTAAAACATTCTTGTTTGCAGACTAGGAGTAGTGTACACAGCACATTAGAGATTTTTTGTTGATGCGCTATATAAATCTACGTTTACTTACTTACTTACTTACTTACTTACTTACTTACAGTGTGAGAGGCAGCGTCCGGGACAGACCTCCGTCCCTGTGTAAATTTTCAGCCAAACCCGTTCAGGAGTTTCGGAGATGTGTCCCCAAACAGACAGACAGACAGGCAGACAGACAGACAGACACACACAAATAGCGAACATAACATCCCCAATTACCATGCGGGAGATAACAAATGTGGTCTTAGTCTCATGCCGTTCAACATCGGAGAACGTCGTCTACCTGCTCAAACAGTCTCACGCGTTTATCGACTACGGTTTGCTGCGCTATCAGCATGTTTAGTTTAAGCTTGTGTCTCTGAATTCAGCATGCTGCTCATTTGTTACTTCATAGTTTAATATTTATCTGCGCAATTTTGACAGTGACTTTGCACACCTATTGTTTGCTAGGTTTATTCATGTTTTGTTTGTTTGTTTGTTTGTTTTTGTGTGTTACTTACTCTCGCTTGCCGTGTTCACTGTGTTAGTCCAGCCATATGGTTACGATACATCAATAAACTTACTTACTTACTTACGCGTCACCCAAGCACGAAATAACATCGACGTTCAGTGGTGTACCAAGGAGGGTAATGGGTTAAACACCCCACTGGTCAGGAAGGGCGAACTTCAAGTGCCACGAGAAGCCGCCTGAAGAATAGGCAGGTTAACACGCAATGTACAGTGTGTCCCGAAAAAGTGCCCGCCCCCTAAATATGTCTAAATTTCTTCAAAAATACATAACTCTATTTAATTACCATTTAACAACATAAATAAGCATCAACTTGCGATAAAACGACGAATTTTCAAGATAATCCGTCTTACCGCCATTGAAATATTAGCAATTATAAATTGGTATGGTAGGCCTACTCGAAAATTATTGCAGTTTCCAACATCGTTTACTTACTGACGTCAATACTGCTCACTCTGGCGTCAACATTGACGCACTTTTCACTTTGGCAAACAGCATGGTTATCAGTAGCGTACTCGACTGCGAGCGTGTGTGAACGCTGACGGTGTACATTTTGAACACCATTTGTAACCGTGATTGCTTTGCAGACTGTTCATTGGATTTAACACTGATAGTTTCGTTTTGGAAAATTACATTTTTGGTGAGTTGCTGAAAGCAAATAATAATATCACGATCCTGAAACTGAACTCACTTGCAATTTAGCGCGCAGTGTTCAAATGGATGTCAGTGTGTTCTCTGAAATTTTCAATGATTTTTGTTCAGTATTATGAGTGTTACTGTACTTTACTTAGGGGGGCGCTATTTTGGGACACAGTGTATATAAAGTAAAATATAAAACGCAGCGGTCAGAACAGCAGATCTAAGCTAATATCAAAAGCTGGGCTAAAAGTAATGGACATCTTTTACAGCTGTACAGGCCGATCGACTGACGGCAGTTGATACTTACGGTTCACATTAGCAACTTTATAAATGTGGGCCGTGGTGACTAAAGGATGGCCCAAAAAGTGAGTGCACTTTTTTGATTGGATCGTTGACTGGATTGACTGTATTGTTCAGTTTAGTTCAGTTTCCCGCTGATCCTAGCTGTTTTATTAGGCTTAAGTAAAACGCAATTAGCGTGATTTATGTTGATAAAAAATCAGTAAAATTAGCATTACGTTTATTTTTACATATTTATTTTTTTCGCTGAGTACCTAAACTCATGCAAATTAGTCGGGGCTTTAAAAGATGTCAGCAATCAGAGTGGCCTCAGTGTTTGGGCCACCGTGTAGCTTGTTTCGCTTGGTGCAGTCTGGTTGCGGATCGGATATACTTTCGACAAAATTATTTTAGGTCAACACGTCGTGTATTTTGTTTAATAGTGAAAAATGATGCACATTAACTAAATCTAAGTCCATACAGTCGAAAACCTACTTCCACGCTAAAGAATTTAAACAATACTTTTAAGAAGGAAAGAAATGAGTTTGATAGGCTGGACCAAAGTCGTTGGATACTTAACACAGGCCTGGAAGCAGACAAGTGGCGATCCTAGCGGTCTAACATGGAACTACCATGTTATGACGTTGACACTGGCGAGGTAGACAACTGGCGATCCTAGCGAGTTATTGTTTTTTAATACCAGGATGAACCGCTAGGTGGCAGTGTCTGCTTCCGGGCCTGTCTACAACTATGTAATGGCCTTGGCTATATACCGCCTGAGCCGACTGCCGACACATACCATCGCGCATGGACACAAGAGACGATATTTTTTCCCGGTGATGCTGGCGAATCTGATGCAATTGTCAGATACATTAAAAATACAACATGTGCCGGTCGCGCTTGTTCCCCAGCCGCGAGTTAATTGACAGCGTCTAACAGTGTAGGGCCCGCGGTGTGTATTTCAAACTGTCGCTTGCGTTTCTTTTTGACAAAGAGAAATATGAGATCTTGTCGATTAAAAACATCAAAATTTACGAAGCTTTTATGCAGACAAAGTAGCTTCCAACTGTCAGGAAATATTCAAATTAGCTGTTTTATGAAGGCGTCTGAATATCTAAGTTGAGGTTGACATTCATAAAATTTTGTACGATTTGAATAAAGCTAGACAACTTACTCGACCCCACGGGTAGAGAATGATGTCTTCGCCAAATCTATCTCCGGCCTCGTGCGACCTTCAGCGCTAGGCTCCAAAGTTGATCGTTTACATGCCACTGCCGTGGACCACTCGCGTACTGCCGTTCATTCGTTTTCAAAATATCACGTTCAAAGTTTAGTAACAAACGAAGTGACGAACGAACGGACGCACGGACCGAAGAATGAACAAGAGGTCAAAGTAATTTGACAAAAAGAGCCTCACGGGGGGCCCATTCCCCGGTTAGGGGTCACCCCAGGGGGTCGAAATTTGTACCATTGAATTCCTGGGGTAGGGGTTCCTATTAGTGTTCCATAGTAACTATAGGCCTAGGATGCACCATTTGGCCACAGTGCACGCGCGTGACAACCAACGACCAACGACGTCACGACACAGCCTATCTCAATAAGCGCCTCTTTTACTAAAGTAAAGTGAGGCGCTTAAAAACTGAAACGCGACATGTTTGTGTGTGTGTGTGTTTTGGAGTTAATTGTAAATCATTTTAATTTTGGTATTATTTTTATGCGCCACGGATAAGCGCCTAACAGCCCTACATGTGCCTTGGCTTCGAGCCATGATCAAATCACGACGATAATCTAAGCGACCTCGACCGCATTTTACTTACTGACATAGAATATGAAACACACATTGAACTTGCACTACCAGATTGCGCCTTCTACGGACCTGGAAACAGTGCATGCGATCGACAACAATTTTGTAAGAAAGAACAGTCAGATCAAGAAAATGAACACGACCAATTTGCTCGGATGGCTCCGATCTCGTTGCAGAACGAGACAACAGGTCTTAGATCAACTTGATGCGCATTCGTCCAATGCCAACATCGATGACGAGCCAATCACAGATCAGTCTTGCGACGAGAGTGGACTAGTAATAGAACCGACGGCATGATGATTATAAACTGGTTCGGGCGGTAATACAAGTCTCGGCGACCCCGACCCGGGCCGCCAGCTGCACTCCCTTCATGCGCCCAATTTCCAATCACTGTGTGTGGTCGATCGCTGCAACAAGACAAATAGCGTCAGATTCATCAGGCGGAGAACTAGACAAAGGAGATACTTCCGCTTACGGACAGGCAATCAGCTTTCCATCAGTTCCGGTCGATGGAAATGGATTTCACGCAGCAAACCTCGCGGTTCAGCGGACGGATGATCGCTGCATAGGAAGGATCCGGTTGCCGGAGATAGCAGCTCGTTGTCGGAAGCGGCGGCGAGACGCGATTTGTGGGTGGAGGAAATGGGATTATGTCAATCAACAGCGCTAGACAATTCAGCGACCTGTTTGATACTCCCTTTGCTAGGGTATGATATGGTATAGTAGGGTTTACTGCTCTACTCGACACATTCTAGGTCATTTTGGGGACGATTGTACGCGTCAGATGACCCAACCGACAGCGTCATTGCAGTTAAAGACGATGGTTAGTCAACCAGGTCAAGGGCCAATCCAACCGGCTCAGTTCACTGATAGGTAAAGAGAAAGATGAAAACAAAAATAATAATAATACATATACCGGTATAGCACTGTGAAGACCGAGACGCAGAGGCGCTTGAAAGACAGAGAGCTAAACCAAGCAAGACCAAAGCCCGATCCAGTCAACCTACCTGTAAGAACTGCTCGTACCTTTGTGCGCCATTATAATAGTACACAATATTGTAACACAGAGACAGTTTTATTTAATATTTCCCTTCCTCCAGACCAACATCACATCTCAGATATGGCCACTTCGATACAGACCACCGAATCTCCAATGGAATGCGCTCACAGTCAAGTATGTTAGCGCGTATGCCAACATACACGTGTCGTGGTATGTAGTAAGTACGAAAATTGTACAACTGGACATAAATGTTCGAGCGAAAACAATTTATTTGTAAACGAAGTAGACGACGAAGTTACTGCAAGCACCCCTATGGTCTGTCCTGTGTCTGGAAGAAATGCCCTATAGTCCTAGTCCTTCGGCGAAATAAACGATGATAAAGCCAGTCAGGCTGTCAAAGTAAATCAGCATGTAGAACCATGACGCCATCTAGACTGACTGTTGGAGTATGCGTAGATAGCATACGTGTATCGGTAGCTTGGTACCAGCGCCAAATCTATCTCCTGTTACACTTTTGATCTAATAGCGAAAATTTCCTATGCAAAGTATTTATCATGAGTACATGCATGAGCGATCCTCGCGGATTTTGTGCGTCTGCCTGGCCAGACTGGCAGGCGAATGCACTGTTTTCGGCCTGTCTTCAGTTATCGAACTTGTAAACACGATATTTTGAAAACGAAGAAACCGACTTTACTGTCAACCGGAACAAGTGGTCCATGCGCCAAGGCATAAAACGGTCATAAAACGGGTCATGAAGTCAATGGTCAGGGTCATACGACGTTGAAAATAGATTCGGAGGCTTGGCGGAGGACTGAGTCTCGACCCATTTGGTCGAGTAGCTTAAAGGCCCGTTTATAGCGACACCACTCAACTCAACTCAACTCGACGTCGATTTGAGTTGAGTTGAGTTGAGTTGCGTCGGCGTCGCTATAGACACTTCGCCGACACAACTCAGCTCAACTCGACGTCGAGTTGAGTTGAGTTGAGTTGTGTCGCTATAAACGAGCCTTTACTAGTTCATAATTGCAAACGTAAGCGACATAAAGTTGGCGAATAAGCCCAAAATGGACGTTTTTGTTAAATTTTATAGGAACCAGGAAATAGGGAAAAAAATTTACATTCCGCACGACTCGACCTCGATACCAATAAATTAATAAATACCGCAAGTTTAGTTGAAATCAGACAACGTCTTCTTGTAAAAGTTGTGTGTTTACAAATGAACAGAGAGATACAGGACTGACAATAAGTAGTACTTGCTGTTACCAAAAGTTTCCGTAACCGTTGGGGATAGTTTCGCAATCTTTTATAACAGTCCCATTCGCTGGTCCACCAGCTGGTATTAATAAATTCCGGGGAAAAAATCCGACGTTTGAGTGCAGCTGACGCGCGTCACGGACAGATGGAAAAGCAGTCTCAGTAGTCGAGCGTTAATACCGTCGTGTAACGGACAGACAGATGGACAGACGGACATCTCGCGTTAACGTAAAGCTTGGCTAAAAACACGACGCGCAAAATGATGAAAGCTCACCAAACCGAAATCCATCAAGTACATAAAACTCAGTTACTCTTACGACATCCGTTCGGGCGACAATAACGCTTTACGTTTCAAGCAGCTTCGTATGAACCACGATGTGTGAACACTGCTAGTTGAAATCGCGTTATGTGTCGTGCGCAAAATATGCTGTATCATCGTGTAGACTACGCCAACACATGTCAAACGCGCGGAAGTTAATAAGTCAATGTCTGACAGTTCGTTGGTTTCTAGCATTGAGCCCACCGACTTGTTTGTCTGCCGTATAGTCGGTTATAATGCAATTGTTTTCTGGACATTTTGTGACGTTTTTACCGCACGATGCTATGCATATAGCGCGGACTACGCCGTCGCAACAGAGAGGCTTTTGAAATGAAGTGTTTTACCCCAGGGCAATGAATGGGAATCCCGTATACGGACCAGTTTACGAACGAAGAGGTTTTGAGAAGTGTAGGTCAAAGCAGAGCCGTAGTTGGAAAGGTCATATCGCGCAAACTGAAATATTTCGGTCTCGTTTCCCGCCACACCTCGCTCGAAATAGACATTATGCTTGGCCTGGTACCTGGTACCCGGGGTCAAGGCGGACAGGGAAGACAATGGTTGGACGACATCACCGACTGGACATCGCTCAAACTGCCAGAAGTCGTGCACGTGGTAGAGGACCGCGTACGCTACCACGAATTCGTTCATAGGGTCGTCTACGCTCCTCGCGGAGTACAGTAAACTCGATGCCGTCGCAAGATGTCCGGCTGTCCGTCTATCTGTCCTTCCGTCACACGACGGTACTGTGTCGAAGCAGCTTAACATAACCGCACACACACATTTTTTTCACATTCAGGTAGCCACACCATTCTAGCTTTTAAGGAACAAACGTTATGGCAATTTTCCGACGGGAAACCCCACGACGGGGGCGTCAAATGCACGGGGTATGAAAAATCGCTATTTTCGACCAATATATCGCTTTATCTCAGAAATTATACAAGATAGAGCCATAGTTTTACTGTGGAATGCAATAGGAAACCATACCCAAGCTTTCGAATGGTACCTTGAGTGACCTGTAACCCAAATTTCAAGGTCACGATATTATTCAACGCCGAATAACTCAAAAATGATTTATACTAAATGTTATTAAATTATTCTGTATAACTTAGACAGTTATTTTTGTGGCGTTGCACGTGCACTGTTACGGTATGTCCTATACATGAGAGTATTGTAAGAGAGGACTTTTTGCAGAATCTATTTACACCAATAGTTGTCCGGCTTTACATCTATTTACATCAGGGATCTGCCTCGGTGTTGACAATAACAGCACGAAAAATTCGTAACCGTTTTTCTCATGGGGTTGTTATGGAGACGGGTGGTATAAAAATCGTGATTTTCGACCAATTTATATCCGAAATGATACAAGATATGGCCACGAAAGTAAGTAAGTAAGTAAGTAAGTAAGTAAGTAAGTAAGTGATTTATAAAGCACCGACGTCTATAAAGAATCAGGGCGCGGAAGATGAATAGGAACTCGTATGTGTTTCCCAAAAAGCCATTCTTGTGTTGTCCCAAAAAGCCATCCTTGTGTTTCCACTAAAGGTAAAAAGGTATTATGTATATGACCTTATGCGAGAGGTAAGCCCACGTTCGACACCTTGTAATGTACATTTAAACTGACCTTTGATGGCTTTTGGAAGAGGGGAATCAGCTCTTGGTAACCCAAACGGTTTAAGGAGAGGAGGATCTTCATTTCCCCTTTTCAACTATACATGACACATGACCTTAATTATTAGACCCTTAACTTATAGGAATGTGTTTGCGACGGAGACGACTCATTAGGTTAGAAGTAAAGACATTATGCTGGAAAATATTTTTTTAGCTGGCGTTTGGTCACCATATGGAACCAGTTGCCGGTAGAGATTTTTAACGTCGTTACTGCTGCAGCATTTGCTGCAGGCCTACGCTCGTGCAACTTATCTCATTATCTGTTAGGCTCTTAGTAACTGAATTGTACATTTTATTCATTTTTATTTTTTTTGGGTATAGACTTAAGTGTATACGTGCTGTACCTGTCTGTACCTTCACACGCACTTACTTTTATTGCTTATGTATGTTGTCTGCATATTTCAAGTGTTGTGTTGTGTGTAAATTTAATATGATATGATATGAAGACAAACTCATCAGTATCCACAGTTTTACTATTTAAATATTACTGAACAAAGACCTCGAACTACTGACCACCTCTAAGCTAACTAACAGATGGCAGCGGCGACCGGACCGCAAGAGGCAGCAGTAGCCCGGTCGACGTCGTCGTCCGCAGCGGTCCGCTTACTGCTACATCGCGACTCTCTACGTCTGACACTCACTCGCGACTGTCCGACACTCGACTGCCCCACAGCAGCGCTACGCAACTAGTAAGACATCACTGCAACCAATAAGAAAGCTAGGCACAGACTGACAAATATAAATAAGTAGCTTTAGCTTATAATTGGTTGTGTGTTGTGCATAGTCCGCACCGCACAACATGTAGAATGGAATGGTGCCATTTATGATGATTTCGAGCGATCCATAACCTAGATTTCTAGGTCACGATATTCTTCAATGTCAAGTACATTGAAAATGGTACAAGTTAGAGCTATAGTGTTGAATAAATTCATTTAGTTGGTACAATCAGTAATAATGTAAAAACTTCTTACTCTACACAACTGAAGTGTTGTCATTAGATAACTATACTTCAGTTGTGTAGAGTAAGAAGTTTTTACAGATAGAGCATACTTATAATGACAAACCAATAGGAAGTCGAATGCGGTTTATCGAATGGTGACATTGTAACTGCCTTGAGCAACGCCAACCAGATTTCAAGGGCACGCCGTTATTCAACGGAGAATATATCAGAAACGGTACAACACAGAGACATAGTTACAATGGAATACTAAAAGATGGTAGCGCGATATAATACAAAAAAACATACAGTGCATACAAAAACCGCTTGATACAGCTGAAGTTACATCGCGCTGACCAAACTACGCGCTACGAGGAACAGTTGGCGTTTTCGACGACTCCTAGCCTCTCTTGCTGTAGTGTATTATTATGGACTAATAATTATTAATTATTCTTAAACACGTAATTATTGTCCTTTTCTCAGCCAATATATAGGTGTAGCCTTATTATTGGATTAGCACAAACCAACATAGTAGTAAAGTGTAAAGTACACTGCGTCTAAACAACTGGGCCCCTGTCAAATTAACATTAATAATAAAATTATTCATTGGTTTATATTTCTTGAAATCATCTGAAAATATAGCAGGGCTCCGGTTTCTGAAGCACAATGTAAACATGGCATTCCATTAATAGACTATTTGTACAGACTTGGATCATTTGTTAAAATAATTGTAATCTGTAAAAAATGTTTAAAGACTAGCTTACAGACTGGCTAAAGACTCGACTAGTCGCTATAGCGAAAAAAGTTCGATGACACGCCTTCCCGGCCCTTCCGCGATTGCCAACAAAACGATGAACGAAAATACAGTATCTGTAACATCTGCTGCTGATATGTTTAATGAATAAGATTAAAGTTTACACATAAAACCACTAAAGTAACTGCCTGTAAGCTGAGTGATAGGACATATTCGAACAGTAACGAGATGCAGATCAACAGACAGACAGTCAGGCCAGCGACCACAACACAATCTGTTCAACGACGACTACGCACAATAGCATTATTACGCTTCCGCCGCAAAGCGAGAACTTTACGCAACGGCGCTGTCCATCTGTTTGTTCGTTGGATTGTCGCCAGTCTATTGCCTGCAACGTAACGTAAACGTTCGGCCGAAAACGTAAGCCCTAATTGTGTGATACACACAATTGCGAAAATACATACAAGCAAGTGCGTAATTGTAGGCATACTAGTTTTCACGATACCAGACAGTAGTACAAACAGCAGTGCTATTCATTGCATCTATTTACTGTCACTCAGTGGAAAATAGAACGAATGCAATTCAATTACTATTTTTAAAGGTAAACAAAGACATAAAATTGATGAAAGTAATAACAAATTGCAACGCAAAACGAATAGAAACTAATATGCGATATATCGAATGGTGTCATTTTCAATGACCCGTACCCAGATTTCAAGGATAAGCCTTTATTCGACGTTGAATATGTTTGAATCGGTAGAATATATACACTGTGTTTCAAAAAAGCTCACCCCTAGGACTTTCATGATAACAGTGTGAAATGAAAATTAATTTAATAATATTTGTGAGAAATGTACCTGACAAAATTTGTAACAAAACTGTATGCAAGATATGTGAGATTTATTCGTTGAGCGACTGTATTTCAAGTTTTAAAAATGAGATTCAATTTTCTTCCAATTCAATAATGGAACAATTGAAACATCGCGATTCAGACAGCTTTTGTGATTGCAATGAGTTGCTTCTACCACGTTTTGCGTCATATTACTTGCATGACAGGTCTTTGCTAATGTCACGGCGTAATATTATCTTTACCTTTTTCTCTTACTTATTTAATTCGATGGGCACCTAACGCGCGTGCGCAGCGTTGCCTGGTAGCAGACGACACTTTCACGTAAACATGGGTTTCAGCGACGATGATCGAATTTTGAATAGAAAATTTTTACATTTTTAAAGGTTACGGAGCGAAAAAAAACTTATTAAAGAGTTTCCGGATAAAGATTGGGGTTTGCGCGGAGTGAACAAATTGCTGAGAAAACTTCGAGACACCGGTACGACAGCGAGAAGAAGCGGCAGCGGACGACCTCGAACTGCGCGGATAGACGATAACATTGACGCAGCTAATGACTTGGTTCTGAGTCAAGAAGACGCGCCAAAGACACATTGATCAACGCGCCAGATTGCCGGAGAGACTGGTATCCATCACTCCTCGGTGTACCGCATTGTTCGCAAAGATCTGCGACTCAAATGTCTCAAGAAACGTCGCGCGCAGGAGCTGACTGCCGCCAATCGTGACGCGCATCTGACACGCGCGAAGAAACTTCTGCGTTTGTACCCGCAATCGGCCGTCGACTTCATCTTCTTCTCTGACGAGAAGATTTTCACCGTCGCTCCGCCTGTCAACCTTCAGAACGACCGCGTTTACGTGCCACAGTCGTCAAAGAAGCGCGATGTTGCCGCTGACCGACTACAGTACTCCGTACATGTCCAATTTTCAGCAAGTCGCTAATGCTGTCGATCGCCATGTCCAAACTCCGGTGTACAGAGCTGATTTTCATCCTTCACGGGGCTAAGGTCATTGGCGCCTATTACCGAGATGAGCTGCTGGCGAAACACATGCTGCCAACAATACGACAGATCGCTGGAGATCACTTTATCTTCCAGCAGGATAGCGCGACGGTGCATCGTACTCGCGACACCGTCGACTTTCTCCCGTCGCTCGACGCCGCAGTTCATCACCCCAGGCTTGTGGCCGCCAAACAGCCCAGACCTCAACCCGGTATACTACAAGATCTGGGGTGTGATGCAGGATCGAGTGTACAAGACG
>Ga0209339_1000544_pt1 | contig 14003 bp, 11 predicted proteins | sample OlaalgELextract3_FD_187376 | JGI IMG/M metagenome (GOLD analysis project Ga0209339, IMG submission 187376) | Olavius algarvensis symbiont microbial communities from Tuscany, Italy - Type A ELBA extract 3 (SPAdes) (version 2) | ecosystem: Host-associated > Annelida > Digestive system >... | reverse complement strand
CGTGTGTCGGAAATCGTGCCAGGAGACTTCAGTAAGTTGGTTCCAGTGAAGCAGACCCCGACTTACAAGTATGACCGTGACGGTGTGTACTGGTGTCTCACTGCTCTTGTTTTCAGCTTTCTATGTTATATTGCGGGTTGGCAACGACCTCTCGTAGCCATGTAGCTTTAATCCTAATAGCTTTCTGAACATGTGATGTCGTTAAATCTGTTATGCTTCATTCTGTAGAAGCTTTCGTTAAGTATGTAATTACTCATTACAGATAGCTAGTAGATTTTTACTTTCTGTATGAAAACTGTGTGGATCGAATTGCTTTGTTAACGTGGAAACTGGAAAAGTCAGATCTGGAAGTGGTTGTGAAAGTGGGTGAAATGATGAGAGTTGTGAAAAATCTGGAATTTGAAAACAAGATGGCAAGTAATAAAAGAACTTCATGTTGCTGCCAAATGCAGTTTACAACTGTGATCAAGTAGTTGTTTTTGTTTATATGTTGACTTGCTGAGGTATGGTATAGTAGGGTTTAACGTCCCACTCGACACATAGGTTATTTTGGAGACGAAGAGAGCCTGCCTGTGATAATATGTAGTGATTATTACGAATAAAAGCCATTAAAACGAAGACGTCATTGCCAAACTGCAGTGTGCCAGATGAAGATGAAATAAATGTCGGTATGTTGGTCGACTTAAAAGATGCATCTCTGAGGTTGAATGGTTTAGCTTGTTGGAAAAGTCACAGAATTTAATTACAGTTGGAACATAGTCACTGTATTGATGTGTTTGGTGGTATATGGTATATAGGGACACAGCCAGGTGTAATGGTGGCTCACAAGTTGAAAGAAGCAATTCGGTCAAAGTGTTCAGTAGTAGAAGCTGAAGAAATTCTCCTTGATCTACAAAGTCCAATGAGTGACTCACTTGGTGTGTGCGACATTATTTTGTGACAATATTTTGCACATGTCAATTTTTCCCTGGTGTGTGATGGTTTGGTTTTCAACTGTGGCTACGCTGCCATGTTTATGTTGAAAGATACGATGTTTGTTATGGCTTCAGATTAATTGTGCTAACGTCGTATGTATTGCGGAAATGACTAATTGCAATTAAATATTTTATTTGCTATTAATAAGAGAAATTTTCAGGTATATTTGCATTTGGATGAATTGTCACGCAAGCTGCTAACAGAAATTCACGGATGTGTGGGCACCTTAGAGGTACGACACAGAGTCCCAATGCCACCCCGTTAAGATATAGATCCCATTGCTATTACACATATCTGCAAACAGAAGATATGAACACAAAGTCTAAAAGTTAATACAAAAGTATAACTTGCTGGTGCGTGGACAGTTTACGTTTGAAGATGATGACAGTATAGTATGTTTTCCTTCTGAGGATGAGTTCAAGTATCGTTTTGCATCATGGTTGTTCTATCACTTGCACAGAAAACATGCGTTAATCTGGATTAATTTTCTTAATGTTGATTAATAGTGATTAAAAAATTATTCATCCTGCAGACCTGATGTTTGTGTAGATTCTGTTGTTTGAAGAATGCCTATTGGCACCTTGCTGTCGATCCGCTTGGGCAGTGTCGTAGTCTATCAGGGCTATGTGATGATGCTGCTGCTGCTGATGATGATGATGATGAAGATTGTTATTATTACAATTGTGCTGAACAAATCTTACAGCATATCAGATGTGCTTATGTGTATGTAGGATATGATCCACTGAAAATTGACGTTTTTGTTCAGACTCTGCTGTTTCTTTCTTCAAAGTCATTCAGTCACTCATTTGCTGCATTAGCTAAGTAAGTATACATGCATTGTCAGTATTCTAGTTGTTACTGGTGACTTATGCAACCCTTGCCGGCATTCCGCTGTACCTGCTGAAGTGGCTTCAGTCGGTGATGAACTCTGCTGCTAAGCTGGTGTTTTCTTCTTCAAGGTACGACCACAATGCTCTACTCCTCTGTTAACTGCACTGGTTGAAGGCAGTGGAGCAGTGAATTGACTACAACTTGCCTGTCTTTGTCTACAAGTGTTGGCAGGGGTAGCACTGTCGTACCTTGCCGACGAACTCAAAGTCAGCAGATACTGAAACTCAACATCTGCATTCCGCCTTATCATCGTCACTGACTGAATGTCTGCCGTACGTGGCTGTCAGGTGTCAACCATCGGTGACTGAGCTTTTCTGGTTGCCATTCCTCGTATCTGTAACGGTCTTTCACAACACATCATGTCAGTACCATCACTGGCTATCTTACGCAGTCACCTCAAGACTCATCTGTTCAGGCGCTGCAGCCGCTGCTTCCCATGACTTCACCGCTGTCTTGTTGTGCCCGAGAAGTGACACATCATCATGGACACATTAATCATTTTTGTTATCTACTTACCGATAGAATCCAAAGTGCAGTCATTTTTAATCAGATCCATTTTATTTTGTATTACTAAACACTATAATTTGTATTGTATTATATTGTATTACAATCTCTTAGGTGACAGATGAATATAGTGGGAAAAGTACTGACTGCTACAGATCCTATAGGTTTAACTGTATGTGTTATAGATCTGTAAATGTATTACTGTCCTCTTGTTTTCCATCGAAACTATAGTTACTTGCCATGTGGCAAACTGTGATTGTCATTATCAAGATGTGTGGTAGCTTGCAACAGATTTCATTTCCACCACGTTTTGTAGATTGTTATTGTGCAATCATTTAGTCGTGAATATGGGCATTTTCTTTTATGTTGTAGGTTCCACCCTCTGTTAAAGACGCTCGAGTCTACAAAAGATTCCAAGACATCAGATGACGCCCAGATTTGCATTCTACGCAGCATGTTTGAGATATACAAGTCTCATCAACAGGTTCATAGTGTCGTGTTTTTTGTAAAAATAAGAGTTGTTTTGTTTCTGCACATTGCATTATGGTTCATAAGTGTTTTACAGTTAATTTGTTTGAATGTACACTGTGTACAGTTAACTTAGACATTGTTAAAGCTCTTGCTAGTTTTTAACATTCTGTACTTTTGTTCTTCTTTGTTTTATAAGTTCATGCAGTTTTATTCGTTTTAATTTCTGTGTGCTTGGCATTTTAGTTCTATTATTTTGTATCTAGTTGAATTCACTGTAAGGTACTTTTCATGTTAAACAGTCTTACATTTAGTTGTGTTTAGGTTAGGTTTTGTTTCAGTCATGATTTTCATTATTGTGTTAATTTTTATGAACAATACTAACAGTATTAACAGGTGGAAAAAGGTTTGGAAAAGAAAGGCTTGAAGGTTGATATTAATAAAACCAAAACTAGAAGGGTACTCAGTGGAGCCCATGTACCTCTGACAAAGGTGTTTCAACGACTCACTGCCTCTGTGAATGAAACATTGTAAAACCATGCGTCGCTGCAGCGGCGGGCCGTAAAACCATTTTAAAACCATGCCTCGCTGCAGCGACCGATACGTATACGTCAGATTTTCCCAACGTAAAATTCCGTGTAGCATGGCTTATGTGATGGCGGAGAAAGCAATCCGGTTCCAGCATCCGGACTATAATCAGGATCGGGCTCAAAAGTTAATTAGTTTGTCCATGTCCTGACATCTGTCGACACGCAACGTTTCATCCAAATCCATGCACACGTTTTTGAGTAATCTTGCTAACAGACAAACATGGACAAACGCATTTACCTCCTCCTTTTTCGGAGGTAAATAATGATTGGAGGGGAGCACAGCCAGGATGCAGACAGAGCTGCTAGGTGGCCATGCACTGTTTGTGGTAGAGTTGAGGGCTGTAATTTGATATACTGCACTCAGTGCTTGAAGTGGGTTCATAGGAAATGTGCCAAGTACAGAAATATGAATGCAGTTGTCGATAGAGTGTGAGAGAAAGCAAGTGTGAATATTGATGGACGATGGTGGGTCTATGCACTGAAGTGGTCGATAGGTTCTGTTGTCTGGAAGATGTATTAGGTGTTAATGGCAATGATGATGTGGCTGTTACAGCTACGATCCTATGTGATTGTTGTCCTCCTTTTTGACATCCGAAGGTCGCTCCCTTAGATTAAAGGTGGTCGTGTTCTTCCTGTCTGTGTGTGATGTGAAACTGTCTAATATGGTAGCATGTGTTGAACTGAGAGAGAGGTGAGGATTAGAGGATATTGTGGCTGCCTTGCAACATAATAGGTTACGATGGTATGGACACGTGCTAAAAAAATTGACAGTGGGTGCGTTAAGAAATATATTGATTTTGTGGTTGAAAGTGCTAGTCCAAGATGTAGGCAAAAGAGAGCATGGATGGAAGGAGGATGTGAAAAGTTTGAAGATAAATGAGGAAGATGCATTGGTCCACAGTAAATGGTGAAGACTAATCAGAAGTATTGAGGGGAATAGTGATAATATTGGAGGTTAATGTGTCCGATTGTTTCTCTGTCACCGGCTCACTCGGGTAGTCCTGGACAAAAAAGTAACATGGTCGTTGCTTTATGAACAATATTAGAAACAATAATAATAATATCATTTAGTTCTCATTACTGTTACGTAAGATAAACTTACACTGCTCTTGGTGTTGTTGACATATTTTGTATGTATTCACATAAAACTGTTAATTAGTAAGTTTCTTACTGCATTGATTGCAGAAAGTCAACTTGAAACTTTGAAATGGTTAAATTGTGTGTAAAGTTAACTCATTGTTGTTGCCTGCGTACACTGCAGATGCAGGTGGTTCTTGTCGACAAACTTGTGAAGACGCAGATCGTGGAATGTCACGCTGTTGCCAAGTGGATCTTCTCTGCAGAAATGGCATCTGAACTTACCAAGTAAAGTTTGATTATGTAGATTGATTAGTTGTTATTGCTCTGCGTGTTGCTGTTATTCGCTGACTATTTTTATTAATGCAGTCTGCTACAGTCCCGGCGTCACCTCGAGCTGGCGACAGGAAACGGGTGAACCTGCTAGCTGGTAGCCTGGCCTGTGTGGTCCCGGGGCCTGTATAGAGTAGGCCACTCCGTTTCCTGGCCGGGTCAACCAGGGTAGCTTGGTTTTTCGATTGTGTTTTTTGAGTGTGTTGGTTTCTCTTATGTTGTCTCTGATTTGGTTTGTTCGGCTATTTTGCCAAGTAATTGGATAGCAGAACCTTGTCCAAATGATGCCTATGTCGAGAAGTTAGTCTCCACAAAGACCAGTTGCTTCAGGACCCATTAACCTTTAAACAAAACAGTTCATATGAACTGTTTTGGTTTTTTTCATTATATTTTTAGTTTCTTTTTCACTGTTTTAGTTGTTCATCCTCATCATGATCATCCCATTACAACTGTCTTAACACACTACTCTCCTATGGTATGATATAGCCTTTTTGTGCTGAACGTGCCATTAAACACCAACCAATTAACCTAATGCAGACTGCATGTCTCTTTCTGTCAGACTAAGACTGTGAGTGGCAATGATGTGTGGTTATAACTACATTTTTTGATTTGGAATCGATGATAGGACAGTTTGTAGGTCACTGTGACTGTGACTGTCCCTATAAAGGCCAAAGTGTGTCAAAGAAAATGTTACAGAAATGCATAAAAAATACAAAGAATTAGTTGCAGATAGAGGCGAAAAAGAAACATTTAACATACAGACTATTTACCTGGAAATCTTGGAAAACTTGACAAATTGGAAATAACCCAGGCAAATGTCAGAAAATGTATAGTGTCGGAATAATTGTGGAAGTGTTGAGAAATAGTTTATTTGCAAGAAAATGGTGTGTTTTAAACTTCAGTTCTGGGGCTGTTGCAGCGAAGAACCGCATGATGGCAGAGGTTTTTCCATGCATGCACAGAGGCCACCAGTTGGGGAGGAATGAATTGTAAAGTCAGGCAGCTTCACAGTGCTTAAGGAGTGATTACCGTGATGTAAATTGGTGTAATGATTTGTTAGAAAATAGCAGTTGACAGTGATTGGTTGCTAGTTGCTTGACAGCTTCATTAGTCACTCATGATATTATTTTCGTTATCTGCTGCATTTGTAGAGGAAGGGGAATATTAATAAAACTGTCTCTGTGCTAGAGTATTGTGTATTATTATAATGGTGCACCAAGGTACGAGCAGTTCTTACAGGTCGGTCGACTGTATCAGCCTTTGATCTTGCTTGGTTTAGAACTATCTTGTCTTTCGAGCTACCTGTGTCTTCAATCTTCATATATAAATATATTGAAATTTTTTTGCTTACATCTTTCTCTTATACCTTTTAGTGAGCTTGTGGTTGACTAACCATTGTCCTTCAGTCCTATGACGCTGATGGTTGGGTCATCGGACTCGTAAAATCGTCCCCAAAATGACCTATAATGTGTCGAGTGGGACGTTAAACCCTACCATTATTAATTGCAAGTAGTATAAATAGTATTGTCTTGTACCAGGTGCATGAGAAAAAAGGACGTCTAGCTGTAGCATTGTGGAGCTGTAATGGTAATTGTCTTGATGTGCTGTTAGTTACCTGTGTTGGTAAAGCTGATCTTGGCTTTAAGTCAGCTTTGTTACCTCCGCCAACGAGGCAGAGGTTATGTGTCTGCTGCATTACTTAACAGCTCCAGTGAAAAATTGTGTGCAGCTTTTATGTTTGGGAGATACTGCACTCAACAGTAGTCAAGATGAGTAAGCAGGTGAATCAACTCCAGAAAACTGTCGAAGACATGCGTGACCGACTGAAAGAACACGAACGCAAGGTTATCATATGTTTTATGTTTACTGCTCGCGATCTCTGCCATGTGTTTTCCTTGTAACACTATTGTTTGTCAATCAGTAGTTTACTATAGAACTATTTGTTGGAGTAAATTGTCATGTTATTATCATTATTTATGTAACCTTAGCCACACTGGATTTTAATGTTTGCTCCCAGAAAAAAATCAGCATGACATTGTTTACAGTCAAAATACGTGTACATTTGATATTTAAAATATGTCTTTTGTGTTAGAAATTTTGTAGTTTTCTTAGTTGCATTTAGAATTTTTGAGTGCTTTATTTCTTAGAAATTGTTGGGTTAATTGCAAGTAGTACAGATGGTACCGGGTGCATGAGAAAAAAGGGACGTCTAGCTATAGCATTGTGGAGCTGTAATGGTAATTGTCTTGATGTGCTGTTAGTTACCTGTGTTGGTAAAGCTGATCTTGGCTTTAAGTCAGCTTTGTTACCTCCGCCAACGAGGCAGAGGTTATGTGATCGTTCTTTCTGTCTGTCTGTGTGTCATTCTGTGAGCAGGATTACTGAAAAAGTAATGAGCCGATTTCATTGAAACTTGGTGTTATGATTGGGTCTTCTACCTGTCGGAAGAATTTATTAACTTTTGGTGGGGTTCCGGTCCCACATACGGATTCCGGATTAATTTTCCACTTTCCTCACTGCTGTGGAATAGGTGCTTTTAGGAGATTTATGAGCATTTCTCATACAGTCACCGGCCATTTTTACGAAACTTGACAAAATGACTGATGCTGATATTTTTGGAGTGATCCAGCAGACATCTGGGTCTGGATTAATCTGGCAGTCTGGATTAGAATCCTGATTCACTTTTGGTTTAAATATTGGCAGAGGTTTGAGCACAGTCTTGTTGATGTTGTATTTGTATTATTTCACTGTTAGATTTATTTCTGTTCACAACAGAGACGAGATGACTTTTCTGTTGATGATGACCGAGTGGTGCCGACAAAAGAAGGCATTGAACGTGAAGAAGAGAAATTGGAAGAGGTTCAGCAGGCTCAGAAGAATCTTTTCCTTATAATCTTTCAGGTCGTACAAACAGTTTGATCTACGTTTTGATGGTGTCAGTATATATATCTTGCTGCATCCTACTGGCGTACTAAGTTGTATTTTGTACGATGCAGCGTACAATTAAGCGATGACATCGTTGTTCTTCAAAGCCGTTAATATGTTTCTGACAGTTATGTTGTAAGGATGAAGAGTGTCAAGTGTTTGTATTACGTTAGTATTTGTAATGTGTTATTTGTCATGCCTGTGTGAATGCAGAGATTCATTCATGTACTGAGTGACCACTTGAGTCAGTGTGAAGCTAAGCGCTGTGACTACAACACGCCGTGGTACAAGTGGATCATTGAACGGCTTCAACAGTTCTTCTTGCTTGTAAGTTCTACAACTTCAGTGACAATGCTGTCTCAGTGGGTGATTTGATAAAATAGATCAGACTTAGTTCTTAGACCAAACGGATTATCTGATTGGCAAATTACCAGATCAGACCGAAGTTCAGATTAGAACACGGATCAGACCAGACTCTAAAACCTAGCACGATCGATCAGCGCATTACTTTTGTTTACAACTGCAGGCAAAGCGTCATCAATGACGCAATTGACGAGTGGTGCAAACGTATTCAGGCGTGTATTTGTGCCAAAGGACGATATTTTGAACATTTAATTTGAATGTTTACATTTTTGCAATCAGAATAAAAATCAAGTGATTTCTGCTAAGACTTTAGTATAATCTCCTAGAGATTAGCAGCGAAGGTCTGTATTTTTACATTAAGCAGTTGCCGATTAGACTGAATTGTTCAGATTAAGTTTGGTCTTAAACCGGACATTTGGTCTGATCTTGAAGATCAGACCGAATTCTAGACTGATCTTGAAGATAAGACCGAATGCTTGTTGTCACTTGAAAAATTTATTCAAGTTAGGTCTCAGACTGAAGTTCGGGCTAAGAACTAAGTCTGATCTATTTTATCAAGTCGCCCATTATATGCAGTGTTAAAATGGTGTAAAATGTTGTCTTGTTTTTTTTGCATCTAGGTTCTTTTAGTTCTTTCGTTCTAGTGAACATATAGTATGATGTTAAAGAGATTGGGACATGTATGAGTGCAGTTGCCAGGACAGAATGCAACTGAGTGACAAATCCATAGACTATTGTGCAGCAGCACAAAATATTACCAGTGCTTTCTGGTATTATTGTTTCTTGTTTTAACTGAGCCTGCTATGATTGAATCTCGTAGCAGTGAACGTGCAACTGAGTCACAGCGATTTGGTGCAGTAGAGAGTTTAATGGAAATTGGACCTCAAATATTTAGAGAACACTTAGACTGAAGTTTACCATCTACGACTGTTTCTGTTTTTGCTAGTCATTCACATAAGACAAACAAGCGATAACACTATGTACACATTTTGTCTCCGAAAAACGGACCCATGTGCGGTTTCCATAACAACACTATCTACGAGACACATCAAACCATGGAACAATGTTGTGAAAAGTTGCAACAACTGTTTGAAGTAGCTGTCTTTTGGCCATGATGTGGGCTGTCATCATTTTGCCGCCACTCGTTTATTGCCCTGTCGATGATATGTTGTTCAAAGTCGGTCCAGACCTCGTCTGTTTCAGGCGGGTGACATCGCTGCTGTTGTTGTGGAAACCACGCAGCTGGTTCTATGCAAATTTAAAAACGTTTTACTGTAGTCAGTTGAGAATTGCATAATGTCTCTCTTTAGACATATAATTTGTAAATTTTGTGATATGATGAAATTATGTCACGTTAATCATAGGGGTCTGGTTTTTTGAGACATAGTGTAAAAATATAGAAACTGCTCTGGTTCAGTGACTTCCAGCTAATATATCGGCAGTTTGTCATCTACCATTCGGTAAGCTTACGTTGTAACTGTCTGAGTGACTGAGCCAACAAGCGAGCAATTAATAGTATTTGTAAATGGCATCTACAAACAAAAGCTGACTGAGTGCCGTGTAATACATGGCAGGAAGTGTATGATGTGGATGCAAGAAATGTGTAATGTACAATTATTGAGCAACTTTGGTAGCTGTAGCTATAACATACTAGCGGCTTGTTGTGTTTAGCATCATGAGCAGATCTACAGCTACGTCAACACGCTTGAATCACTGTTGTTCACTAGTGACATTGACCTTCATGTCCTCGAAGTGTTCCAGCAATTTTGTGCCCTTCGTTCTTGAACTGAACTGCCTCACTTCAGCATGGTCATTGAAGTGGTGGCAGGCAATCGCTGTAGATGTCTTTAACCACTGCAGCAGCTTAGACTTTAGCATTTGGAAGTTGGAACGGCTGTTATGAAGTGCCGAACTATCTAAGACTGTATATAAGCTGACACATACAGGGTGCACCAAAAAGTAGCCCTCTATGATCTCTTGCGAATAATGCAACGAAGGTTTATGATAATTTGGTGTGACTGTTGAACATTTATATTTCTCTATATTTGTCGTGTTTTAGTTGGCTACAGATAATAATACCAAAGCCATGTAAAACTGAATGCTGTATGCTGAAGATTTTTGGCCATTTGTCTGGAGATATGAAAAATTTTTCTTTTTTTTTGTTTTTCACCAAAAACCTATATCAACTTAATGCTATGGTCACGTCTTTCTTTCTTTTTTCTTTCTTATTTGGGGTGACATATGCTCCCTTAGCATGCCAGCACCGAGGCCTGCCTCACAGGCTGGCCCAATGCGCAACCCCAGGGAAGGGACTAGTGTAGAGTTACACAACACCATCAGGCTAACCTGATGGTGTGTGTAGTGTGTAATTGTTGCGCAACCTCTCCTTATAGAGAGGTAGTCACAGATTAAAGAGGACACCGTCGAACCCTCTGTGCCTGCTCGAGAATTTAATCTCAAAGCATATGCCGCTATAACCTGACACAGTGATCTGGCCTGCCTACGCCTCGAACCCAGACTTGCTGATCACCGCAGCCAGGCAGCGCGTACCGAGAAGCTACTGACAGCGCCATCGAGGCAGGCTATATATAGTCACGTCACTGTGACTTAATTTTCCTGCTGCTGTATTTGCAAACTATAATAAATGTAATTTGTTAATTTTTATCGTAATTGTTGTCATTTTATTGTTATGTCAAAGAGCATACTTGCTGATGTGGGACAGTTTGCCACAAGGTCAATCAACAGGGCTGTGCTAAGCTTTAGAAAAATGTTAAGGAAGTGCATGACACTGATCTGTGTCCTTATGGTGAGACCTAGACGATGTCCGACATTGTCGAATCTGACAAAAGCTGTATGGCAGCTATCACAGCTACACTATGCAGATGAAGATGCTGTTTCTTGGCTGGCCAGTTATGGTCCATGACACGCATACGAGAAAGAAGAAAGATAGATGAAGGCCAGCAGAGGATAATATGAACATTTTACTTTAACTATAAAAGTGTTCATAATTGTGGATGGTATTTCTTTGTTCTAATGACCCTGATACTCAAATCACTGTTATTAGTGGAGGCAACTTGTTATAACGTTAAAGCTATCATGTTATTGTGTTTAAAGCACCATAATTACATCAGTTTCACTGTACAGCAAAACTTAGCAGTGTAATTAGTGTGTGACAACTGTATATAGTTGTTGAAAAATTAGCAAAATTCTTTGGGGCTACTTTTTGCACACCCTGTATGTGTTTATGGCTGCTATGCTTGTAAAGTTTGATTTAAACTATTTTTAACCCAAAAGTTGGCATTCTAAGGTACTTGATGCTCTGAATGCAATATTAAATGCTATTAAAAATATTCATGGCTGAAAAAATTACTGTTTGGCCTATTGCAAGATTTGCATAATGGCACGCATGCATCGATGTATTTGCAGCGATCTGCGAGAAAACAAACTAAATATATGCAGTGTTTGGTTTTCATTCTTTTTTGTTGCTGCTTGGTTATGGTACAAAAGTTGGCATTTGTTGGAAATTTTGATGACAAAAAGATGTAAATGCAGTGGACTAAAATGCATGCATGGACTACATAGTCAAAGTGCAGCAACATCTCATCCCAAGAATAACAGCAGTGTGTTATAGAGTAAAATAATGCGTCTGGTGATGTTTTTGTCTTCTGTATTATCACAATTGTCTCACACTTATAAAAAAAACAGAGGCTGCAGTAATACGGTGAAATCGACCTCACTTCAGAAATATGGAGCCATCCAGTGTGCCCTATAGTGACCACATTTTTAGACAGTGTCTAGCTGCATGCCATATTTGACTTCCTATGTCAATTTGTTTAGGAAGATAGCAAGTAGGTTCTAAAAGTGGGAACCAAGGTTATGGGTTTTAAAAGGTGCTACTGACTTTCTGGCATAGATTTTCCTGTTCATGTTCAGTAGTTTTGTAGGCCTACGACGCACTTTTTAGCCGCAAGTTTGTCCTGTATAGTGATAGGAAGGGGTCCCAAATTAAAAAAAGTTGCTCACGTGACCCCTGACCATGCCTCTTGAGGTACGTGCAGTATCTTTGTTGGCTAATACTGGTCATGGTTCATCACTCTTTCACTTGTGTACCAAATTCGAAGTGTTAATTGTCACCCATTTCAGACATAGGAGGGTGATCCCAAATTTAAAATGTGGATTGTGGATAACGCGATCCTAACTGCCTTTCAGGGCAATTTATCTTTAACTGGCTAATTCTGCCATTAACTATATGCACACCAAATTTGAAGTGTCTAGCCGTGTCTGAGTTTCGAAGGCATCTGCTTTACACGTCGTGTCTCACGACTGTATGTTCCACGTACCCGTACGGCGACCAAGCTTTTCCGTCGCCGTTGTACGGATCTATTACGTAGCATATCACATCTGCTCCGTCACTTCCCGTCTTCTGCTCTCTCTTGAATCTATACTTAGAATTTTGTTATACCCGTAATTACTGTTGTGCTCGCGTATGGACACGTTAATCGCTCTTACTTATCCATTCAGGAGCCGTCGGAACGTTGCAATATTTGTCCCAAAAGTGAGGGCCCACATGACACGCTGGGTCACGCTATAGGTTGTTGGAAAAGGTTCAGGGTTTCCAATTAATGTTCAGTGACTCCAACGCGCCGTTTCGCCACAATTTACGAACGTGATTATCGCCATGACACGGTATATAGCTATAATGCACCTCTCGCCGTGAGTGAGTGAGTGACTGAGGCGTATAAATACTTATCGTAGTTGCACTGATTGAAACAACATTAATGAACTGTTTGTCGGAAAAGTGTGGATAAGAAGAGATGAGCAAACTGTACTTAAGTGATCTGCCGATAGGCTACGTGAAACTGTTCTGTAGAAAATGTGAATATTTGCGCAAAAGTTTATAAGTTTATGATTAATTTACGTATGTTAGATCATAAGATGAACGTAAATATACCTGAACACATGTAAAACACGAGCACACAGTGTCACAGACTGTTAGCCTGGCATCATGGCATGCACTTGAGTTGGCACTTGGCAGTATCGCATCACAACTGCAAAAACGTCATCATTTATCTGTTCATTAGCTTAAGTTGACAGCAGTGGGTAACAGCAATTACACTCAACAGTGTGAGTTGTGCAGCAGGATAGAAAGGAAGATGATGAAAATGTCCGATACTGGAGAGAACGACGAAGTCGTGAGAATGGAGACGCGCGGCCATTGCTCCTCAATTTACATAAACCAGATACCATAAAAGCGGAAACTTCTGGCTTCTGACTGTGGCCGTAGTTATATGTGGATCTATATCGAAAATCCCGTTTTCTTAACTGGCATGGATGTGAATGTATGTATCTGTTCTCAGAGATTATGGTTCTCCGAGAAAGAATCAACCATAGTTCGATAATTCGCATTTTACGATTTCAAGAATCATAAAAAATAACGAATTTTAAGGAATTTAAAAGCAGCCAACGAATTTATTACTTTATGCTTTTAATTTTTAAACTTAAATTTTTTTTCAACATATAAATGTATTATGTGTGTGTGGAAATTGCAACTTGCAACGAACGATCTCACAATTCGGTAACAAATTTATCAGTAATGAAGTTTGCATGAACTCAGTTACTCAACGTTCGCTGACGACGCTAAGCCGCATCTTCGTTGTCGTCCTTGGACTCGGAGTCAGCCATTGATCCCACTCCACTGTGGTTTCTGTGTAGTCAACGGCAGAAATATTATCCAAAGTCGCAACTTTGAATGTATGAACGAAATATCCGTCAGTCGATTTCTCTTCTTGGTATGGATGAAGTCCATAGGCGTAAACTTCCTCCAAATAGTGGGGGGGGGGCTCATGGCCCTTTTCTTCCCCTCCCCTCTCCCCCTTC
>Ga0209339_1000543_pt1 | contig 14007 bp, 8 predicted proteins | sample OlaalgELextract3_FD_187376 | JGI IMG/M metagenome (GOLD analysis project Ga0209339, IMG submission 187376) | Olavius algarvensis symbiont microbial communities from Tuscany, Italy - Type A ELBA extract 3 (SPAdes) (version 2) | ecosystem: Host-associated > Annelida > Digestive system >... | reverse complement strand
AGTTTTAGGGAACTAGGCCTATAAAAGGAGTGATTTTAGTAGTACTTATATCAAAAAAAGTCAAGTAGTATTTTATCTTATCATGCTGATATAATGAGAATTTTTACGTTTATGCGTCCACTCTATACTAAAATATTTTATTTCGTGGCCTGTCGACCTGTTGAATTTCCATATTTTTATGAAAAAATTTATGGCAGCAGATATGAGACACCACTTACGTTTATTTAATTCCAATGCTAAATGGGAAGATATTGCGACCTACGACGAATTTTTGTTTGATTCTATATTCAATAAATCCCTGACTGATGATTTAAGAATTTTAGCAGCAATGAACTGGGGCATAATTTTCAATATTCTCAAAATGAGTTCACGATATGAGGATAGATGTTACTGGCTATTTCAGAAAATTGCACCTGAATTTTCCAATGAAAAGGCACAAATAACATAAAAAATAATCAATTTCTTCGGTACAAGTTTAGAGGCACTGTATGCCCCTAACCTTAGAGATTTTCAATTCCAGATAGCTGCTGACATGTTTGGTCCTGGTGCCCCTTAATTCTTGAACATAACAATGAGATACCTGCATATTTACACCTTATTCAAGGTCTGTGTTCACCGTGTAAGTTGGTCTTGAAAACTGTTTAACCAATTCGTTAAGAGTTGGGATACTGGCAATGCATGCCATGCAGATATGATAGAGTTTGACAGCAAGTCATATGATTTGGTATTGAGAAAAAATCAAGATTTCTGAAAGGAATAATTCTGGATCAATTTAATTTAAGGGGTAAATAAAAGACTACGCAAAACTCATCTTACGGAAGGATGTGCATAATGCAGAATGTCTTACACACCAAAAGCCGAGTTGCCTATTGAAAGGTTGCTTGGCTTTTTTATGGGACTAAAGGGGGGTATGAAAATGATCGACAAACATTTGCTAAGCGCGTTGAAGTTGAGTTTGATTTCGGTAGGAATCTTGTTTGGTTTTGTAATACAAACTCATGCAACCAGTTTTTCTCTGGTGAAGACCATTGATTTGCTTCCTTTAGTATTTGATAACCCAGGAAACCCAGGAAATCATGAGGTCGATGTTGTTGGAAACGAACTTTACGTCCAGAACTGGATACTTGACAGGTACTTTCGCATTGACCCTGGAACCTCCACCCTCATTGGTTCGTTTGCTTTAAGTGACGGTATTCTTATGGATAATCACGGTTCAGAATATAACCCCACCACCGGGCGCATTCTCCATGCAAGCGATGACGATGACGGAGGAACCCTCACCTATGACGCTTTTTTTGAAACAGACATCAACGGTACTGTAACGAGGGGACCATTTGATCTATTCGGTCCTGGCGACAATAGTGAAGACCCAGAGGGTTTAACTGTTGACCCCTCCACAGGTAGAGTATGGGTGTCAATGTGGGGTAGTCAGGGTATTTTTGAAATCGATCCTATCGATGGATCAAATCCAAAAAATATTTATGTTGGAGCGGCTCCTGAATTGGGATTCAACCCCACCACGGGCAAATTGTTCTTTGCTGACAATTCAGGCGGGATTTGGGAAATCGCAACAAATGGTACAGGCCTTGAGATGGTTTTCAACGCCGGTACAGGTATTAACGGCATGGCTTTTACTCCAACTGGCGACTTGGCCTTATCAGCTGGAACCCATCTATTACTTTATGACAGCGATTTTGATGCTGATGAAGTGTTTACAACATCAGGTCCTGCTCCAACCCCCGAAGACTCAGACGGCGACGGAATCCCCGACGATGAAGATGCCTGTCCGAATTCAGATCTGAGCGAGACCGTTATGATTGATAATTGGGACACTGGAGTTGACAGCGTGCTTCTGGAGGATGGTTGCACTATCTCGGATCTTATTGCTGAGTGTGCTGAGGACGCTGAAAACCACGGTGAATTTGTAAGCGCAGTATCCCACACAACCAATTCCTTGAAGACAGAGGGGATAATTAGCGGCAAAGATAAAGGGATGATTCAGAAAGGAGCGGCAAGGGCTGCCATTCCATAAATCCACATAAGAACTTGTCAAAGAGCAAGGGCAGGGTCAGCAGATAGCTCTGCTTTTTTCAATTTTTTCATGGTGGGGATAGTGGTGGGAACAACCAAAAATGGATAATAAAAAAGGGCTCACAATTTCTGGTAAACCCTTGATTTTATTGATGGCGTCCCCAAGGGGATTTGAACCCCTGTTGCCGGCGTGAAAGGCCGGTGTCCTGGACCAGGCTAGACGATGGGGACGCAGGATTTCGCAAAGGGCATGGGGCAAAGCGCACGGTGTTAGAAACCCGTCGACGGGTTTACGCTATGCCCTATGCTATGTTTGGTGGGCCGTGCTGGGCTCGAACCAGCGACTCTCTGCTTAAAAGGCAGATACTCTACCGACTGAGTTAACGGCCCCTTAAAAAACATAACTATTTAATGACATATTTGATTTTTGTCAACCATAAAAAATAATATTTTTCATTTATTTTCGCCAAAATTCCGGAACCACCAGAATAATCGAGGACAGAGAGCCAAATTCGGAATTGGGTATGCGGAAGTGGGAAAACAGAAAATCAGAAGGTGAGAAGGTTAGAAGGTCAGATGACAGAGGACAGAGGACAGAGAGCCGAATTCGGAAGTGGGAATGCGGAAGTGGGAAAACAGAAAATCAGAAGGTGAGAAGGTGAGAAGGTGAGAAAGTGAGAAGGTCAGAAGTTCAGAACGTGAGAAGGTGAGAAGGTCAGAAGGTCAGAAGGTCAGAAGATCTTCTAATATTCCCATCTTCTCATCTTAAGAACATACGCTATGCGCCATGCCCTTTGCGCTATGCTCTCTGCCCTACGCTAAGCCCTCTGCGCCATGCCCTCTGCCCTTGCTCCGCGTCCAGCAGTCAGCCATCTGCCTTCTTTCTCCCGACTCATAAATGCCTTTCAATCCGCATTCCGAAATCCGAAATCCGCAATCGGAAACCTTTGCGCCATGCCCTATGCGCTCTGCTTTCCACCTTCCGCCTTCTCCACCACGGTTCCACCCCAGGACCTTAAATTTTCGGAGATAAAATCGACCACATATTGATGTGCATCACGGCCTTTGCCCTCGACCAGCATCGGCGCTCCGAATTTGAAGTACAATTTTTTGCGCGGGTCGATGGGCCCCATATCCTTGATCCACTTGCCGTTGCCGTGAAAATCCGTTTTAATGGCTACGGGAACCACGGGAACGCCGGCCCTGGCAGCCAGCTTGATTCCAAGCGTATTGAAGGCCCCGATATCCAATCCCACGCTGCGGGTGGCCTGGGGAAATATGATGACGGAGCCACCGCTGGATATAAATTTGTGGCCCTCCCGCAAAACCACCTTGAAATCCTCACGCGGATTTTGGCGGGAAACGGCGATCAATCCCAATTCCCTGAAGATAGGGCCTAATACCGGGTAGTGGCGCAGTTCTTCCTTGATAACGAAATTAACCCTGCTAAAGGCCAACACAATGCCCGGCAGGATAAACGTTTCGACCAGACTCATATGATTGCCAATGTATACCAGCGGTCCCTGCTGCTCGGAGACCCCCGCCAGGTCTGAAATATCTAACTTGCCGCCGACAGATTCAGCGATCTCGACAACCCGATGTGAATGGAAGGCCCACCGATCGTCATCGAGTTTACCGCGCCGGGCAGTAAAACTGGCATGGATCAAAGTGGATATCAGCTTAATATAATATACCAGGGAAAGCGGCCGGCCGGATGCATACTCCGCCAGAAAACGGCTGTCGGATGGCGTCTGATAGCCCAACTCGGATTTCAGAATCTGGGCGTATTGGTCTTTATTCATTGGGGCAAATCACTAAATATTGAAGATTGATGAATTCCTAAAAAGTCGAATTCATCATGTGTTTGGTGTTTCGTGTTTGGTGTTTGGTATTTCGTGTTTGGTATTTGGTATAACACATCGCACGTAGTATCAAGATGATACACAAACACTAAACACCAAATACTAAACACTCTCGTAATCAGGTCGTTTTTCGACTTTTTACGGGACTGTTGAGATTGAAGTCTGGTCCGCCGAAGGCGGATTAGATGTCGCTTCGCTCCGTCTTTTTTAACTTAGCCAGAAATCGTTAAAAATTCAATCGAAAATAAAAAAACCGGCCAAAGCCGGTTTTTTTCAGGGTTCATATGGGAATGCTTCAGCTGGTATACTTTGAAAGAATCAGGCTGGCATTGGTGCCGCCAAAGCCGAATGAATTGGTCATCGCATACCTGACGTCGGCCTGACGCTTGACATTGGGTACGTAGTCCAGATCGCAGTCCGGATCGGAATTTTCATAATTGATGGTCGGGGGCATCAGCTGTTCGTGAACGGTCAGCGCGGTAAAGACCGTCTCGATGCCTCCCGCACCGCCCAGCAGATGCCCGGTCATGGATTTGGTCGAACTGATTGCAAGTCGATAGGCATGGTCATGGAACACCTTTTTGATCGCCAAGGTTTCGGATAGATCATTTAACGGTGTCGAGGTCCCATGGGCATTGATATAATCTATGACATCGGGTTCAACCCCGGCATCATTCAAGGCCGCCAGCATACAGCGCACAGCGCCGTTGCCGTCCGGCGGCGGAGCGGTCATGTGATGCCCGTCCCCGCTCATCCCGTAGCCGATGATTTCGGCGTAAATCTTGGCGCCCCGCTCGAGGGCATGGTCCAGGGCTTCTATGATCAAAATGCCGCTGCCTTCGCCCACCACAAAGCCGTCCCGATCACGTTCGAAGGGGCGCGAGGCTTTTTCCGGCTCATCGTTGCGGGTCGAAAGTGCCTTCATGGAATTGAATCCGGCAATGCAGGTAGGATTGACCACGGCCTCAACCCCCCCGGTAATCATGGCATCCGCATCGCCGGCAGCGATGAGTTTAAAAGAATCTCCCACCGCGTGTGCACCGGCGGCGCAGGCGGTGGCCAGAGAAGCGTTGGGACCTTTGGCACCCAGATGAATGGATATCATGCCGGGCGCCATGTTGCCGATCATCATGGGTATAAAAAACGGGCTGACCCGTCGCGGGCCCCTTTTTTCCAGTGTGCTGCAGGTGGACTCAAGAATTCCCAACCCGCCCAGTCCGCAGCCTGTGATAACACCGACCCGATCCGAATTCTTTTCGTCGATCACCAGGCCGGAGTCCTCTAATGCCATGCGGGCGGCCGCAATTGCAAAGGATATGAAGCGTTCGTTGCGCTTGGCTTCTTTGCGGGGCAGAAAATCTTCCGGCTTGAAGTTTTTGACCTCAGCCGCGATTTTGGTATGAAATTTTGTTGCATCGAATCGGGTTATCGCGCCAACCCCCGATTGGCCGTCGCACAACGCCTGCCATGTCTCATTGACGCCGATTCCAAGGGGCGAGACCAGCCCCACACCTGTGACAACTACACGTCTATTCAAGTCTTCCTCCTGTATGCACAAAATCATTACCGGTTCAATTCAATTGAAACGGACCTGTATATTTTAACTCAATCCAGACAACGGTAGTAAGTAATTCCAATAGGATAACTATTTGAAATTCATTTTATTATAATACCTGATCGTGACAAGTTCAAGAAATTAGTTAAGTAATTGAATCGGACCAAGATGTCAAGATGTTTCGGGACGCTAACAGGTTATAGCCGAAGTGAGCGCTAAACCAAGCCCATAAATTGGTTAGGTAAGGTATAAAAATCCCAAATCTCAAGCACCAAATTACAAATAAATTTCAAATTTCAAATCAGAGGTTTTCCAGCAGGCGCTGATGAATGTTGTCGAATCCGCCGTTGGACATGATCAATATGAGGTCGGACGGACGGGCAGTGCGGATTAGAAAGTCGATGATGGCGTCCGTGTCCGTGAAAAAATACGCTTCCTTGCCGCGTTCGTTTAAGTCGCTGACAAGCTGTTCGGGGGATAATTCCTGGCCGGCCGGAATTTTTCTGACCCGGGGTGGTCGGCGGATACAGATGAGATCAGCCATATCGAACGACCGGGCATACTCATTTTGAAAGATGCTGCGCATGCTGGTGGCGGTTCGGGGTTCGAATACGGCGATCAGGCGCCCGGTGGCGACCGTCGCCTTGACCGCCCGGACGGTTTCGTGCACGGCGGTGGGATGGTGGGCGAAATCATCCATCACGGTGATCTGCCTTTTCCGGCCCCTGATTTCCTGGCGTCGTTTGATACCTTCAAAAGATTCCAGCGCCGCGCCGATGGCTGCAGGCCGGATGCTCAAATGATCGGCAACGGCAATCACCGCCAGGGCGTTGAGCAAATTGTGCTCCCCAAAAAGCCGGGTCCGGAACTGGGCCAGTGGCCGGGCATTTTTCAGGACTTCAAAGGTCGTCCAGGGCGGGTCAAAAGATATGTTTCCCAGCCGCCAGGGAGAATCGGCCCGTTGGCCGTAGCGCTGGACCATACAGTGGCAGCCGCCAACCAGCGCGTCGATATTATTGTCGCTGTCGAAGGCCAGCAGCCGGCTTGAAGCGGATAGACCGGACAAAAACCGTGCAAACGCGGCCTTGACATGGTCCAGATCGCGGAATATATCCGCGTGGTCAAATTCTATGCTGGTCGTAACGGCGACTTGCGGCTTATAATGAAAAAATTTGGGAATTTTATCGAAATAGGCCGTATCGTATTCATCGCCCTCAACCACGAAATAAGGACCACTGCCGAGCCGGTAGTTGCTGTCAAAATTATTTAGAAGTCCGCCGATCATAAACGACGGATCAAGGCCGGCTTCGTGCAGCACCCAGGCCAGGATGGACGAAGTGGTCGTCTTGCCGTGGGTTCCGCTCACCAGCAAGGTCTGCTTGCCCCGGGCCACAAAATGGTTTAAGGCCTGGGGCATGGAACAAAACGGCAGCCCCAGGCGGTGCACTTGCATGACTTCCGGATTGTCCCGGGAAATAACGTTGCCCACCACAACCAGGTCCGGGCCGTAGTCCACATTTGCGGCCTGGTATCCGTTCATGATCCGGATGCCTTTTTGCTCCAAAAAAGTGCTCATGGGCGGATACACCTTTTGATCAGAGCCGGTAACTTCAAAACCGAGGTCTCGCAGCATGCATGCCAGGGCCCCCATGCCGGTACCGCAGACGGCCGTCAAATGAATCGTTCGCACACCATCGTCAATTCGATTATTGTTCATGTTCAACATAATTAAATCCAGACACAGCGGTGATATTTATTCTGTTGTCTATATCTCGCTGCCAGCATAGGTGTTTGAAAATAAAAAATTCCAAGCACCAAAATACAAATAACAAACAAAATCCAAAGCTCAATATCCAATGACCCAAACGGGTTGACACGCCGGCACCTTCGATCCGCGTTCAGGCGGAAGCCCACCTCCTTCGAACTGGACGTTGGCAAGATGACGCATATCAGAGGCAATTGCGGTGATTTGATTCTTTATACACTTTGGCCATTGGCAATTGGAATTTGAGATTTATTTGTTATTTGTGATTTGAGACTTGGAATTTATCGAATTCCATTGGGAACCCTGAAATTCGATCGATTCAATTAAACAAGTTAAACTTCTCCGCGGACTTTGCATCAGGGTTCATCCAGCACGGCCCGGATTTGATTTGACAGGGATTTCAGGTTAAAGGGTTTTTGGATAAAAGCGTTGCAGCCCCGCTTTAAGATATCGGTGGCCTGGCCGTCAATGCTGTACCCGCTGCACAGGATGACCTTGACTGCCGGGTTGATGGCCCTGATCCTGTCAAATACTTCCCCGCCGCCGACTTTCGGCATCACCATGTCCAGCAGCACAAAATCGATCCGATCCTGATTGGCCCGGTAGGTTTCAACTGCTTCAACGCCGTTGGCTGCCGTCAAAACCTCATATCCCAGCCTGGTCAACATGCGCGTGCCTACATCGATGATCATTTCTTCATCATCGACCAGCAGGACGGTTTCAACGGCCCCTGCCGGACTTTCGCCGGATTTGTCTTGGGGCGCCACCACTTTATCCGTGGCCGGAAAGTAAACTTCAAAGCTGGTACCCTGCCCCTCGCTGCTGGAAACATCGATATAGCCGTCATGATTCTTCACGATGCCATAGACCGAGGCCAATCCCAGCCCGGTGCCCCGCCCTTTTTCGCGGGTCGTAAAAAAGGGGTCAAAAATCCGATGCTGGGTTTTTTCATCCATCCCGATGCCGGTGTCGGTGATGGTGAATTTAACATAGCGGCCGGCCTTTACCCGGTAAGGTTGGAAACGGTCCTTATCAATGGTGACATTGGCGGTTCGAACCGTCAGGGTGCCCTCCCGGGGCATGGCCTGCAGGGCATTCATGTACAGGTTTAAAATGACCTGCTCCAACTGGCCCTTATCGGCCTCAACGCTCCACAGGCTCGCAGCGTAGTTCATTTCAAAGCTGATATGCTTGTTGGCGCGGCTGAAAAGCAGGCTCTGATCTTCCAACAGCTGGTTGAGGTCGGTCAGGTGCACTTCATACTTGCCGCCGCGCGCAAAGCCCAACAGCTGTTTGGTGAGTTTGACGCCGTCCTGCACATACTGCTCGATTTTTTGCAGATTTTCCAGGAGCGGCGCCGTGATATCCGGCTCAGAAATCGACAGGGAAACGTTGCCCTGGATCCCCATGAGCAGATTGTTAAAATCGTGCGCGATCCCCCCGGCCAAGGTCCCGATAGCCTCCATTTTCTGGGCCTGACGCAGCTGCTTCTGCAGCTCGACTTCGTGGGTCACATCCCGCTGAACACTGACAAAATTGGTAATTGCCCCGTCCTGACCTCTAACCGGTGAGATGGTGGCCTCGGTTTCATAAAGGCTGCCGTCTTTTTTCTTATTGACGAAGTGTCCTTTCCAGACCTCCCCCTCTCTGAGGGTCTGCCACATGTCCTGGAAAAAGGCCGGGCCCTGCTTTCCGCTGTCAAGCAGCGAGATGTGCCGGTCGATAATTTCGCTGCGCGGATAACCCGCTATCGACTCAAAAGCCGGGTTAACATACTGGATAATGCCGTCGAAATCGGTAATGATGATCGCTTCGGCCGCATTTTCAACGGCCGTGGCCAGCCGCGCCTGCTCACCGGTTGGACCGGCGCCCGAGAAGTCAATTGAATTATGGTTGGGTTCTTCAGCCACTGCTACTCTTCAGAGGGTTTGATGAGGTTTTCCAGATCCGTGATGACACTGGAGGCAAGATATTCATTGAATTCGACATGAACCGCATATTCGTTAAACGGTTCGCTGTTTACGCCAACGACTGAACCGATGTGCGTCATTCCCATTTTCGCGGCCGGTTCTTCAAACGTTATTTTCATGCTCAAATTGCGCCCCAGCAGCCTGGCGGAATCTTTTTCAGTCGTTTTCATCAAAAAGGCCACGCCCCTGGTTGAAATGTCCAGCAGTTCGGCGTTGAAAGCTTTGGCAGCCGGCTGATGGGACTCGTTTAACATCTGCACCAGGACCTTGCCCGATAGAGTCAGGCGCTCCGCAATTCGACGCTCCAGGTGTTTGGATTTTATCAGATCCGCGACTGAAGCCAGGGATGCACAATAGCCGTTGAGCTTGGATTCCAGGGCCGGTGTTTTTAAATTTACTTTATCCAGATCATCCTTTAATAAGACATATAGCTTTGCCGGAGAATCCGTTATGACAGATGTCGTGCAAAATGCGTCTGAGAAAAAGAAAGTATCCTCACCAAAAAGATCCCCGGGTCCCAGGGTTTTGAGCAATAGGGTCTTTTCATGCTGACGATAAAAGATTTTCAGGCTGCCTTCATCGATGAAATAGAGTCGGGAGCGCATTTCGCCCTGTCTATAAATGCTGAAATTGGCCGGATGTTTCTCCTGGCTCATGCTATAAAACAGGGCGTTGGCCTCCTCCGGCGTCAGGTTCTCATAAAAATCAGCCCAGATGGCCAGATGCTCCTTATCAATGGCGCTTTCTTTCGCGGCTTCAATCACTTCGCCGGTTTTTACAATTTCATTGACGGCCATTGAGTCGACTTCAATCAGCTTGCTGCGCAGTTCTTCCGCCTTGTCAAAATTGCACTCTCCGGCGTATTTGACGATCAATTTTACCAGCAATTGAATTGCTGCATCATTATTGCCGTCACGCAGCTGCTGATCAATCAGTTCTATTTGCTCGGCGCCATCACCCAAGATCAATACCTCCCAATCCGGCGAAGCCGGAAATCCGGAAATGAAGATTGTAGATTGAAACTTTCAGCATGTTGTCAGCTAAACCCCGGTAAGGGCCTGAAAATGCATAAGCGGTCAAACTTAGTAAACTGGCTTAATTATATCACTATTTCTAATTTTAGCAAAAAAATAAAAAACCGGTGTCCCCCCAAGCGGAGGCACCGGTTTGATTCGTTGGAGTGTAATGCATCTGAGCCCAGAGGGTCTGGCTTTGATTTTACCCGAGAGAGATGGCGTTTACATTAAACTCCGAGTGGAATGATGGAATGGTGGAATAATGGAATATTGGGGATTGAATGCGGACGACAGTCTGATTTTATAAACTGATCCGTGTCATTGTTTTAAAAATAGATCTCATTCCACGAAACCCAACTTTCCAACATTCCATTATTCCATCATTCCGGCGCCGCATATAGCGAAATTCACGGCACTGCCACTTGTCTCTGACCTGGCCCGGGGACCAGGATTTATGCGACTAAACAAATGCCGCCTGTGGGTTCAGGCTCTCAAGGACCTCGCGCGCAGCCCTGATGGTGGCATCGATGTCCTCATCAGTGTGGGCGGCGGAAAGGAAAAGGACTTCAAATTGAGACGGTGCAATATAAATACCCGCCCGCCGCATCCCCTGGTAGAATGCGCTGAAGCGCTCGAGGTCACAGGTTTTAGCCTCTTCAAAATTCGTCACATCCCGGTCGTTGAAAAACATCCCCAGCATGGATCCCACATGATCGACGCGGGTCGCGATGCCCGCCTTTTGGGAGGCCTCGGCCAGTCCGGCAACCAAACGCTCTGATTTGGCGGCCAGGGATTCATAGACCCCTTCTTTTTTTAGCTGTTCAAGGGTGGCGATTCCCGCGCTCATGGCAATCGGGTTGCCGGAAAGCGTGCCGGCCTGGTAGACCGAGCCCTGGGGTGCGATTTGCGACATGATCTCTTTTTTGCCGCCATAGGCGCCCACCGGCAGCCCTCCGCCGATGACCTTGCCGAAACAGGTTAGATCCGGGGTGATTCCGTAAAGCGTCTGGGCGCCGCCGTAAGCCACCCTGAAACCGGTCATGACTTCATCGAAAATCAAAATCACCCCATGCTGTTCAGTCACTTTCCGCAATGCCTCCAGGTATCCGTCCGCCGGCGGCACCAGGCCCATGTTGCCGGCCACCGGTTCAATGATGACACAGGCTACCTGATCGCCCTGTTTATCCATCACCCGTTCGACGGCTTCAATATCGTTAAAGGGCAGCGACAGGGTATGTTTGGCGACGTCGTGCGGCACGCCGGGGCTGTCCGGGATGCCCAGGGTAGCCACCCCGGAACCGGCAGCCACCAGCAGCGTGTCGGCATGGCCGTGATAGCAGCCGTCAAATTTAATTACCAGATCCCGCCCGGTAACGCCGCGGGCCAGGCGAATGGCACTCATCGCGGCCTCGGTGCCGGAGTTTACCATGCGCACGACATCGACCGAAGCGACAGCATCGATCACCATCTCGGCCAGTTGGATCTCCAATTCGGTCGGCGCACCGAAACTGGTTCCCTTCCCCAGAACGGCGTTGACGGCTTCCAACACCGCCGGATGCCGGTGCCCCAGGATCATGGGCCCCCAGGAGCCGATGTAGTCAATGTAGCCATTGCCGTCGGCATCATAAATCATGCAACCGTCGGCGCGGTCGATAAAAAGCGGATCAGCGCCCACGGATTTGCAGGCCCGCACCGGGCTGTTGACGCCGCCGGGAATAATTTGCACGGCGCGTTCATACAATGATTGGGATTTGCTGTAATTCATAGTATTCAGATCCTTTCTTTGTAAAAAAAGGTTCAGGGTTCAGCGTTCCCCGTTCAGAGGTTGTTGGATGGAGCTTTCCGATTGGCCGGAAACTCTGAACGTTGAACCCGTGAACTTGATTTTGGTTGACATTTAGAATCGGATGACAAAGTATCAGATAGTATTTTCATGGTCAAGAGGGTTGAGCTGCGCTGCGCTGGAGGAGCGCTTCGCGGAGACGAGCGCTTCGCTTGAGGAGCGCTTCGCTGGAGGAGCGCTTCGCTGGACGAGCGCTTCGCTGGAGGAGCGCTTCGCTGGAGGAGCGGCCTTGCAGGCCTCGAGGAATAAAATGGATTATTCCGATTTTGCCTAAAGCGCAGCGCTCGTCAAACGTAGTGCTCGTAAAGCGCAGCGCTCATCAAACGAAGTGCTCATTTGTTGCAGCGCTCATCAAACGCAGTGCTCATCAAACGAAGTGCTCATCAAGCGAAGCGCTCGTCCAGCGAAGCGCTCATCAAGCGAAGCGCTCATCAAGCGTAGCGCTCGTCAAGCGAAGCGATCATCCAGCGAAGCGATCATCATTATGGCTGTTCAGCGCGCCCCCAAAAAACTGGCAAAATTTTTCGACTATATTCTGAGCCGGCGTCCGGATGAATTCGGATTGGTGCCCGATGCGGACGGATTCGTCAAAATCAAGGAATTTTTAAAGGCCGTGGGGGAAGAAGATGGTTTCCGCTATGTGCGCCGGGCCCACCTGAACGAAATCATGCTCAGCGTGCCGGGTCATCCCTTTGAGATATCGGACAATTACATCCGTTCAACCACCAGAGACCGCCTGCCGCAGCACCGCTGTACCATGGAACCGCCGAAGCTGCTGTATACCTGCGTTCGTCAAAAAGCCTATCCCCATGTTCATGAAAAGGGGATTCGGCCCGCCGGGCACCCGCGGGTAATTTTATCAGCAGCCCGCGCGATGGCCGAACGCATTGGCAGACGCCTTGATCATTCAGCCGTCACGTTGACCATTCAGACCCAAACTTCAATGGATCAGGGCGTGATCTTTTTTCAAGCCGGCGAGAACCTGTTTCTGGCCGATTTTATACCGGCGCAGTGCTTTACGGGTCCCCCGCTGCCGAAAGACCAGCCGCTGCTGAAAAAACCGGACGCATCTGCGGCCGTCCCGGCCAGAAAACCGGCCGGCGGCTACCATATCGATATGGATGACCCCCAGGCAGCCCTGGTTCCCAAAAGCAAACGCGGCGGGCACCCGGACGGCAAGCGGATCAGGAAACCCAAACGCAAGCGTGAGCGCCCACCCTGGCGCAGATGAACTGCAGCTGATAGCTCATGGCTCATAGATGATAGCTCGTAGCTGATAGCTCATAGCTGATAGCTCGTAGCTGATAGCTCATAGCTCGTAGCTGATAGCTCATAGCTCTTAGCTCATAGCTCATACACACCTCGTTGATTTGTTTACTGGTTAAAGGGTTGATTGGGTATGTTGCAACCGTACACGGGTGGCAATTGATTTTGCCTTTGTCCTTGACCGTGAACCGCGAACCACTGAACCCCTCTTATGAAACTACATTTTAAAGTTAGAGTTGGATCCGTCATGGGTTATTTTGCATTTTGTAGGTTGGGTTGAGCCGGCTCCAAGTTTTGTTGGGTTTCGTTGCACTCAACCCAACCTACATTTTGCCGGTGTTATTACGAAATGCGAAACCCAACATCGACCGATTTCCAAATCGATCCCCAAAAGTTTCTTCTATTTGATCAGACCGGCTGTCCTTTAGCCGGAGGCCGCCGCTCGTATGAAACTTCAGGGAATGACTAATGAATAATGAATAATGACAAATGGTGGATTCGCTTCGCTCAGTCATTATTAAAAAGACAGAATACTTTATTCGATGTTCGATGTTGGGCGTTCGATGTTCGACGTTCGCGTGAGTCGCAGGCACACTGCGCTCAGTCTTAATATACAAACGGTGCGGTTCAAATGAACCTAATCCTACCTGTGCGGGTCCGTTCCCGTACAGAAATCGCTGCTCGAACTTGCATCGCGGG
>Ga0209339_1000542_pt1 | contig 14011 bp, 9 predicted proteins | sample OlaalgELextract3_FD_187376 | JGI IMG/M metagenome (GOLD analysis project Ga0209339, IMG submission 187376) | Olavius algarvensis symbiont microbial communities from Tuscany, Italy - Type A ELBA extract 3 (SPAdes) (version 2) | ecosystem: Host-associated > Annelida > Digestive system >... | reverse complement strand
AAATAGGTGTAACATTTGCCCTCTTCCATTCTTGCGGAACTGTTGATTCATTTAGAGACTTGCTAAAGAGTAAAAGTAGCGGATATGCAATTTCGTTACCGGTTTCAATCAAAAGTTTTGGTGATATTTCGTCTGGGCCTTGTGATTTGTTAGATAATTGAAACGTACCACGATGTCATTTCAACAGTCGTCACAAAAGAATCCACAGTATGAGTTGGGATAGGACAATACTACTATTGGATATCATTACTCATGAGTATTGTTGAGTATCAGGCTAGTGGTATAAGGTGGTAGTCGGTATTGGCCATGTCATCCGTGTCACTGATGACATTGGCCATGTCATCCGTGTCAATTACTGCCCTTCACGGCCATTAGCTGACAAAATGCTAATTGTTGAGTTTCATATGATTGGCTGTTGGCAAACATTAAGCAGGTCATCTGCTGCCCTCCCAATGCACAAAATGGACCATCCCATGCTTCTCAGGCATACTTAGTGCATAGTACATGTAGGCCAATGCATTTCGCTGTGTAGCTAATTACTCTACAGTGTTTGGTGAAAGTGTTGGTATCACATGGCACATCTGCATTGTGGGTGCATCATAAGTAGTTGGTAAAAGTCGGATCATCCTGACCCTAAATATTCGAGCACATTATAGTAAGTCCATATGAACAATAACACTTGGGCACAATGGCAGAGGGAGGGCCAAGTGGTTAGCATCACTTGGCAGTAGGCAGCATGCAAGAGGTCACAGGTTCGAATCTTGTAATTGCAGTTTTCATATCGATCTGGATGCGGGATGCGTGCTGAGTGATGGGGAGTTGCAAGAGCAGTGTCTTCGATTATTAGCGCAGCATCATGCAATGGCGGCATGTCTGCATGTACTGTTGCCTGTTTCACAGTCATTGATGTTACAGTCATGTTGTGTAATACAGTACAGTTGAACCATTTTTCAAAAAACTGCTGCATAACTTTTGCAGATGCGGTATCTGACAGAAATGTGTGTTCCGCTTGCTTCCAGCACTGGCCTTTGTTGTCTTCGTTCAGCAGCACATGGAGATCTGATGATGCCCAGAACGAGAACGATAACGTTATGATCACAGAGTTTTGCAGTCTCCGGACCACGTGTCTGGAATGATCTGCCATCACTTTGTGTGTGTCATCCACCACACTTGGACAGTTCCAGAGCAGACTAAAGACAACACTGTTTCGTTTGGCCTATGCGACATGACTTGAAGCTTTTGTGACTGTTGAGGCCATTAGAATAGCGCATTATACTTACTTACTTAATTTGCCACAGCAATCGCCAGCGAGGTATTGTTTCTGGTCACATGTGTTTGTTAGCAAGATTATTGGAAAACTGTTAAAGCCGTCGTGATGAAACTATCAGAATATATCGGTAACGGTTTTGGGATCATGCCATTAAATTTTGGTCTAAATTGGTCCAAAAATCCACAAGTGCTGCAAAATACTGCTGTTGAGTAACAACCCGTAACAAATGTCACTAAACTGGGGTAAGTATGTTGTGTATTGCACAGCTTGTTTATGCTGTGACTGAAATACCGAGCTTGTTGTTGTGCAGGTCTTTGACGTTGTACTGAATGGTCAGATAACTGTTGTCGATGGCCTCGACATATTTGCCAAAGTCGGCCGTGGCGTTGCTCATGACGAAATTATTCCATTCAGTATTCGCGGTGGTCAGCTGCACTATGGAGCAGAAACAGCTCCTTTTACTGGCAAACTCATCGTCGAGTTTGTTAAGGTAACTTTTGTTCGGCAGTATCTTTGAACGTATGAGACCAAGAAACTTAGCTGTTGCTAGCCTAACTGGTCACTCATCGGCATCATGTAAGAAAAGAAACAGTAGACCTACAATACAATAGTAATTTTGCTTGTACTGTTAACCGTTTCTGACATAATTGCATTGCAACGTGCAACTAGAAATCAATATGCATCACCTCCGCAGGCCATGTCCAGAATCCATGAAGTAATTCTTACAAAATTTTGAGGGATTCCTGGGTCCGTTCTCTTAAGCAAAATTTCAACGTTATAGGTATAGAATTGTGGACTGAGATAGCTCAAAATTGTGGATAATTTGAATTTTTGGCAAAATTTGCCCCAAAGGGACAAATCCCCTTGACCAATTATTTACAAAAGTAGGTGTGGTGGAGGGAGTCTCAGGTCTGCCCCCTCATGCCAAATTTCAGCATCGTGGCTTTAGAAATGTGGGCATCAGTCTGCCAAAATCGTCAAAATATGGAACTTTTGGTATAAATCTGCCCCTAAGGGGGCATTCCATTAAGTGATTTTTACAAATTTGGCATGGAGAGGGAGTCCCAGATAAGCACCCTCATGCCAAATTTCACCCTTGTGCCTGTAAAAATGTGGGCTTACAGCCTTCAAATTTGCTAAAATTGCTAATTTTTGGTATAAATTTGCCCCAAAGGAGTATATCCCCTTCAGCAATTTTTTTTACAAAATTTGTATTGGGAGTGCCAGCTTGTCTGTCCCCCTATAGTGACCAAATTAAAACTATAAAAGTTGCCTGTAGACGTGTACAAATTCTGAGAATTTCAAAAAACATTGTGAAAACGAATCACCCCAGAGGGGCAAATTTGTGGACAAAATTCGAAATTTTGACGGTTTTTGACAAATTTCTGCCCTGATAAATGTGAAGTTTGGCATGGGGAGTGAACCTATGGTCTGCTCCCTGTGCCAAATTACACGTTTATTGGAGCATTGTGTCGCCCCTGCGGGGCGAAATTTTTGGACGATCTGAGTAAATACAATACTGGCAGGTAACAAACAAAAAACGTCACTTTTTTGTCTACAGCCGGTGCAACACACGATGCCCGCCATACTTGGCACGGTGATAGAGGAGGTCCGTGCCATTTTTGCACCCCCTAACTTTTTTGGATCTGATCATAGTTTTGCTGCTAGGGGCTATTGAAAATTTGTGGGAAAATGCCCCAACATGGGAAAATGCCTATAACTTGTTGGTTTGTCCTCTGAAAGCTACCAAATAAAAAACTGTAAAGCTACCCACAGGTGGCACATACAACCGCTGATAATTTTGTAAAAAAATGTGCAAACCAGTCGCCCCTGGAGGGCTAATTTATGGGCAAGATTCAAAATTCGGACAGTTTTGGATGCTGTATTCCCATATTTCTTAAATTTGGCACGGACGGTCTGCTCCCGTGCTGAATTTAACGTTTATTGGAGCAATGCGTTTACCATTTTTGGATAACTGAGTAAACGTCATAATGGCGAGCTGCGCTGCATGCAGGCCTGCCAGTAAAAATCACTAACTTCACACATCGTACTGTGGTTCAGCCGTCCTGTGTGCAGTGCAGGTGTTTCCCTCTTCGAGCATGTATCACGAATAGACGACTACAAAGATGCTAAGACGATTCTGTTTGTGATCCTTCTAGAGGGTCGTAATACATTGCCAGAACGTCCTCATATCACATGGCTTAAGACTGCACAGAATGATCTGAGATCACACAACCTTACACTGACTGAGGCGCTTGATGTGGCTCAGAACTGCTCACTCTGGAAGCTTTTGGCAACGTTCGGCACTGTGCACTCTGGTGGTGCAAGCTGGTGGTGATGATGATGATTGACGACGACGACGACGTCTCATCGTTACTGGTAGTTTCGGGTAGTGTACATTAGTACTCGAGAAAATCCCACTTACAGGCAAGCACTCTCCAAGCTGTTCATGCAGAAGTCCTAAATAGCAACTTTTAGACTCTGTTTTCAAACTGTTTGTTTGTGTTGTGTTTTATATTTGTACCGTTTCGCTAAGGAAAGGCAGTTGCGTGAATGCATGTGACAACCAGTCTGTATTGTTTGCTGCAGCTGGACAAAGACAATCCGAAAGTCAATGCAATCTATGTCGTGCGAGGTTCTGTTGAAGGTAAAGTCAATTGTTTCTAGTAAATTGACAGTGTAGCAAACTAAAAATCAGGTTATACTCGAGCTGTGTTTACATCTTACTGTCATTTTGTCTTACTATCATTTTGTCTAAGTTTGTAACTTACAGTATACATGATTTTTTTATATGTTTATGTTCTTTGGCAAATAGTGTAGATTGATTATTTATTGGCATGCATTTGGCGATTCATGCGTAAAATAATTTCACTAGAAAGCCAGACAAACGAGTAAAAGTTACGATGTAAGGAGGGCACAAATGCAAAGAGTTTTGTAATGTGCTTTTGTAGCAGTGGGAGTGGACATTTTTAATAACATTAAAACTACAGTTTACGAATGATATACGGAGTAGTTTTGCGTCAACATTGAAGTTTTCTGCACGATGCTTCAGACGTGCCACGACTGCCAATGATGCACGGCAGTTCGGAGCCGACGGTGAAAGATCACGGCACCAGCGGTGTTGAAGAGGAGGAGGACGAACCTGACGACGATGAACAGCGATGGAGAAAACCTCGTCGGCACACAGCGTTTGAGCAGAAGGTTCAAGACCCTTATGCGAGTGATGACCCCGGCAGCATGCTTCTGCCTGTCATCATCGCCGTTGCTGCTTTCATACCGCTGCTGTTCTGCCTCTGCCGACTCTGACCCTCGCCTGTCTTCTAATCCAGCTAAGGCCGACCTCCAGTCTGAAAAAACCTGCAAGTTTTTGGAAGCCTGATAGGGACTTTCAGAACAGTGGGAAAGCCGGTAATTAGATAAAGAAACTAAGTGTGATAATGCGATAACAGTTCAGAAATCAAAATTAACTCGGTAAACAAAACATATTTGCAATCAAGTTTGATACTGACCAATGCCAGCTTGGAAATGTTTGTTTTTCGTGTTGAGTAGCCACGTTGATACTGCTATGAAATAAATAATGTCGTGAAACTTTACGTGTTAGCGGAAAATCAACAGAAATTTAATGATGTAAAATATTGTAGCGGTGGACTGTAACGTTAATGATCACTCGTTGCATCCAGTTTTACCGGATGCTGCGTTGATTATAGGAATCATGTACAATGCTGGTAATGCTGCATGCTTAGCATTATTTTTTTAGTCATTTGCTGCATATACATTCAACAGTAAGTGTATTGAGATTTGATTTCGTCGCTCAAGTTGGGTGTCGCGTACCGGTAAGTTAAATGTAGTCATGCTTTGTGTGAGGGTTGGGGACGGACTATTTCCAGTCTGCCTACAGTTGATGTTAGTCTTAACCCAGTGGTAGGCTGCCACTGCTTCCTGCCAGCCTTGCAGTTACCTTCCCAGCCACAGGCACAAACAATGTTTAACGATAGTACTTGGCAGGGGCGTCTATCCCCCTCTAACACCTTGGAGCAAGTTCCCCCCTCCCCTTCCCCATCCTTTCCCTTCCTCCTCCCCTCCATTCCCCTCCCCTTCCCCTTTCCCCTGCCCTTCCCCCTCCCCTCCCTTCCCTCTTCTCTCCCTTCCCCTCCCCTTAGAAGTAGGCCCCCCTTATTGCGGCTAGGGGGGTCTGGGGGAGCGCTTTAGCTCCCCCAGCGGGTCCGGGCGGAGCCAGGCCGCAAAACGGTATTTGGTGAATTTCAGGCTAAAAATCTCGCCTGTAGTAGCAACGATCTTCCGGAGCTTTTCAGGAAATGAAACATCAATTTTGCAGAAACTTAGGGGGAGTGCATTAATAGGCCTAATTAATGCACTTCCCCCCTAAATTTTTGAAAAAAAAACGTTCCCCCCTACTTTTTCCATGGTGCATTTGCTCCATCGTTTATATGGAGTAGACGCCCCTGGATGTCATATCTCGCAGGTTTAAAAAAATCGTTTATATGCTACGACCTCGCCAACTAGCAATGACTGTGACTCATATCTTATTGTGTAAGCCTAATTGTCTATTGTATGAATGTAAATTTATTGTAATCTAGCCTTAAAGCTGCCATATACTGTATTGTGAAGAATGAGCTTTATTGTAAGGATTATGCGAATAGTGGATTATATCAACTGACATTAATTTTAACATTTGAGTTTTAACTTTTAAGTAAGAAAATTGGAAATAAAATGGGCCCGCGTCTCTTGCAAAATAGCATAAAACATTACCATACTATTCACGGCTTATTTTGCTAGCACAAGCCGCACACCTAACATCAGGACGCTGTCATCCTATTGCATTCGTTGAAGTAATTGCTCTGTTTCAGTGCAATGAAGCAGAGTATGTATTTTATGTTCGAATAAGACAAAATACAACAACAACAACAGCAACAACAATTACAATTGGCGGGATTGACCCTTGACGTAGAGAAGTTTCGCTGTCAATGGACCAGTTGTCTGGAACAGTTTACCTACTGAACTTCGGTCACCTGACATCTGGCTGGACGTTTTCAAAGCCAAACTGATGACATTTCTGTTTAACTGCTCACTTAGCGCTTTTAGTGTATTTATTCTAATTTTGCGCTTTACAAATGACCTCAATAATAACTAGAAAGGCACTCGGTAGAACACATTACCTCCGACAAAGGTCGTTATCCGACAGCTTAGTTAATACATGTTTTGTTGTGCTAGACTTTGATCTTTGATCTTGAGCTTCTACAGCTTACTCAGCTCTTCCCTGTCGTAGGCGCCATCTTTGCACCAAATTTTGTCAAAATCCGCTGTAGTCAATAATCTGGGTAAAATCCGGATACCGCATCCTGAATATGAACGTATCGCTCCCGAAATTAAATGCAGTCTTCCGTGATTCACAGGCCATTCATTCATAAAATTTCATTGAAATCCGTCCATTACTTTTAGCGCTATCCGCCTTGCAATTTTGAATACATGTTTTGATCCAGGATCCAGACTCTGAGCCGCATCCGGCTCAAAACGTAATCAAATCGTGCAGACCCCCACAGCTATCGACTCATAAAATTTCATCGAAATCCGTCCATAACTTGTTGAGATATCCCGCTAAAATTCAAAAATCTGGTGTAAATCCGGATCCTGGATCCGGACTATGATCCGGACGCAGCTCAAAACCTAATCAATTCGCCCAAGCCCCAACAGCTATCGACCCATAAAATTTCATCGAAATCTGTCCATGCTTTGTCGAGATCCCGCTAAAATTCGAAAATCCGGTGTAAATCCGGCTGCTGGATCCGGACTATGATCCGGATCGGGCTCAAAAGTTAACAAGTTCGTCCATGTCCCGACATCTGTCGACACGCAACGTTTCATCCAAATCCATGCACGCGTTTTTGAGTAATCTTGCACACAGACAGACAGACATACATACAGACAGACATACAGACAAACAGACAAACGAGCGTGCGGGCGAAAACATATACCTCCTCCTTTGTCGGAGGTAAATAATAATTGTAGGCTATTTCGGAGACGACTTTACGGCCAACCAACAGTGTCATAGCATTGAAGGACGACGGTTAGACAACTAGCTCAAAGGCCAATCCCACCAGGCTTAGCTCACTATAGTATTACGAAGCAGCAGCAGCAGCAGCAGCAGAAGGACACGGTAAATTGATGAATGTTAAGACGGAACAGACTGACGAAAGAATCTCTGTTTTTAGATTCGTCATCGAGGTGCTTGGTAGAGACATTAGATCCAGGAAGCCGCGGTGCAACATTAGGCTGTTATATATCGTACGCGTGGCATGCGAGATCAATGAAGTTTAACGCACATCCGCCCATCACAGCATCTCTCAGCTGGGATGGCTCGCCGAACTCAGCAGAACAAAGGTCACATCCCATGGGTGAGGGATATGAAGGTCGAATGGAATCTACCCTTCGTGTTAACAACAGTTCGCTGAACGACATAACTCGTCATACCTGTACCATCTCCTTTACTTTCAAGCCAGGTATGAATACAAATAAACAGATAAACATATAAATGAATTAATTAATAACACTATTATGAACAATTAATTAATTAATTAATTAATTAATTAATTAACTAATTATTTAATTAGTTAATTGATTGATTGATTGATTGATTGATTGATTGATTGATTGATTGATTGATTTATTGATTGATTGATTGATTGATTGATTGATTGATTGATTGATTGACTGATTGATTGATTGACTGATTGACTGATTGATTGATTGATTGATTGATTGATTGATTGATTGATTGATTGATTGATTGATTGATTGATTGATTGATTGATTGATTAATTTATTAATTAATTGCTCTCCGGAACGTTCGTGTATTGCGTTAAACGACTAATTATATCCTCATACTTTTTCTCACGTCGGTTGCGTGGCACAGTGGTAGAACGTCGGTCTTTGAAGAGCGAACTTTCCCTGTCCTGCGCTCAACCTGCAGCTGACGGGTGACCACTTGTGTGGGTAAACCGTCCGCTACAGGGCAGCCAACCGGGCCAACTCAGCCTTTTATCGTTTCGGGATAGATAAATGAGTAGCAGGCTGCAATTAGATGTCCGTAACCTCAGGATGGGGAGGCACCATCTGGTGAACGCTTACGAGGTAAAGGCAGGCATTGGTGCAGTTGCAGGTAACATTGTGTGAACCATGCCTGAGCGCCTTGCGTGTACTACAAAAATAAGCGCTATACACTTACACTTACCTTTACCTTTTTACTTTTTTTACCATTCTAGTCTTTCCATATCAAATATTATGGAATTTTTCTGAAGGGGGACCCGGACTGGGGCAAAAATCGCGAAATTTGACCAATATTAATATTAATATTAGTATTAGTATTAGTAGGCCCCTATTAGTATCAATATCAATATCAATATCAATATCAATATCAATATCAATATCAATATCAATATCAATATTAATATTAATAATATTAATATTAATATTAGTAATAATTAACGAATAGTTAACGAATGATTAACGTCCGTATTAATATTAATAATGCTAAAGACGTGATCTAGATGTCAATATTAATGTCGATATGTGACAGGCAATAGTCCAATGCATGAGTATGCTACCAACACGCTGTCGTGGACATGCGCAGTTAATGATGTCAACGCAGCAAGCAAAGGAGGCCACATGGTGAAGCCTACTACATCGCCTACATTAGCACCCGCTGATAAACGTGAGAACGCGGCTACTGATTTTAGGGATGTTTGTGCTGAAACTTTGTAGTTGAGTTGTACATCACTATAGTTTAGGGCAACGGGTAGACATGCAATTTCATATCGAAACGTAGTTTGTGTCAGACATGAAAACAGCACTAATGCTCTGCTTGTAGTTGGACGAAAAATTTGCTTCGTACATAAAGTTACGAATCGGCACAGCTTGTCACTTTTTCAGCTGAAACATCTTTTACATTTCAATCTGTCGCCCCATGTTTTCGTGCCATATTTGACTAAAGAGCTGTAGTCTTGCTAAGGAAAACTCGTGAGAAAATGATGGTGTTCTGTTGCCGAAAATCAGGAGAGGCAATTGTTACAGTTTTGTTTTTTTAATCTGCTAAGTAAAGAGTTTATTCAGTTTTTTTTGATCGGTATAGTAAGTTTGCTGTTGATAAAAGACGTGCCATTACCTATCTGCCTCTGAGTCATTTCTTCGTGCTAAAATACAATGTTAATTAGTTCACCATGCAATACGTAACTATTTTCTTGATTGTGTGTATTTTGCTTTATATTTGTGCTGTCATCTGGCGTAATAAAAATGCATATGTGTAGATTGTGTAATGTACGAAACAAGTATCGTAATCTGCAGCTTAGTCAGGCTATGATTTCTCGAAGTGTCGGATCCAGAAATTAAGATTTGGGTTGTCGCAGGCATTGACCAGTCCCCCCTTCTGTCTTCTGCGCTCACTGTCGCTGTTCCTAAGCTTATTAACAAATTATATGTTACAGAGAATGTTGCCGGGCCGTCACGCCAAGCGGAAACGTTGAGAGCAGCTGCAGTCGAGCAAGAAATACACCGAAGCGACCGTACAGTCAACCTCAAGTTGACGAAGAACCAAACGTTGCAACGCAGAGGGTGGTTAATTCCGTTGACCGTCGTGGCAGTCATCATCGTCGTCGTCTACTTCATATACAATCAACTACGTTAGTTGCTTGTAGCAGTTTTTTTTTAAATTAAAGTTTAGATGCATAACGCAATCTAGTTTTTATGTGATGCGACTGTTGTAGCTACAGCAAAATCGTCCGTTTGTACGTCCATAAGTACACTGTGGGGCAAAAAAATTGCATCTTTTTTATTTTTGCAATAACTTTGTCAAACCGCCTTTAATTTCCATCACTTTTGGCGCATAGTTACATAAGTAAATTTGCAACAAAGCTGCAACAAAATTGCCTACCTATCCTGACGGATTTTCTCACCCGCAGAAACATTTTAGCAAATGTTCAGTGTTTGCTTTTGGCTTTGAGACATCCATTAAAACAATCTTGTCACTGATCAATCGCTTGATCAATGAAGCTCTACTGGTTGCTGACCATGTATCAATCACATGCTGCTTCAGCTCATTGACGTCCCTCACTGGTTTCTGATAAACATGTTCCTGCGTGTCGGTTTCAGTCGGTGTCTCCTGACTGCTGTACTGGTGTGGTTTTTATGCAGCCAGGGCCGAAATTGGATGGTGCATATTACTGTGATGTCTCGGTGCTCAAACAGTTGCTGCCAGACTCCTGTCAAGCTGCTGGTGATTTTACTTTCCAGTGCACCACGCGTGCACAAGAGCACTGAGCTGCTGTGACAAGACTCCGGACTTCACACCAGACGTGGCCTCCCAACAGACCAGACCTCAGTTCTCTAAATTACAGATTACTGAGAGTCATTCAGGAATGCGTTTTTAGAAACAGCAAGGGATGTCAAACATCATTGATGAGTTGTGGTGTGGTTATTAACAGAATGATATTTTATTAACAGAATGACATCTTATATTTCACAAGATAGGGGATAAGCACCCATCAGGATAGGTGGGCAACTATGTTAAAGTTATGTTGCAAATTTACTTCAGTATATGTGTGCCTAAATTATTAGAATGCAATGCAGTTGGACAAAGTTATTGCAAAAAAATAAAAGGGTGCAGTGTATGTTACAGTGTATGTGTTATTTGCTCGAGAACATACACATATCGTGTTATTTTCAAAAAACAAAGCAATGAAGTAAATGAAACTATAGGAAAACCGGCAATTTTTACGCGCAACAGCTTTGAGGTGCTGTCCGTCTGTCACATTGTGAGTGGAGAAGACTGAACTGAACAGTATGCGATTTGCACAGTGGCTATTGAATTTACTGGAGGCAGTGAAACCTTTGGCGAGGTTTGACTCGCACCCGGTCCACTGCAAGCAGCCTTGTGCAAGTTGCTAACCTACCGTGTGCTCAGGCCAACTCAGCCTCTTACCCTCAGTGGGACGTGAAATGAGTAGTAGCTCACCTATTGTGGGCTACGGGGTGAAGGCCTAAGTGTGGCTGATTGGGGCGATGGTGTGTCTGCTAGCTGCACCGTTGGTCCACTTGTCCGTTAGCGCTGGCAACGGATGGCCACATAATGCGCTGCGGCATCAGTAGCTCATGCCAATCAGCTGCTACTTACGAGATTGTAAAGCGCTGCTGGTCGCGAGTCTGACTCATGAAAGCGGCGCTATATATCAAGTGTCCAGACCTTTACCTTTAAATGTGGATACAGCGAATGTAGCATAACAGTCTTATATCCCAAATGTACCACACCATGAACGCTGCATATTGCTGATGTTAATAAGTAAGTAAGTAAGTAAGTAAGTAAGTGTTGTATTACCGGTACGGCGACTGAAATCACAGAAACGCCTCAGGGATGGAGGATGATGTTCGTTATTGTCCGAACAGATTAATTATTAGCGAGCGTTGCGTACTAAACGCTCTGCTACTGAGATTGCTTTTCCATCTATCTCTCAGTATAGGTCCGTCTGTGACGAGCGTGAGCCGTGCCTAAACATAGGACTTGTTGCAGAACATGTTTTACACCTTCTGATGAGCAAGGCATTTGGCTCAGTTCTTAAAAACAACGGTGGGAAAACATTATCAACCGTTTTCGCCAAGGGGTTGTAGAAAGGGGAATGAGAAAATAATTCGCAATTTTTGACCAACATATTGCTTTATCTCGGAAACGATACCAGATATGACCATTACAATGAAAATGAATAGGAACTCGTATGCAAACTTTACATAAGTCATTTTAGGATTACGGTTAGTGTTAGCCGATCATTACGTGCTTAATAGTATTGTTTTTTTATGATTGCTATGTTTAAACTATATTATAACACTATTGCAGCATGTCAGAGGCCAGTCGGCCCTTTGTTGTCAAATAAATGTATGTATGTATGTATCTACCGCTATCACTAAATTTATCGTAATGCAAGCTCTCTCAGCAATTATAACTCAGCTTCTTGTCAGCTTCTGCGTGAAGGGGTTCGGTGATAGACTGTAGTCACGCAGGGCTGTTGGCAGACTGTTCCACACTGACGGCCATTATAATAAAGCTGTCCGATTGATGTCTGCACCCGTGGTGGTTGGATGGATCCAGTCGACGCAGATCGTAGCCGTGGACGACTTTGGACGCTGTCCACTGGGCACAGAGCTCTTGTAAATATGCTGGGGCAATACCGTGAAGGCATTTCCAAACAGTGACAGCAGTCTTTAAAGTAACTCGCTGTCGCACCGGTAGACAGTGGAGGCTGCGGTAATAAGTAATAGAGCTAGGCTATATCGGATGCAGCAAAATAAAGTACATTTGTTGCCTGATACTATGCAAGACAACATTCTGAACCAGTCCCCAAGCGCGGAAATATAGGGAGAGCTGTGGCAGGAAGGGAATACCTTGGGTGCATCCATGCTGGGCTCCTGTATAGGCCTGCTAGTGGGTGGTGTGAGTGTGAGGGGACCAGCGATTAACCAACGACCTCATCAAATCCATTGGGATAATATGAAAGAAGTGTGGGTTCTCGTCTTCAGGTTCTTCGTGTTTTTAACAGTGTTTTCCCAAGTTCTCCTTAATATTAGACCCAAGAGGTAGACTGGGAGGTCGGTGAGGAAAGGTTGGAACTGCTTGTTAGAGATTTGAGGACAGCGAGGGTGGTATATTGAGTTAATATTTCTAAGAGTTCTGGTGCCGGCTCACTAGGGTTGAAGAGTTGTTGTTGTTGTTGTTGTTGTTGTTGTTGTTGTTCAGAAGGACCGCGAAGGTACCCAAGAAGAAATATTCGTCAAGGTAACTTCGGCTTCGGCGCCCTGGCAGCCACTCTACTGCTAGTCCTGTTTATCGGTCTCATGGCACCAATGTATGTCATCAGCTCCGAAGTGCCACATCACAGGTTTTTTAATACACGTTGGTGCATAAAGGTGGACCATTTCACTTTGTTACCTACAACGTGTACCCCACATACATACTTAAATTATATGTAACATATCTACAGCACCTAAAACGTTAATGTAAACGTAGTAATACACTGTTCAGCAAAAGTTCTCAAAGTGTTGTTTGATATGACCACCCTTCGCTGCAATAACTGAAGCCAGTCGTTAAATTCCGAAACAGTCCGATTGCTGGACGATCAAGTCCGTCCGACTTAAACAGGTTTATCTGTGACATCATGAATGACGTCACAAAGAATATTTAACACGAACACTATTGCACAGAATATTAATTCTTTATCGTCTCCGGATCCCATCTTTGGCATCTACATTCTACCAGAATGAAACCATCGGTGAGCAACGGTTTACGTAAATTATGTTCAAAGACTGCATAGTGGTCCACTTTTTATGCGCCACTCTGTAGTAATGCTTATCTTAGTAATTGCTAATTGATATAGCGAGTTATATAAAGGGTTAAAGCGTATAAATGCTATTTTGACTGATTTATTGATTAATAGCATTGGAGTGAGTCATTTATACAAAAACAAATAATCAACAAAATCTACACTGTGTCTCAAAAACCGAACCAGTACGAGTAATACACCATACGCAACAATTTACAACATTTACTAATCATTTTTTTCTTGAGAGAAAGATGTTACGATACAGCTCCGTCGTTGTAAATAGGCAAGCCATCGTAGGTGGGTAGATTACCGTGTGACGGTTTTAGACGGTTTTTCGCCCATCTCTGCGTTATTCGTCGTAAAG
>Ga0209339_1000541_pt1 | contig 14016 bp, 9 predicted proteins | sample OlaalgELextract3_FD_187376 | JGI IMG/M metagenome (GOLD analysis project Ga0209339, IMG submission 187376) | Olavius algarvensis symbiont microbial communities from Tuscany, Italy - Type A ELBA extract 3 (SPAdes) (version 2) | ecosystem: Host-associated > Annelida > Digestive system >... | reverse complement strand
GGGGGGGGGGGGGGGGGGGGTCCCCGTCGGAATATTGTCATGACGTTGGGGTATGGATAGGAAAATCTAAAACAGATGCGTAGACAGAGCCCGCGACAAAAATACCCGGTTACTTGGTGCAGCGACGTAAACCAATAGACGAGATGAACGCATAAAACAACGGGACTCATAAAGAGCGGATCTGTTGACGATCTGTTGCACCTGAAACCGCTTAGCCTCTATGAGCACCGACTGGTTGCAGCAGCAACAAATATAAACGGTGGCTCAAAAACGGCAGAGGCGGCATTCACCTGGCGCCAGCATATAATAGTTACAGGCTTATTCAGTGGTGCGGTATGGCAGGCATCTGGGCCTGGAAAGCAGTGAAGAACATAAAACACGCATCACAGCGAACGAATGTGGAATTAATTTCTCGCTGAACAAAATGACGAATGGTTTACGACGGTAATAAAATGATTCCAAAGCTTCAGCGACAATTCACTTCCATATTTTAATCTATTCTTAATCATTCTATTCTGTCTAATTCAAGTTTCGGTTTTGTTCCTCAATTTAACCATTTAATGGGCGCATTCAAACCGCAGAGAAACGAACCATTATACAGCAATACGGTGATTGCTACATTGGCCGTTGATGGGTGGACCGTTACATTTGGTACAGCGAGGATGGGCCTGGGCGGGCTGCGGCCCCGCCCAGGCCCATCCTCGCTGTACCAAATGTAACAGCCCATCCATCAACGGCCAGTGTACCAACTTCATATTATTCGATGTGGTACCGTAACTGTCTGTGCATTGAAGGGGTTAATGTGCTATTTCTACTTTTAGTGCCCGCAACAGTTGCAAGATATGGTTAAATGTTCGGACGCGCTCGAAATGGCTGGATGCTGAAGCACGACGGCGTGCTGTTGGTGACTTAACGCTTTTGACATTCTACACTCTGTCTCAAAACAAGAACTTAGCTATCGCAAACAGATCGCGCATGAGCTGCGCACATAATACGTCGAGGGCATTTATAAGCATAATTACCCCGTGACCTTGTAATCTAGGTTAAGGGTCACTCAAGGTCACTGTAAAGGGAACCACTGGATAGATCATATACGACTTAGTAGTAGTCGTGTTATTTAAGGTTGAATATTATCGTGACCTTGAAATGTGGGTTAGAGGTCAGTCAAGGTCACTGAAAATAGTACCATTTGAAAGCTTAAGTACGGTTTCCTATTCGCCCTCCATAGCAACTATGGCCGTATATTTAGCCATTTCGGATATATTCAGCGTCAAAGAATGGCCTGACCTTGAAAGCTGGATTTGGGGTCGTTCAAGGTCATTGAAAATGGCGCGGTGCGATAGACCATTTATGACTTTCTATTAGTCCACCATTGTAACTATAGCTCTATATTGTACCGTTTGCGAGTTATTTGACGTGTCCTTGAAATCTGGCCTAGAGGTCACTCAAGGTCATTGAAATTGATACCATTCGAAAGTTTGTGTGCGGTTTGCTATTCGCCTTCTATAGTAACTATGGCCGTATCTGTAGCTGGTTGTGAGATATTCAGCGTCAAAGAATGGTGTGACCTTGAAAACAGGATTAGGGTTCGTTCAAGGTCATTGGAATTGGCACCATTTGATAGATCGCATACTAGTTCCTATTCGCCTTCCATATAGTAACTATGGCGATATCTTGTATCGTTTACGAGATATAGCGAGTTATTGATCCAAAATCGCGAAATTTTTATACCTACCTGTATTTAGCGCCCCCGCAGGCTGACCCCGTTGGAATTTCGTGAAAATGTTTTATGCTAATATAAGTAGAATGATTGGGTTATCGTATGGTGAAAAAAGCTATGACTATACGTTCAGCCATTTTCATACAAAACTGGAACGTAACGGACAGCGGACGGACAGACGGACACAGATTTGCTGTATCAATATCGTGCGTCAGTATGCTGCCGCGCGATAAATATGATATTACTTCACCAATTCACAACATTCACTAATCATTTTTGACACAGAGAGACCTTATTCAATTCTCAATTCACTAAGTTAAAGTTTTTTTTAAATTGGCTTAGAACCAGCTGCGTGGTTTCCACAGCAACAGTAGCGACTTGACAGTCTGTGTCTCAAAAAACTAGACCCTACTATATTTTGACATAACTCGATCAGAAGTCCTTTAATTTAAATAAAATTTCAGAGATAACATGTGCTCAATATTTTTAATTAAACCACAAAGTTACAGTTGTGTTTGCACCAGTGTACTGTACCTTAACTGTGCGTCATTCCACGGTTCATGAAGAGGAAAGGTAAATCTTTTAAACAAACAGTGTTTCTATCAGAATGACGAAATGTTTTGTGATATCAAAAGTTGCAACACGTGTTCGAATACTGTCTTTCGGCATTGAGACAGCGCCACAATCGTTTTGTCACTCGTTTATTGCCCTGTTCGAAGTGGGCCCAGAAATCCGCTGTTCAGGTGTGTCAACTCGCTACTGTTGTTATGGAAACCACACAGCTGGTTCTAAGCCAATTTAAAAACCTTTTAACGTTGTCAATGGAAAATTGAATAAGGTCTCTCTGTGCCAGAAAATAGTTAGTGAATGTTATGAATTGATGAAGTTATGTGATATTAATTGTAGCGGTGCGGTTTTTTTGAGACACACTGTAGTTCCACAGTTCCTCCATTCAGTCTCTTACAGCGACCGCTATCTAGCGCTGTATTCTTCTCAGACTAAGTTCGCACGTTGAAGTCATAATAATCGGACACACGCACACAGGGAGACAAGATGGTGACAGAGCACGTGATTTATCAGGGGCCTAATGCGGCCCGCAGTCCGGCTGTTTCCCTGCTAGCCAAGCCAGGTGATCGTGTTTTGTTACCCGTCTTTTCACCTGTCTTGACTGCCTGGCGCGTGCACGTGTCCACTTTACGACTATTTCCCTGCCGTTCAGAGCTCAGTCCACCCACGCCCACTTTGCCACACATCATAGACGCCCGACCGCTTCCAGACGTAAACTTTACGACCGGTGTAAGAGTCACGTGGTGCACGACGTCTGTCTATAAGCTATGTTTTAAGCGCCGCTCGCAAATACGAGCGCTGAACGCGATGGCGACGTCCTTCTGTTTGTCTGTCTGTCTGTCTGTCTGTCCGTTCGTCTGTCGCCTGTGAAATTTTTAAAGTCATTCGCTGCGTGGCAGCACATGACGGCTAGCGGGAAACAGTGTAAACATGAAGATGACGATTGACGGACTGCAAAAATATCAACGAAAACTATCACCATCCAGTCATTCACCATACCTATGGCCGGATTTGGCACGCATATAAACGGAACAGAAGACAGGGGTATAATGTGCTATCACTGGCCGGCAAGAAAATTCTGAACGTGTGCTGCAGATCAGATCATATATTTTATCTGCCAACAGTATAGGCCTAAATAAACAGTAGTAATAAATTGAAATAAATGAAAAAGGCAGGCTACCAGATAGAATCGTGGTGCGATCGGTAGCCGGCGTATTACATTAGTTCTTGCCGCAAGTACAGCTAAGCGTGCCGCTGTCACAGAGAAATCGCGCGTCGATCTGCATCGACACATCGGTAATGTTATGTCCGTGAGGCGTGATGCATGTAACGCTCTGCCGTAAAGCGCACCGAAGCAAGCGCGTAAGTCTAGTAATCACAGTATAGTCATATTAGCATGAGCATGACATTGATGTCGAGAAAAGATTTAGTTGGAGGCGCATAGCCAAACAGTTCAAAGCATTCTTTCAACTTGTCGTATATGAAACAGGATATTCCAACAGCTGCTTGAAGTTACCGTTATCAACTCTACTCATTGGTCTGCATTCATGATAATGGGACTGCACCGGACTTATCATGCTCATCAGTTTATTTGTTTCCTTCTTTTACTTTTGTTGTTCAGTCCCTGTGTATAGAAGCTGGCACCCGTCAGCATTTTACTGCACGTTAAATACACAGTAGGCCTATCGTATCGTATCGTATCAACGGTAGCTCACCAGCAGGCGACTTGCTCGGCATTAACCCTTTAATGCCACATTAAAACCGCACAGCAACGGACCACTATACAGCAATACAGTGATTGGTACACTGGCCGTTGATGGGTGGGCTGTTACATTTGGTACAGTGATGAGGGGCCTGGGCGGGATGCGGCTCCGTCCACTCCCCTTTTCGTTGTACCAAATGTAACAGCCCACCCATCAACGGCCAGTGTACCAACTTCATATTATTTGATGTGGCACTCTAAAGGGTTAAACTAAGCCTTTATGCTTCCACTATAACCCTCTCTCTGAAGTGTTCTGCCATGTGGCAGGTTTCCATCTTCATTGACTCCATCTTGACCTGTCCCGGGCGAACACCATTAGTTCTTCGTAACTAATATTGACTTCTGCTGTCTTCAGTAGCCAATCCAAGAGCATTGTTCTTGGTCTCCCGTGAACCTACTTCCCCTGTATTTGTCTTTCTAACGTTATTCTCAGTAATGAGTCATGTCTCAGGATGTGACCTAGCCATCTCTTCTGTCGACTTCTAATGGTGTCCATTATTACTCTTTGTCTCAACAATCTGCAGTATCTCTTCATTTGTTTTATACTCGGTCCACTGTAATATCAGCATATACGCCTCCAAATCCACATTTCAAATGCCTGCAGTCGTCGAATATTCGACGACTATAACCGTAACCGGGAGAAATTCATTGCGGTGTTGCACAGTAGCAGAAGATGGATTACCAAGCGCGACGAAAGAAAAGATGAGGGGTGTGAACACACACGGTGACACTGCAGTTAGGTGTCGATAATTCGACCGGAGTGCAGCTGTCTCTCGTTATAATGCGACGAGCAGCGCCGTGTGTCCACAGCAAGGCCGCCACGCGTCTGAGAAAATCATGTGCGTGTTGTTATTTATCTGTAATTGTTTACATTTGACGACCACCTGTTACTGGCTATCACCGTGCTGCACGTTCCGCGCACCGGCCGAAATGCCAGCCAGCATCCCGACTGGACGTTCGACCTTCGCCGGCGCGCTCGTCTCTCGCCTCTCCAGTCTCTATTGTCGATGACAGATGACAGAGCAAATGCAGTGATCGAGTGTAGGACATTTTCCCCCCTCGGACATATTCTCCGGACATTTCCTCCGCCCGGACAATTCCCCCTCCCTTTTTTACATTTCCCCCTACCACCACCATGCGCCAATCTAAATAAAGCGATCTACCGCAACTGAAAATTGGTACGAACCCACATTCCTAAGCCTAACCGACCCACGACGGGGAGTCCTGCCCCTAACCGACCCATAAAACTGACACTAACCCATATTCCTGACCCTAACCGCTATCACGTTAACGGTAGATCACTTTACACAAATTGGCGCATGGTGGTAGGGGGGTGTCCTACACCACGTAAAAGAGAGGGCATTCTCCAGGCGGCGGACATGCCCGGGGAAATGTCCGAGAGGGATATATCCAGGGGAAATGTCTGGATCCCCAGTGATCGGAGTTGACTTGCCTGCCGAACAGTCGTAGCGGAGAATTATGTTTCTGCTGTCAACATCCGAGGACGAACATAGGTCCAGTTGTTGCTGTCGTCGCTGAAAATGTGCAACAATTTGTACACGTCGTAGCCAAGGCCCTTGGTCCAATAAATAGCTAAACGCAGCTGGTTCTCCACTCCAGTGCTGTGCTAATCACAATGCCTGCCTTGCCGAATTTGCCACTGTATTTCGAGCGGCGACACTAATACGAATACGATACGAAACGGCTAAGTAGAGTACAGCAAAGTATAATGTGAATTTGTATAGCGCATCATCGCGAACACGCCTCTAATGCCACGGATACGAGCTAATGTATCACGCGATGTGCCTGTTTACTCCCCAGCTTTCGACTTTCGTTAGGTACTCATCGCGCCTACCCATGGAGGGATGGCTCAGGCTGAGTAGACCTGGGTGCCTGGTTCTGCGCGAGGTGGTTTACCCGTCCCAAGACGGTCACCCATCCATGAACTAACCGGCTCCGGCGTAGAGCAACTACGTTGATCGAGACCAATGCGTTACCACTAAGCTGTGCCGGCAACCGGCAACAAATGTGTATTTAACGTGCAGTAATTTAACACTGCACAACGTTACGCTACTGCAGCGCTTTTTTGCCGCGCGATGCTATGCAAGCGCGGCCTTAGCCGTTATGCGGTGTCTGTTTGTCCGTCTGTCCGTCCGTTCGTCTGTCCGTCACGTTCGTACATTATGTCGAAACGAACAAACATATCTACAAATTTTGTTCACCAGCGAGTAGCCATTGCAAGCCATTCTAGTTTTTGCATACCAAACGGCATGGCAATATTCCGACGGAACCCTTCTAAAGGAAGCGTCGAATGCAGGCGCGGTAGGCTGAAATCGTGATTCTGAGCCTACATGTGGCTTCAGTGCGTGCTGCTACCGCTGCTACCGGCCAGGTATTATCAATACGACGCAGCTGGATCACCGTCCCGCAAGTTGTGACACTTCGCTGGTAGTAAGCGGCGGTGTTTGTTGACGGCGCGAAAGGACGAATGTTTATGACAAGAAGTTTCAACCTTACGCCAAAGACAACAGAACAGCATGTAAATCTGTAGCCTATGTAACTAACAATAAAAGACTCTGCTCGACGTTGTGCACTATACTGAAGCTAACTACTGACAGACACGAAGCATCGCACGGCCTCTTTGCGACAGCGGAGCTACTTGCGTTGAATCTCAAACCAGGCTTAACTGGTGGTGCGGGGAACGGCAAACCTCGCTCCGAGCTCCACTGCACGGTTCCCTGCCACCTGGCGAAGTTACAGTAATGGCAATATCCGACATCCATTGGCCCTCTATGCGCAAGATTTCATAGCAATAGCTGCAACCGTTTTCGCGTAATTTTGTTAACAGACGAACGTGATTACAAACAAAGATACGTAACAAGGATTGTCATAGACACAGACACAGACAACCAAAAACAACACCTCATGCCTGTCGCCAAACAGAGGCTGCTAATCCTTTAATGGGAACCGGTAATTATAGTGCCACATCGAATAATATGAAGTTGGTACACTGGCCGTTGATGGGTGGGCTGTTACATTTGGTACAGCGATGGGGGACTGGGCGGGGCTGCAGCCTGCCCAGGCCCCTCCTCGCTGTACCAAATGTAACAGCCCACCCATCAACGGCCAGTGTACCAATCACCGTATTGATCTATAATGATCCGTTGCCGGTTTTAATGTGCCCATTAAAGGGATAAGTAGTCAATGCATCGCGCAGCCTAAATGTATCACTTCTCTGAACAAGAAGCTCAGCTGTCACAGAGAGGCCGCGCGATGCTTCGTGTCACTGAATATTTCGCCAAGTCACTCAAGGTCACTCAAGGTCACTCACACCCTTGAGTTGGGATTTGTAAGTATCTATTAGTATTCTGTTATAATGATGTATCTATCTTGTACCGTTTCTGATATATTCAACGTCGAAGAATGGCGTGACCTTGAATGCCGTGTTATGGGTTTATCAAGGTCACTGAAAGTGGAATCAGTCGACAGACCATATACGCCTTCCTGTCAGTCCGCCACTGTACTATAGCTCTATCTTGCAGCGTTTTCGAGTCACTTTACGTTGAATAATATCATGACCTTGAAATCCGGGCTGTAGAGGTCAGTGAAGGTCATTGAAAATGGTACCAGTCGAAAGCTATGGCATGGTTTCCTATCGACATTCCATAACAACCATAGCCGTATCTTAAGCCGTTTTGACACAATACACGAACGTGACGGACAGACAGCCGGCCAGACAGCCGGCCAGACATACACCCAGTCAGACGCTGCACGACGGCATAGGCCACGCTTATGCATATCATCGCGCGGAAAAAAGCAGTTTTATACTGAAATATCATTGACTGTGTAGGCCTATTCCAGCCTACGTCGCAGTGACAACAGCTCGCCGCCATCCTACAATTTCTGGAGACCATTCGTCGTCTTAGCATCCACTCATCAGATATCGTACCTAGATACAGCAGCTGAATTTGATCCGGTGTCTGTAGCCAGACAGTCGGTTTCCTGCGTCCGGAACTCCCAGATCGTTTTCCGAATCGCTTTATACGAACAGTCTGCGTCGACGGCATGCGTTGCTGGCTTATAACGCTCATTCCGTGGCTGTATAGCTCGTCTGCCGACGCCGCCGCCGCCAGCGAAGAATTTGTTCGCTGCATTTCGGCGTACATGACGCGGCGCCAGAACTGTACAGGTGAACAATACACGTGGTTGCGTGGCACAGTGGTAGAACGTCGGTCTCTGACAGGCGAAATTTCGCTGTCCTGCGCTCGACCTGCGGATGACGGGTGTCCACCTGGAACTCTCTCTCTACCTGCTGACATTCGACTGTGCGAAAACATTCTCACTGTCAAACGCCACTTGAAAACCCATCTATTCAAACTCACTTAGTCCTCCTGTGCTGCATCAAGCGCCTCTGTGTCTTCGGACCTAAAGGCGTTATACAAATCCGTTATTATTATTATTATTATTATTATTATTATTATTATTATTATTAAACCGTCCGCTGTAGGTCAGCCAACCAGGCCGACTCAGCCTTTCATCCTTTCGGGGTAGATAAATGAGTAGTAGGCTGCAATTAGATGTCCGCAGCCTCAGTCTGGGGATGCGCCATCTGGTGAATGCTTACGAGGTATGAGGCAGGTACGGTGTAATTTGCAGGTAACACTGTGTGATCCGTACCTGAGCGCCTTGAGTGTGAGGTACTACAATAAAGGCGCTATATAAATCCACTTCCTTTACCTTTTTTCTTTACACGAAAGCCGTGGGCGATGTGTTCTAACTCACGAGATTATCTCGAACGCTAACAAGTGTATCGGAGACGATACGAGAAGGTTCTGCTCGTCGAACCCCGAACTGCATTAGAAAAAACAGGCGACGGACCAACAAACGAACAGACAGACAGACATCAGAGAGACGAACAGATGGACAACACTATCGCGTGAAGACCCACATTTGCGAGTGGGGGCTCTGCTTGTAATTTCGCCATATAATCAGCAAAACTACCTAGTATTTTCCAGCTAGGTCGACCGAAACCGCTTTTCTCAGTTACGACAGTTACGACAGAAACCGACACTACGACGAAACTGGGCGTGAGCCGTATCACTTAAATGCATTACTGTGAAAAGAATGGAATACGATTACTTAAAATTATGTATTTTAAAACAATTTAATGTATTTTTGTATTTCAGCATATTTTCAAACTTAGTTTACGTTTTGTATCCCGGAAATAGTTGTCAGTTTTCAATTCAGTGTGTAGCAGTTCGTTATTAATCGTTTAGCGACACATTAATACCTCAGAGCAACGGACCATTATACAGCAATTCTGTGCTTGGTACACTGGCCGTTGATGGTGGGCTGTACATTTGGTACAGCGAGGAGGGACCTGGGTGGGCTGAGGCCCCGCCAAGTCCCCTCCTCGCAGTACCAATGTAACAGCCCACCCATCAACGGCCAGTGTACCAACTTCATATTATTCGATGTGGCAGTGGCAGTATAACTAACTGCCTCATAATCATCTGCTGATTATTAACGAGGTGCGCTTTGCCACCCATGGCGCTGGATAAAACCACATTCCGCGCTAGAACGAATGCTGGATTTCGTATATGAGCTACACACAGGCATTCTCAGTGCTGGAATGCTTGTTAAAAAGAGCTGGGGTTCGTGCGGAGCCAGACGGGCCGACAACCGGGGGTTGGGGTTCTTCGGGACGGGGCAGGTAGTCCCCTCGGCTCCCCAGCAGCTGCCGGATCCCAGCAGCTACCGGATCTGGGGGAGCGCTGTAGGCTCCCCCCAGAGGGGTCCAGGGAAGAACCCCGCCGCCAAGGGTTTTTTCTTGCATTCTAGGGGCTCCAGGTAACCTCTCCTGGCCCTTCGATAAGTTAAAGTTTAGTTGTGAAGAAGTAACATGCAGTACCGTATAAACGCTGGAGCCCAGTTGAATTTTGCAGTTCATTGCAGGCATGAAGTTGGCGGCATTACGACATGGCAGTAAATCAAATGACTGGGGGGGGTTGCACCGACTCCCCCCCCAGCAAGAAATATTCATAAGTAGCATACTGGAGGCATCGGAGCCAACCAGCTGGGGTTCAACCTCCCGAAACCCCGTGAATTCCAACACGGGCACTCTGCTGCGTCCGCGATCTCATCAAGTTGACGCAGTGAAAGTTAATTTCACGGTGTAATGCACTGCACTCAACGGCGAGCGATCATACGTGACATTCTCATAACAGCGCCAGGCGCGACCTGGTATCGGGCGGGTACCTTCGAGGATAGTGTAAGACAGCGGAGTTCTGTACGGGTCTTCAGAGTCGTTACGCTACGCGAGTTAAAATACACACAAGCCAATGACTGCAGACAGATTCTCTGGTGCCACGCTTAATCGCATGCACGCGAGAAGATCGACGCCATACTCTACAGCGAGCTAAGTTTTTTGCCCGCTGTTCGACGCCAGAATATGGAAAATGGCAATGAATTTCTCCCGGTTACGGTTATAGCGGAAGCATGCAGACTTAGTTTAACCCTCCAGAGTGCAGGGGTATTATAGTGCCACGTCGAATAACATGAAGTTGGTACACTGGCCGTTGATGGGTGGGCTGTTACATTTGGTACAGCGAGGAGGGGGACTGGGCGGGGCCGCAGCCCGCCCAGGCCCATCCTCGCTGTACCAAATGTAACAGCCAACCCATCAACCGCCAGTGTACCAATCTCCGTTCTGCTGTATAGTGAATATGGAAATCGGCGACAAAAAACACACTGACATTATCTGCCTAAAGCATGATCGTTTCGGTGACGAACGACCTCTAAGCCTTTCGACTTTTTATACACCTGTCGGAATAGGGAACGCTCGTTGAGATGTGGCATAGAAATGTAAAGAATTTGGGCTTATAATTTGTCAGCCATAGATCCTCGTCATCTCTCCGGGATACGTTTAAGATTTTTTTCGTATTTTACTGTTTTGTATTTTTTGTATATGTCCGTGTTTCTGTAATTCTGTATATGTCATGTAATGCGCTGTTCGGCGTAACGAAATGAACAAGCAGTGTGCATGGCCGCCGGGTTCGGCCGACGCGGTATGCCCCCACCCGTCTATAACCCTGACCTTTGACCATTTGACCTTGAAACTTGTGTGCGAGTCGCATCTATGGTGGGGAACCTTCATTCCAAATTTGGGCACGATAGGCCTTTGGGTTCTCGAATTATTCGCTACCCGACGGACGGACGCACGGACAGACAGACAAACAGACGGACGGACGGACAAAAGCAACGCTTATTGCCCCTTCCCTGCGGTCGGGAGCATAATAAATGTTACAAGACTTAAACGTTCGCTGCACCGCACTGAACACATCATATTGTACGTAACATGATACAGACTGGCAGACGGCACTCTACGACTCCCAAACTAATATTGACATAGCGGCGGCTGTTCCAAGACTTCGAGACAGCCCCTGGCGGTCCCTTCGCTGTTCCTGGAAGGATAGCCGATGGTGTATGGTTTAATTTTGTTTCGAAACAAAGCACAGAGTAAGCCTACAGCTATGCCTGCAGATTTACTGAAAACTGCCGCTAAAGTTCTCGGGTGGCATGCACTAGTTAATTTCACTTAGACATTTGTTAATTTTCAAGAAAAGAAAATAAACAAATTTCTAAGTGAAATTAACTAGTGCATGCTACCCGAGAACTTTAGCGGCAGTTTTCATTAAATCTGTAGGCATAGCTGTAGGCTTAGTCTGTGCCTTTTTTGCATTTTTGCAAAATATGGACAAGCAGCGTCCTCGTTATAATGGTGATTACTGACTGTAGTCTACTTCCCCCCTTCTCCCACGGACAAAACCTCCTAGATCGAAAGAGAGAACGCGACGGCGATTTTTTGAAAACTGGCAAAAAAATGAACCGGCCGGAATTTTGAAAAATGTTTTTATTACAAAACTAGAATGATTCGGGTACCACGCACATGTTGAAGAAAGTATTATGTTAAGCCGTTTCGATACAATACCGGAACGTGACAGACAGACGGACGGACGGACGGACAAACGAACGGACGGACAGACAAACAGACCCGTACTCCTGACCCTATCCGACCAATTAGGCAGCAAAGAAGGGGAGTGATGACCCACGAAGTTGTGCCCGTGGACTGGTCTGTCACCATCAAATCGGCACCAGTTTACGACATCGATGTCCGAAAAAGTAGAGTAAGAAGAAGTCAAACCTGTTTATGAGGATAGACGTTGACGTGACACTTAATGCACTCCTGGCCGGCGTTGGACCAGCTGTTGCCTGACATCCACTTTCGCTTGCAGCTCGGGCACTGGTACTCGCCAAAACAACGCTTCTTGCCTTGGTACGGTGTCATCGCTTCAGACCGCGGTCGTGCCGCCACGCACTGCTGCGCACAACATCACCGCTATGACTGTTTACCGCAACGGACCGCAACGGACCACGTACCCTAAGGGCCAAACCTTATCCCCTAACCCTAACCCTTAGCCCTAACCCCTAATCCTAACCCATAACCTTTAATCCTAATCGTAACCATTAACCCTAACCCTAACCCATGCGGTCCGTTGCGGTGAACAGTGATACCAGCATATGGCACATCAGCGTTGGATATCAGACTGACACGAAAGTAGTGTGAGGCGCGGCAAACCTCGCCCGCGCCCACTGCATGGTGCTGCCACCTGGCGAATTTAACGGCACGATCCGTGCACAGCCATTGACCGTTATTACAGACAGACACACGCGACCTAAAACAGTACACCTCCGGTCTCAAACAGACTAAAGTGTCAGACCACGTGACTGTCACACACACGGGTACGGGACATTTTATCCCTGCACGTTTTCCCACGGACATGCTCCCTCCCCGAACAGTTTCCCGCTCTCGGACCATTTCCCTCCACACCTGAGACATTTCCTCCCCGAACAGTTTCCTGCTCTCGGACCATTTCCCTCCACACCTGAGACATTTCCTCCCCGAACAGTTTCCCGCTCTCGGACCATTTCCCTCCACACCTGAGACATTTCCTCTGGCTGCTAAAGCGAAAATTTGAAAATTAGCACTAACCCATACTCCTGACCCTAACCGACCTAGGGATCTATCCAATCCATTTTAGTAGTAGTAGTAGTAGTAGTAGTAGTAGTAGTAGTAGTCTTTTTATTCACACATGTCAATCGCACATGATAACATACAAACATCTATAATAACATGCAATGACGAACACCAAAGTACAATACAGTACAACAGTAAAAATAAGAGCAAAGTTAGCAAACTACTCGTCTACAAGAAAACAAACATCTATTAACAAAACTATTCTTAAACATCTTAAAATTTACATCTGGCAGAGAATATTGGTGACCTAGGTTATAACGTGTATCAGTTTTTGGAGGCAGAAGGTGATGCAAACAGTGACAATCATTTAACATCTGAGTAAAAAGCTGGACATCCTGAAAATCAATCAAATCATTTACATTAAACCCATCTGTAATCAATCCACGCTTTACTGCCTTGCTACCCAGTGCATCGTATCGATTTCGATCATCAGCAGACAACTGACTAGCAAAAGCTGGTATAGCATACAGTAATATTGATAAGATCGGGAAGTAAAAAATATTTTAATGCATCGCCACACAGCCCTTGATGTTGCAACTGAGAAAGCAGATAAAGACGCTGATTTGCTTGCGACAGATAAAAAATTTTTTTCGATGCGATGCGTCATACACCGTATAGCGTGAAAACCGTCACGGCCACTATCTGAACCGTTTAGCCTATGGGCGCATCAAAACCACAGAGCAACGGACCATTATAGAGCAAGAGCAATAGGGTGATTGGTACACTGGCCGTGGATGGGTGGGCTATTGTATTAGATAAATGTAAAAAAAAACTGTTGTTTTATAACAATGTGTAAGGCCCATAGCAAAGTGACACATATAAAACAGCAAAAATATTTTCATCACCTAAAGCGCCCTGGATATAATACAG
>Ga0209339_1000540_pt1 | contig 14034 bp, 5 predicted proteins | sample OlaalgELextract3_FD_187376 | JGI IMG/M metagenome (GOLD analysis project Ga0209339, IMG submission 187376) | Olavius algarvensis symbiont microbial communities from Tuscany, Italy - Type A ELBA extract 3 (SPAdes) (version 2) | ecosystem: Host-associated > Annelida > Digestive system >... | reverse complement strand
TCCAACATTTTATAATGTAACAGTATTCAAACTCGTTTGTAACTGATTCGAAATTATCGCTATCATTTTCTATATTTTTCAGCGATATTTTGACATATAATTTTTTCTCATCAGTTTGGGACACAACTGCAAAAAGTTTTTTGCAGTTTTCTCGTGATCCCGTAAACAGACTTACGACCTTCTTTCACGCGAGGATCGAATTTTAGATTGAGTAACTGTTGTGGTACAAAATTGCATCAAGCACATCCTCAGCAAAACTGTGTGCATAATTCCACTTACTTGTAAAAATCTTTCATGGACTTCAAGCTAATATGTCATAAAATCCTGCTGTTTTCACTACTGCCCACAATCTAACTGTATGAATGCAGAAATGTGCTAAAAGTGCACAGAAACCACTGAACCAATTCTGAGTCATCACCAGCCCTCAAATACTGACCAGGGCCAAAAAGTTTTGGCTGCAATTTTATCCAACTCCACTTTATACCATATTCCCATACCAACAAATAAAATTTTCCTCTAAAACCACCCCCCTCATCCAACATAGACAGGGTAAAAATCATAATCATTCTTCACTTCCAACATCACGAGGCAACATCTTCGTTGTCCGTCAGATAACAGACACACATTTGGTCCCGACTGACAATGAGAAGCGCATTTCCGTCTGGATGCCATTTTACATCTTGAGCTGTGAATGTTGCTACAACCAACAACGTAAACTAGAAAATAAACACAGAGTCATCATATGCATTCAGTAATCATGAATTGCAGAGAAACGCAGAATTTCGACTTATACAGTTACAGCCACTGTGTGGTGAACTGCACAAAATGGTAGCAACTTTTGCTATTTTGATGCCTGCACATATGTCATGCTTTATAATTTGCTACTTTTTGACTGACATTAATTAGATGTATTCTGTGGTGTTTCGCAATCCACATAGTTACGTGTTTATTTGGCAGATTTATGATACGACACGCACTGGTTACTAAATTACATATTCAACATGCAATCAGTCTTTAACAGCTTCAGAAATTTTGACTTTCAAACCATTATCAACAGAGAAATAAACAAGACAATTGCAAATGTCGGAAACATGATAAACAATGCATAGGTAACATTACAATCAAGAGTAAGACACAGCTGCAAACATTGGGTAAAAGATATCTGGCAGTTTCTTTGCGAATATAGACATACACAAAACACATTTCCACATCACAGTCAACTGGATTATACAGTAACATGTGCAGAACGTGCTGTATATAGAATGACATCCTTTTTCAGATTGCAATTCTCAAAGAAACTATCCAAACAAGCAAAATAATGTCAGCATAAGAGAGTTTGTGACACATTAGAAGAAATGTCTAGATGCTATTTGCGAACAGAAGCGAGGTATAATTAACTGTACTTATTGCCAAGCCCTTACACTGAACAATGATGATGTATGTTAACATTTCCAACATACGTCAGACCACCTCGTATGTTTCTAAGTTGATTTTGCAGAAAGTCGAAGCTTCTGACACAGTCATGAAGTGGTTACACAGTAAAATATTATGTTGTTCTAATTCAAAAGCTTACTAATATGGCAAAACTTAAAAGTATGAGACATTTTTACATGCCACCCATTATAAAACCGATGGAACATAACTGTAAAACCTGACATCCAGCCAGAAATTACTCAATTACCTTAATTCACTTTTTAAAAACGAGTCTGCAAATAAAAGTATGCAGCAGTACTTTTAACACAGTATGGTTAACTATTCACTACTGCAAGACGAAGCTAAGCAGTTCAACAACTTGCAGTTCTAATATTATTGACATAGTACGATAATCTCACTACTGTGCTGATCACCTTCGCATGGTATCTGCACAGAGAGACTCCCCTTTGGACTCCACATGTAGACCTTATTGGTGCCTGTACACAACGCCAGTCGTGACTGTTTCGGATCCCATCTTACGGCTGCAACATTTCAGTCATTAGCAACATGCACTTCATCCAAAACTGTTACATTTTCATAAACTTGCACTTAATACACAGTTTACATTTCAAGCTAAACTGTCAACAACTGCACTTATGTCAAGAGCTGCCGAGCGATTAATTTTTTAAATCGTGTTATTCATGCTATTAATTATTTCAATTGCATATTAATCATATTTTTAACGCACATTCTGATTGTGTTGTTTGTGTTGCAGGTAGGCATCACTAACCAACTGAAGCTGTTTTCAATGTACAGCTGTTGAACACTGGTCTATATGCTGCAAACACTATAAATTTTACCATACAAATATCTCGACATCTGACATTAAAAAGTTCAAAAAGCTATTAACTGCAAGTCAATATTCCACATACAAAGTCACAGTCTCATATGCCACATATGACAATGGCAATCAGAGTAGTGCTGCAACTGCTCGTTTGTTACATGAATAAAGTTTGAATGCTGGAGGTTCACAATGAATCGTACTGCTGCTGGTTTAATGGTCTGCATAATGTATTTTTGTACCTGCATTAAAATATTTAATGGTGTAATTTTTTAAAAACTGCAATCAATTCCTTAACGCATTCGTTAATGCATTAATTTGATAACCTTTGTTATGTTGACATATTCCAAATACATAATGCATACTATCAAAAAATGCCTTTCAACATAGCGAGCTACTCTGTTTAAGGATTCCGATGTGCCCACATGCAAAGCAAGAACTTGTTTCTTGATTGTGGGAGCAACTGTAACATACAGCAAAAATTAGATGCAATTTGACTGACAGTCCAAAGCTTATAAAAGACACTAAAGTTTGAACTGTACAATGTACATGATGTATGGTGCAGCTAAATGCTAGAAGCCACAGCCTAGCCAACAGGCACAGTTGTTCAACTGCAGCCAAAACTCAGGACTGGAAGTGGTTTAGCATGCACCTCATTATCGCGCATCGGCACACTGACGTGCGATATTGATATAGCAATTCTGCAGGTCCGTCTGTCTCTGTCTGTCCGCCTATCTGTCTCTCCGTCCGTCTGTCCACGATGTTCCGGTATCAGACGAAAATGGCTTAACATATTGACATAGTTTTTTCACCGTACAGTAGCCCAATCATTCTAGTTTTATCAGCATCAAACATCTTCACGAAATTACGACAAGGTCACCCCCTGCGGGAATGATAAATACAGGTGGGGTATAAAATTTCACGATTTTCTACCAATAAGTCGCTATATCTCGCAAACGACACAAGTATCGCCAGAGTTACTATGGAAGCGAATAGGAACTCGTATGCGATCTATCAAATGGTGCCATTTCCAATGACCTTGAACAAACCCTAACCTTGTTTTCAAGGTCACACCACTCTTTGACACTAAATATCTCACCAACAGCTCTACAGATATGGCCACAGTTACTATAGAAGGTAAATAGGAAACTGTACCCAAGCTTTTGAATGGCACCAGTTTCAATGACCTTGAGTGACCTCTAAGCCAGATTTCAAGGTCACGGTATTATTCAACGTCAAATAACTCACAAATGGTACAAGATAGAGCTATAGATACAATGGCAGACTAATAGAAAGTCATACATGGTATATCGAACCGCGCTATTTTCAATGACCTCGAAGGACCCCCAAACCCAGATTTCAAGGTCAGGCCATTCTTGGACGCGGAATATCACCAAAATGGCTATAGATATGACCATCGTTACCACAGAAGGCGAATAGGAAACCGTACCCAAGCTTTAAAATGGTACCACTTTCAATGACCTTGAATGACCTATAACCCACATTTCAAGGTCACGATAATATTTAACATCCAATAACTCGACTAATAGTAAGTCCTGTATGACCTGACCAATGGTTCCGTTTCCAGTGACCTTGAGTGACCCTTAACCTAGATTTCAAGGTCACGGTGTAATATTTAGGCCTATGAATGCCCTCAACGTATTATGTGCGCAGCTGATGTGCAATCTGTTTGGGTAGCTAAGTTCTTGTTTTGGTGGTTGGCAAGGTAGATATGATAAATCAGATTCGCCAGATGTTATCATTTTGTTGAATGTCAATGTAAGCTTATTTTGCTGAAAAAAAAGATTACTAAGTACATTACTAAGTACAGTAGTAACAGCAAAGTGTGCATGTATTAGGAATACCAACATCTGTTTTTTTCCAATGTATGCATGCAGGTCAAGTTGGTCAACATTTTGACCGATGTCCCAATTTTGAATTATAAAATGGCGTCAATATCCCATAATTCCAACCGGCATGCGGTACAATATAAAAGGCCGGTGGCAACCTGGCCACCACTGGAAGTCGTTTCACTGGTCTATTGTTTACACTGTGCTAAAAGCATTGTTGCGTTTCTTCAAGAATCAGTAAGTATCGATCTACATCTGCAGAAGCATCTGCTGCTGCACAAAATAAAAATAATCTTGCCATGCAGTTCACTCACTTCTAATTGGTGACAGTTGTATCAAGACTGCAGCAAGCCTCAACTTCGCTATATCCCAAATCCACAACGTCGTTGGCATGTTGTCTACAGTACAGTGTGAAACAAAGAACACTGCTTAATACTTACAGTTAAAGCTTATATTCTAGTATATGAATGCAAAACAATGCAAAAAATAAATAAGAAGTGTGGCTGCCAGGTTCGGCCAACACGGTACACCTCCACCGCCCGCTAATGACACAGGTACACCATTGGGCCAAGATGGCTCAGACTGATCACGTGACCTTGCGACCTTGACCTTTGACCTTGGTGGCACCTGTGGCTGATGTGGGTCGTCGTCTCCATCCATGTACCAAGTTTGAAGTTTGTAGGCCTTGCCGTTCGGAAGATATGGCGGAAAATATGTGTTAGCATTAATGGACCTAGTGACCTTGACTTTTGGACCATGAAACTGGTATGCGAGTAGCATCAAAGGCGGGGAACCTTCGTCCCGAATTTGGGCACGCTAGGCCTTTGGGTCTTCCAGTTATTTGCTATGTATGCAGCAGACAGATGGACGGACAAAAGCAACGCTTATTGCCCCCTTCCCTATGGGCAGGGGCATAATAACTAATAGTAATTTAATGAATATACAACTCCTCACAAGTTATATATTTTAGACACTGTTCATATTATTGTACTCATTACTCATACGAATAATCCATTAAAAACTTGTAGTGATTAAAAATTTTTCAACTGTTAAAATTCAACTTGTGCCATATCACTGTTACTGATCCTTTTTTGTAATAAACTCATATTTTTCCCCTCAATTAACTGTTTGCAAAATATGTTTCATGTAGACCTATAACACTGGTACTAGGCAAAGGATTCTTGAATTATTCAGGTTACGAACAAACTGCTTGGAATAACAAAATATGCTGGTTTTGTCAAATGTCCTATACTCATCATCAGTTTATATTTAACTATTATACAATTTTTACCGCACGACGCGTATGCATAGCACGGACTATGCCGTGGAAATATGTCTGTCTGTCACACGCCAGTATTGGGTGTAAATGGTTATACATATCCTCATTCCTCAAAATTTTTTCACCATCCGGTAGCACAACCATTCTAGTTTTTCCGTACCTAGTAATGGGATGGATGACGGGGACACCCCTAACGGGGGTGCCGAATGCAAGGGGGTATGCAAAAAATCACAATTTTCAACCAATATCTCGCTTCATCTCACAACTGACGCAAGACAGAGCCACAGTTACTATGGAAGGCGAATAGGAAACCGCACCCAAACTTTCGAATGGTACCAGTTTCAATGACCTTGTGTGACCTCTAACCCAGATTTCAAGGTCACGATATTATTCAATGTCGAATAACTCAAAAACAATACCAGATATAGCTATATTTACAATGGCGGACCAATAGAAAAGTCGTATATAATCTATCGAACAGCGACATTTGCAATGACCTTGAACAACCCGTAACCAAGTATTCAAGGTCACACAATACTTTGATGCAGAATAACTCATAAAATGGTCAAAGATTCCCCCATAGTTACTGTGGAAGGCGAATAGGAAACCCCATTCAAGCCTTCGAATTGTACCAGTTTGAATGATCTTGAGTGACGTCTAACCCAGATTTCAAGGTCACGATATTATTCAACGTTAAATAACTCAAAAACTGTACAAGATAGAGCTACATTTACAATGGAGGACGAATAGAAAGTCATATGTGGTCTATCAAACGGCGCCGTTTTCAATGACCTTAAACAACCCCTACCCACAGTTTCAAGCTCACGCCATTCTTTGATGCTGAATATCTCAGAAACGGTACGACATACAGAGTACAGACACAGTGTCGTTGAAATACTAATAGGGACTTACACACACCTTACGCAGCAGTGTCATTTCGAATGAACTTGAGTGACTTAGCAAAATATTGAATGACACAAAGCGTCACGCGGTCTCTCTGTGACAGCTGAGCTTCTTGTTACTCATTATTAGGCTGAGTACATTTACATGAACATGCACAAAAGAACTCACCATTTTTAGAATACACGTATCGACAGTTGGCACTAAAGTTGACAACACCAACGCCCAGTTTCGGGTTAGCTTTGTTTAAATCTGGTTTGACGACAGGTGTCTGTATGCTGCCAGTTACGATCTCATCTACAACAATAACATGTAGCATCAATGTCAAACACTATCTTGTCTCTTTTGATTAACACAAAGACTACACAGCTGATTTAAAGGCTACACAGTAGCCAACAAATTTACCTCGAGGACTCTGGGCATCAGAAACAGCAGCTACCCTGTACAAAGTATTATTCACCCATTCTCCATGGGTTTCACTGGATACCTTTGGGAGATCACTGAATAACACACGTCAACAAACTCTGAATAAATTTGAGTTCAGATTATAGTGTTGTATCTGTCACTCAAAAAAGGTCATAGAATAATGTGCCACAAAGATTTTTCACACACATGCAATATAATAGTAAAATAAAACTAAATCACATAGGAAAATCTGTCGTTGCCGGCTGCCTATGTGTTCTATCCATCTACGGGTAAGCAGTGAGCAGTTGTAAGATCAAATTACCTGACTTGGAAATCGATACAAATTAGAAGCAAATGAACTTACACTGGCTGGCACATGTCTGAGATACGGCTGCAGGCGGCTTTGTTTCCCCTTTCAACAACGGCATTTTCTTTGTGACCTCTTGAAATATCATCTACCATATTGCAACAAACAACTCTAGCATGTTGACATTTAATTTTGTACAATTAAACTGTGAGAATGACTACCTATAAATTCATAACGATACTGCCATTAGTGTCAATAAAACCAGAAAATCAAACAGGAAAATAGTGTTACTGGGACTGGTGAATAAGATAGCACACTTCTACCAACCCAGTACATAATATAGATAGTATGATGTCCAGTCAGGAAACGACTGGAATGTTCTACATGTATACTCCTATTACTTTAAAAAATGCCTTTAAATGTTTTGCACCTCTTGTTGACAGTCTTGGAAATTAGTGCACACATCTAATAGCTAATTTCGACTATTCAGCCAAATACAAATAGTGAGACTTTAACATGAAACTGTTTCCGCAATTGCATCTGCCGTCGTCTGTGCAGTAAAATTTGTGAACTCATTCACTAGGCATTAGCACCTGTTTGACATCGGGGCAAAATCGATTTATGTCGATTCCAATTTTCTCCCGTATCCCGTGCTCCTTGTCCCTATTCCAATTTCACCTAAAATGTCATCATTTAGTCAGTTCATGGTAGTGATTACCTCCTACTGGCCATGAAATCCGTTCAGTATTCTTGTAAAGAGAAAGAAATATATTTGGCATGGTACAGAAGATGGGATAGAAGACACAACAGACAAGGCAGAAACATAATGCTGCCACAGTGTAGTATGCATAGGCTGCAGGCATGGTATAGACGTAGACGTAGAAAGAAAACAGGCGCAGGCGATAACCTCTTTGCCCGACTCAATAACACAACTACTATGCCTACTCTAATAAAGATTTTACTGTAATTTCACTTTGGCTTCCGGTTACGTAAATTTCAGAACGAAAATTATATATAATATCCTGGTTAAGCCAAAATCTATCTAACTTTATCTAATCTTGTTTCAAAACAATTTACAGTTTCAGCAGACACCACATAACTAGGCAATGAATTCCAAATATTTACTATTCTATTACCAAAACAAAACTTACATAATAGTAGGGTTTAACATCCCACTCGACACATTATAGGTCATTTCGGAGACGATTTTATGGGACAGATGACCAATGAGTGTCATACCACTGAAGGACAATGGTTAGTCAACCAGGTCAAGGGCCAATCCCACCAGGCTCAGCTCACAAAAAGGTACAGAGAATGATGTAAGCAAAAAATATTAGTACATAGCACCATAAAGACCAAAGACATGGAGGTGCTTCGAAGACAGACAGCTAAACCTAGCAAGATCAAAGCCCGATACAGTCGACTGACCTGTAAGAACTGCTCGTACCTTTGTGCACCATTATAACAGTACACAATACTGCAACACAGAGACAGTTTTCTCTACATTCCCCTTCCTCCAGACCAACATCACATCTCATATATGGCCAAATAGTGGTAAGGGGTGGTAAGGCTGCAGAGGCATAAAACTTGCTAACTCAGCAAGTGACTAATGCATAAAAAGATATCAAAGCTTGCAATGAAACTAACAGTTGCAACATACAGTGGAAGAGCTGTCAAGTGTCGGCAAATGAGAAAACTCGGTGATCATCTTCCATGTGATATGATTCAGCAGCCGAACCTTACACAAAAACATGCACATGCTGTTTGCTTGCAGGATCTGCAGTACTAATATTGAGTCACCATCAAAGAACAATTTTCTACAACGACAGCAACACAGCGAGATAAGCTGTACTAGAAAATAACATTTTCTCACTGATCAGCAGGTTAACCTTTTAGACTCCAAAGGCAATTATAGTGCCACATCGAATAATACGAAGTCGGTACACTGGTCGTTGATGGGTGGGCTGTTACATTTGGTACAGCAAGGAGGGGCATAGGTGGCCTGCGGCCCCACCCAGTCCCCTCCTCATTGTACCAAATGTAACAGCCCACCCAACAACGGCCAGTGCACCAATCACTGTATTGCTGTATGATGGTCTGTTTCTGTGGTTTTAATGTGGCAATTAAAGGATTAAGAAAACCAGCTGCCAAAGTCTAATAAATATTACATTATGTCAATTAAACACATAATGGAACTTAGTAAATACATGTATATACATCAGTAATGCTCAGATAATGTTCAAGAGATAACACACAGACCATACCTTTTCATCATAGCTGCCTATCGCCAAAAACTGACTGGTTGCTGACCACGTTACAGACTTGACTCCTAATGCCATTTCATAAGCACTATATGTCGCCTGACAGCGTCCATCCAGTGAATACAGTAATACCTTGTACTGTAAGCAATAAAACAATTAAACTGTTGCTGATCTTTCAGTAACACTGAACAGCGATAAATGGAACTTTAAATCAGTTCTGAACAACGACGTCACAATGACACAATCATGAAGAGACATAACAAACACACAATAACCCAGAGACAACCTGTAGGCATGACTCCCAGATGCACAGCATTCGGCTATCTGGAGACCACAATATTCCAGACAAGTCTTCGGTTTCAACACCAAAATGCTGTCAACAACAATAACATGCATTTAACAACACAAAAGGCAATTTTTGAAAGCACATCTATCAGCAACAAGAAATAAAGCAGCTGATGATGATGCTGCTGCCGACGCTGCTACTACTTCCACTAGTCACTACTATTACCACCACTACTACTACCGATAATGGTTTTTGATTTAACTGACCAGGCGTCCAGGTCAGACTGGGTGCCCAAAACAATTTTCCAAAGGAAAACCTTTGTGGGACTGCTACCCAAAGAACGGTGTCAAAGCATGGAATAGACGAAGAACAACTTTTTAAAAATGCAGAATGAAAACAGAACCAACGTGGCAGGCAGTTAAGTTCAAGTATGCCAAGTTTTGTGAGAATGGGAGAAAAATGGCGGAAGTAGCAACATGAAAAAGTTTGACAACAGCCAGACAGCCATCAGTAACCTATACTATAAGCTCCTCTAGCTGCAAGCAGCAGCAGAGCCCGAAATTAATGCAAAAATAACTACCTTAATAAGCTGCCATGTGTTGCAGTCGAACAAGCTAATAAAGTCCTTACAATCACGCCTTTCAGCGAGTGCCAGGAACTTGCCATCTGCACTAAACTGTACACCTTGAGCCAACATACACACATAACATTACGCCTCTCAGCAAACAGTAAACGGAACATCGGTTTCTGGTTTCATAACACGCAATTCTGCATTTTTAGCCGTCATACGTTAGTATATCAGGGTACTAAGTTTGGTTCCGTGGCACAGCAGTAGAACATTGGTCTTTGACCGGTGAGCTTTCGCTGTCCTGTGCTCGACCTACAGCTGAGGGGTGACAGTTTATGTGGGTAATCCATCTGCTATAAGTCAGCCAAGTAGGCCAACTCGGCCTTTCATCCTTTTGGGGTCGATAAATGAGTAGTAAGCTGCAACTAGATGTTGTCACCACACTACGTGACGGCGCCATCTGGTCAACGCGAACAAAGGCTAAAGGCAGGCATGGTGTTGTTTGCAGGTTAAACTGTGTGATCTCTGTCTGAGTGCTTTGAGCACGAGATGCTTGTCATCTAAAGCGCTATACAAATCCACATACCTTTACCTTTGCTTTCTGTCTGTTATTTTGGTTACAGATATCTCGGCAACCATAGCACTAATCGGCGTGAAATTTTGCATGATGGTACATAGGTATCCCGAATGTCTTCTCCCTTTTTTGGGGAGGTGCCCCTAGGATCCTCAAATCCGAAATATGCCCACCTCCATATTGCTAACACACGTTTCCCTTAAAATTAACAAAGCACATTAATTTGCTTACAACCAGAATTATTTTATAAGTTTACCAGTTTGCCTAGCTGAATTACTGTAACTTGTAAGCACGTGTATAATAATAAATCCATACACTACACTGTGCCTAAAAAACAGACCCCAGCCCTACAATTAATATGATGTAACTTCACCAATTCATGACACTCACTAATTACTTCTGGTAGAGACAGACCTTATTCAATTCCCAACTAACTATAGTAAAAAGTTTTTAAATTGGATTAGAACCAGCTGCATGGTTTCCATAGGAACAGTAGCGACTTAACACACCTGAAACGGCAGAGGTCTGGGCCGACTTCGGACAACGTATCATCCACATAGTGAGTAGCAAAAAACTACGGTAATGTGTCAGGGCTGTAAGACTAAGACAGCAGTTTGAACATTTGTTGTAACTTTGACACTGCACATAGTTCTGATAGAAATACTGTTTGGTTTTTAAAAGATTTAACTTTTCTCTTCATAAGGCAACATAAAATGTGGAATGGGGCATAGTTAAGCATTGTTGTGGTAACCGCTTCAGCTGGTACACTGCTGCAAACACAACTGTCTTCTAATGGTGAGGTTTAATTAAGAATATTAAATACAGATTATCTCTGAATATTATTTAAAGAACTTTTGATAAATTACATTAAAATATAGCAGGGATCCAGTCTTTTTTAAACACAGACCTCTGCCGTTACACATGTGTCAAGCTGTTAGCACTGTCATGAAAACCGTGCAGCTGGTTGTAAGCCAATGTAAAAACTTTTAATGCAGTCAACTGAGAACTGAAAGGTCTGTATCTACCAAAAATAATTAGTAAATGTTGTGATGGACAAAGTATGTCATATTAATTGTAGAGGTCCATTTTTTGATGAACAGTGATTTAGTTTTGAATGAAACAACACTATTTGCCATCACAACTGAATGCCAAGATGTTGACTATAATCTACTGAACTGTAACATCCTCCTACCTTGTGGACACTGTTTTGGATATTTAATGTACGAGACAGTCTTGTTAACAAGCGACCATACAGTTATACGCAGCTGTAACAGCCACAGTACAACACACATATTGTTCAACGTAAAATACCAAAAAATTAACGAACTTATAAGTTACTAATCTGCCATACATCCAAAAATGAATTTTACACTTTCCATCTGAGGTAACATAAAATAACAACCATAGAATTTCAGAAACTCTGAGCAATAAGTATAAGTGCACTAACAGTATAACCAAAGACATTTCAGTTGAACAATCAACAGGGGATAATTCCCGGTTCATGCCGAAAAGAAACCCATCCCTTATCCCTTTCTACACACTGGGTCACTTTATCTTTTGCTGAGACCAAAGTCTGAGACCTTGGTCTGAGACCAAAACACCGGTCTAAGACCTAATAAATGCAAAAACTGAAGTGATGCTAAGTTTTGGTCTTAGACGAAAGTCCCAGACCAAACTTCGGGCCAAGACCAAAGTCTAAGACCTAAGTTTGGTCTCAGACCAAACTTAATCTCAGCAGTTTGGTTTCGACCAATCGATTGCAATGCATTTAGACAGGCAAACAGCATCAATCCCTTAGAGCTAAGACTTTAGTCTTAGACCAAACCACTTTATGTTCCCCTTAACGTAAGCTTAAACAAACATACCGGTACGGCAATGAATCCAATGGGAATCGGTATTGTTTACAGCCTGCGTTGCCAGAAAGGGCCGAATGTCAGTAGGATATCCTGACAGAGCGCAGAAAATTTGGAAGGGCATATGAGTGTGACAGAAATGACTTAAGTGACCGTTACTTGCAGAAATTCGGGAATAGCATCCTATCTATGGTGAATCACCATGGTAATGAATAGCACACTGCCGGCGAGGCTGCGCGAGCGTTGGAATTTAGATAATACAGAAAATGCCGGCAGCTGACCGATGCACAGCACAGCTAATGAAATGCGGCCTCAGTCTCAGACCGAAACTTTGGTCTTAGACTTTAGTCTCAGTCCAAAACCAGGTTTTAGCCGTTCAGATTTAAGTTTGGTCTCAGACTTTGGTCTCAGCGAAAGATAAAGTGACCCAGTGTCTCAAAAAACTGGATCCCTACAATTAATATGACATAACTTCATTAGTTCACAGCATTTACTAATTATTTTTGGCAGAAAAAGACGTTATTCAACGTTTCATTGACTCTGGTAAAAGTTTTTAAATTGCTTAGAACCAGCTGTGTGGTTTCCATAACAACAGTAGCAACCTGACACACCCAAATAGCAATTTTCCGGGCTAACTTCCAACGACATATTATCAACAGGGCAACAAACAAGTGGAAAAAACAACTGTGGGCCTGTGTCAAGGCCAAACTGCACTTCGAACACTTGTTGTAAGTTTAATTACTGCACACTATTCCAACAGAAATATTGTTTGTTTAAAAGATTTTAACTTTTCTGTTCATAAGGCGGCATAAATTGTGGAACGACGAGTACTTCACGATTGCTATGATAACCGCTTCAGCTGGTACACTGCTGAAAAAAAACAACTGTCTGCTAACACTAAGGTTTAATTAATAATATACTGAACGCAGATTATTTCCGAAAAAAAATTTGTTATCAAGTTATGTCAAAATATTGTAGGGTCCGTTTTTTGAGACACAGACCAGTAAGTAGCTACTGTTGTTACGGAAACTGTGCAGCTGGTTCTAAGCCAATTTAAAAACTTTTAATGCAGTCATTTACGAAATTGAATAAAGTCTATCACTACCGAAAAAGAAGTAGTAAATGTTGTGAGCTGGTAAAGTTATGTCATATTAATCGTAGGGGTCCAGTTTTTTGAGACACAGTGTACTTAACTCCCTTTCCATTCTACAAAGCTTGCAAAATCATAGCAAATACATCCTACATGAAGAATTTATGTTTGTGAAAGTCGAATTTTTTAAAAACTGGTCATCATTTTGCCATAACTGATTAGTAAGCGATCATCGTCATATGTTTGTGATAGTAATTTTAATAAAAGCTGTGCTGTATAATGTGTTTTGATGCATATTATAAACATGCACATGTCAACATCTGGTTGACCTACAATAAAAAATAAGTAATGCATTTCAGTTAACGTAAAGCTGTAAGCAACAATCGATATCTGTGACATGAGCACAA
>Ga0209339_1000539_pt1 | contig 14037 bp, 7 predicted proteins | sample OlaalgELextract3_FD_187376 | JGI IMG/M metagenome (GOLD analysis project Ga0209339, IMG submission 187376) | Olavius algarvensis symbiont microbial communities from Tuscany, Italy - Type A ELBA extract 3 (SPAdes) (version 2) | ecosystem: Host-associated > Annelida > Digestive system >... | reverse complement strand
CTATTTTAGTTAGAATTAAATCGATAGAATACCTTACTTCGAAATTCATGATTCCTTGTTCGATATTCGATATTCGCTTTTTCGAAGTTTCTTTTATTGATCAGACTGGCCGTTCTTTTGGCCAGAAGCAGCGCTCTTATGAAACTACGTTTAAAGCGAACCGCAGAATATCGAATATCGAACCGCAGAATGTCGAAGGGTGGAATCGCTTCGCTCTGCCTATTTAATAAATTAAATGGTAAGAATTCCTTAATTCGACATTCGGCATTCGACATTCATTATTCGATATTCTCTTTTACCCGCCATGGTCAACCAAAAGCCTAAATTTCTTATGTTCCGCCATTTTAGAATATGTCTGATCATTTTGACAGCCGCTGTTATCCTCAACGGCTGTGTCCTCGAGCGGATTTTCCGGGTTAAAAACCAGCTTTGCGATTTTGAAAAAAATTTTCAGATTGATATTTCGGGTGGGTTTCGCATTTTGCTGAAGGATCCGGTCATGTTTGATGAAGACATCACCTGGTTGGCGGGAGCCGAGCCGTCCAAGCAGGAAATTGCCGGCGATGAGCTGATTATGACCTATATCGCTGAAAGAAACGGCATGCATATCCCGGGGCAATATGATCTTCCCATCGAATTGCGCTTTGTCCGCCTCGACGGGAAGTATCGCCTGAAGGAAGCGTCCCTGAGTAAAAACCTGGCTGACATTCTTACCGACGAATTGTTGAGCCAGTTAATGCAATCGATCTGTAAATCGAAAAAAAGCCTGGTCAAACAGCAGGTTACCATTGACATTAGAAAATTAGATCGAAAATTTTTGCCTATCCGATCGGAAATTTTGGATCTTCTCGGCCCGCCCAATCCAAAACCCCCTCTGGCGCGCAAGCTGGTTTATGATTATCAGCTCAAAAACAATGCTGCCCCAGGCACCGAGACCCTCATCGAAATTACCCTGGACGACACCAATGAAACGATTCTCGGCATTAGAGTGAAATATTTGAGGTATAATTTGGATGCCGATTTTGTAAAAGGTGTGGCGGTGTTGAAGGTGGACATATTCATCGAAGAGCAAACCTAGTGCCACGATAAATTTGTGATTAAAGGACGTGGATTAAAATATCCGGAGGCTTTAAATCCCAAATTTCAAATCTCAAATCCCAAATAAATCTCAATATTCAAATTCGAAACATGCTTCAGTTTCCTGCCAGCTTTCTGAATTCGGCCTAAAGCATACGGCAATGTCATCCTGTTTGGATCATTGGGGCTTGGATTTTGGATATTGTTTGATATTTGTTTTTTGATGCTTGGGATTTTCTATGTTTAATAACTCAAATTTTAGTTCAGCGAACTGTTGAGCTTTAGGTATCAGAGTCGACGATATTTGCTTTAAGTCTTTCGGCATAGCCATGGGCTCCCATGGATTGGAACAGATCATGGGCTTGTTGCAGCATTCGTTGACGATCGGCATCGTCTCCATATAGTCCGGCAAATTCGGCCTGGCGTTGACATAAAAACGGTTTCATTACCTCGCCGCCGGTTTCTTCAATCAATTCATCGGCCCGTGTCAAAGCCGTTGCGATGCGAGGCTGATCTTTTATGCGCTTGGCGCGCAACAAAACCCCGGCCAGGGCGATCTGGGCCTGCAGCTCCCAAAAAAGTGTTTCTTTGCGGCAGGCTACGGCAACGGCTTCTTCGGCAGTTGCCAGAGCCTGGTCCGGCTCACCGCATCCGGCCATGGCTTCCGCCAACAGGGCCAGGAAAGAGGCTTCCGCCTCCAGACCGAGTTCGTGTTCTCTGGCTTGCGCCAGCGCATAAGCAAGCGCTTCCCGGGCCTCCGGCCAACGCTGACCCGTCAGGTGGGCTCTGCCAATGGTTGACGCCGAAAGGATGGCGGCCCAGACGGAGCCCGAGCGTTCAGCCAGTTCTGCAAATACACGGGCATCACGCCAGCAAGCATCGATGTCGCCGCTATAGATGGACAGGGAGGTCCGGACCAGGGCTTCGGTGTGGGTTGTGCGCGAATCTTTTTGCCGTGTTTCTGCCGACGGTTTCAGTCGGGCGGCTTGCTTGAGGTAAGTGTCGGCCTGGATCAGGCTGCCCATCATCGATAGAACATTGGCCTTGGCCAGCAAAAACGATCGCACCACCCGATTGAAAACCGCAGCCGACAAATCGCGCTTGGAGGCCTCGCAGCCCGCGATTCCCTCCTCTATCAGCATCAAGGCCGATCTTAAATCCCCCTGATGGAATTGGGCGACGTAGCGGCGCTGCAAAAGATCCAGCTTGATTTCAGGATCGGCTACCTTTTCAGCAATTACCGATGCCGCGTTAAGATGATGGCGTTGACCCGCGAAGTCGCCCGACCATCCCAACCGCGCTGCCATGTCTTCATGCAGGCGCAACAGGGACTGCGAGTCGTTAAATTTTTGCGCCAACAGTCGGCCGCGTTCAAAAATTTCCCCCGCCTGCCCGGGCGAGATATCAACCCGGCCGCCGATATCCAGCGCTCCGCAACAGGCCTCCAACTGCAATTTCAATGCTTCATCGGTCGCCGGCGCCTGCCGCGCCAGGTCCAGCGCCTGGCTCCAATTCAAAAATGTGGTTTGAATATCAGCAAAGCCGGCGGCGCGGGCCGCGCGGCCGTGCCAGCGGGCAGCCCTGAGGGGCTCTTGGGCTTTTTCCCAGTGAGAGGCCACCAAACCGGCCAATTCATCCTGACGGTCGGGATGAATCTTTTCGATGGCCCGCGCGGTGCGTCGGTGGAGCATTTCCCGGGGCTTGCGGAGAAGCGTGTGGTAGGCCACCTCTCGCACGATCGGGTGCCGAAAGGCCCAGACCGGCTCTGGATAAAACGCTTTCTGATGAAAAAATTCAACCTCGACCAGCTTGTGGAGGCTGTCCTCGAGCGCAGTTCCGGTCAATTCCACGATCCGGTGCAGTATGATCTCCTCAAACTCCTGGCCGATGACTGAGGCCGTCTGGAGAACCTGCTTGGCGGTTTCGCCCAGACGGTCAATGCGAGCAGCCAGCACGGTTTGAACGGTGCGCGGCAGTGCTTGGGTTTTGACAGATTTCACCAGCCGGTAGGCACCGGGTTGGCCGGCAATGTTGCCGGTTTCAACGAGAGAGCGAACCAGTTCCTCGATGAAAAAGGGGTTGCCCAGGGCACGGGACACAAGCTTGGGTGCGAGGTTTTGGATTGACCGATCCTGCCCCAAAAGGCTGTCCAGCAGTTCCCGGGAATCCTCGCTGTCCAGGGCTTTCAGTGGAAGTTGGCGGTAGGTCGACCGCGACATCCAATCCCGATGATATTCAGGGCGAAAATTCAGCAGCAGCAGGGTTCGGCTATTCTTGACCGCATCCACCAGACGGGCAACGAGCAAGTCGCTGGACGGATCGACCCAGTGCAGATCATCCACCAGGATAATCAGGGGTGCCCGCTCGGACATGGCCTGAACCAGGCGTTGAATCATGGCAAACAGCTTGCGATGCCGATTTTCCGTATCCGCCTTGCCGGCCGGAAGCTGGGGTTCGGTCACCGCCAGAAAGTCAAACCAGATGGGCAGGGTGTCCTTGAACGCTTCATCCAGCAGTGTCAGGGTGCCGGCGATTTTTTGGCGGGTTTCTTCTTCCCGGGCTGGCCCGGAAATTCCGAAAATACTGCGCAGCAGCTGCAAAACCGGCAGCAATGGAACCGTTTGGATGTGAGAGGCGCAATTCGCCCGGCAGATCGTAAATCCGCCTGCGCGATTGAGCTCCAGAAATTCATAGCACAAACGGCTTTTGCCGACCCCGGGCTCTCCGACAACGCCGACCACGTTACCCCGGCCGGCCAGAGTTCGCTGAAGCTCGGAGTGAAGGCTGTCCAATTCATCCCGACGGCCAATGAAGCGCGAAAAGCCGCGTTCCCGTGAAATATCAAACCGGGTTTGATATTCGCGGGCGCGCTCCAAGGCATAGATGCGCAGCGGCTGGCTCACACCTCTCACCGCCGATCGGCCTAGATCACGAACCTTGAAATATCCCTCGATCAGCCGGTGCGTGTGCTCGGTGAGATAGATACAGCCGGATTCAGCCAGCTGTTCCATGCGGGCCGCCAATCCGACGGTTTGCCCCTGGGCGGTGTAGTCCATGCGCAAATCGTCACCGATTTTGCCAACCACGACCTCCCCCGAATTGAGCCCCAGCCGAACTCCGAAATTGAGCCCGCGCCGGACCCGCAGCTGGTCGGCATGGCGCCGCAGCTCACCTCGCAGGTAAAGGGCGGCATAGCAGGCCCGCAGGGCGTGATCCTCGTGGGCGATCGGCGCGCCGAACAGGGCCATGATGCCGTCGCCGGTATACTGATTAATGGTTCCTTCAAAGCGATGAATTCCGGCGGCCAGGATCCGGAAAAAATTATCCAGCATGGCATGCCAGTCATCGGGCTCGACCTGGGCGGCCAGCTCCATGGATCCTTTGACATCGGCAAAGAGCACCGTGACCTGTTTGTGTTCACCCTGCAGGGCGCTGCGGCTGTTCAGTATTTCATCGGCCAGATGTTTGGGTGTGTAATTGCGGCGGGCTTCATTACGACTGTCAGCCAAGCCCACCGGTTGGCCGCAGTGGTGGCAAAATTTGGCGTCGGCTGAAATCTCAGCCCGACAGCTGGCACAGATGTGCGGTATGCGGGATCCGCACTCCTGGCAGAAGTTCGCGCCCGGCGGGTTTTTATGCCGACAGGCAGGGCAGGATGGTGCGCTGCTGTTCGAATGTTTGCCATCCATAGTCGTCACCCCAAATTTGGATAGGGACCGCCGTCAGTTATCAGTTATCAGTTATTCGTTATTGGGCCTGAAGGTGTTGTATCTCTTAAACATACAATCAACGGTGGGTCGGTAGACCTGGTGATCATTGAAATCCAATAACACGTAACCAATAACAAATAACTCTATCTTGATACTCCGGTTTTGTCGATTGTCGGCCTACATCCTGAGCAAGTCGCCGCCGCCTTTAGACGGGAGCACGGTCGTTCCTGTCAGATAGGCATCCACACAACGCGCTGCTTCACGGCCCTCGGAAATGGCCCAGACAATCAGGGATTGACCGCGGTTCGCATCGCCGGCGGCAAAAACGCCCGGGACGCTGGACATGTAGTTGCGGTCGGTTTGGATGTTGCCGCGGTCGTCCAGCTTCAGGCCGCAGTCCGCCACTACCGCGCCCGGCTCCGGTCCGGTGAAACCCATGGCCAGCAGCACGAGGTCGGCCGGCCATTGACGAACGGAATCGTCAACTTCCCGCATCTCAGTGCGCCCCTGGCCGTCGGTGACATACTCGACATCGACGGTGGTGAGTTTGACGACCCGATCACCGTCACCGACGAACGCTTTGGTCAATATTCCCCATTGGCGTTCGCATCCCTCCTCATGGGATGAGCTGGTGCGCAGTTTGACGGGCCAGAAGGGCCAGGGCTGGTCATCGGTTCTAGCCGCAGCGGGTTTGGGAAACAGCTCAAAATTGGTGACGGTTTTGGCCTGTTGGCGGATGCTGGTTCCAATGCAATCGCTGCCGGTGTCCCCGCCGCCGATGACGATGACATGTTTGCCTTTGGCGGAGATCATCGGCAGATCCAAGGCGGCCGGTTCAGCTCCGGCCGTCAACCGGTTCTGGCGGGTTAAAAAATCCATGGCGAAGTGAACGCCCTTTAAGTCACGTCCGGGGATCGGCAGGTCTCGCGGAATGGTGGCCCCGGTGCAAATCACCACGGCGTCGGAATCGGCGAGATTGCCGGCAGACCTATCCACGCCCACGTTGATGCCGGTCTTAAATTGGATACCTTCCTGCCGCATCAGGTCCAGGCGCCGGTCGAGCACCCATTTTTCCAGTTTGAAATCCGGAATGCCGTATCTGAGCAGCCCGCCGATCCGGTCGGCCCGTTCAAAAACCGTCACTGTATGTCCGGCGTGGTTCAACTGCTGGGCGCAGGCCAGGCCGGCCGGTCCGGATCCGATGACCGATATGGTTTTGCCGGTTCGGCGCTTGGGGGGGGGGGGGGGTGGGCTTGATCCAACCCTCTTCGAAGGCATGTTCGATAATCTCTTTTTCGATTTGTTCAATGGTGACCGCCGGCTCGTTGATCGCAAGGACGCAGGCTTCCTCGCAGGGCGCCGGACACAAGCGGCCGGTAAATTCAGGGAAATTGTTGGTCTGCAATAGCAGGTCTAAGGCTTCACGCCAGCGGTCGCGGTAAATGAAATCGTTCCAATCCGGTATCAGGTTGCCCAAGGGGCAGCCGGAATGACAGGTCGGCACGCCGCAGTCCATGCAGCGTGCGGCCTGGTTGATAAGCCTGTCCTTTGGGAAAGGCTGGTAGATCTCGTTAAAATCCTTTTTGCGTTCCGCCACCGGCCGTCGGACGGGGAGTTCGCGATCGTATTCTTTGAATCCTGTCGGTTTACCCATCGTTTATTCCATCAATATCAATATCTTGGGTACTTAAGCCCAAGTTTGGTCGTGTAGTTTGTTGTTATTGGTTATTAGTTATTCATTATTGGTTGAAGGAATCGCTTCGCTCTGTCATTTTATAGGATTCATAGTCTCGCACTTTAATTGCCTGACACCAGATTCCTAAAAAGTGAGTTGATGCTGCCGTACAGGGGTCATTTCCCCAAGTCGCAATAATGGCAAAAGACCGGGCAGTTTCTAATAACCAATAACTAATAACCTGGCTCCTTCTTTTTTTTCCAATGCCCGCTTATAATCCACCGGCATAACTTTAACAAATTTAGCCAGCATGCCGTCCCAGTCATCCAGCACACGGCGGGCAACATCGCTGCCGGTGCAGCGCTCGTGATTTTTAATCATGGCCCGCAATTCGTCACGGTCTTCTGCCGTGCTGACAGCTTCCAACTCGACCATTTCCAGGTTGCAGCGCCGGCGACCAAAGTCCCCGGTCGCGTCCAAAACATAAGCCACCCCGCCGCTCATGCCGGCGGCAAAATTGCGCCCGGTTCGGCCCAGGATGACCGCCCGGCCGCCGGTCATGTATTCACAGCCATGATCTCCGACACCTTCTACCACGGCTTTGACCCCGCTGTTGCGGACACAGAAGCGTTCGCCGGCAACGCCGCTGATATAGGCTTCGCCGGCGGTGGCGCCGTAAAAGGCCACATTGCCGATGATAATATTTTCCTCGGGTTTAAAGGTGCTGCCCTCCGGCGGCCGGATGATCAATCTGGCGCCGGACAGCCCTTTACCGAAATAATCATTGGCGTCCCCCTGGAGGCGAACTGTGAGCCCCGGAGCCCCGAAGGCACAGAAACTCTGTCCGGCTGAGCCGGCCGCATGCATGACAATGGTGTCGGGCGGCAGCCCCTGCAAACCATAGCGGCGCGAAATTTCATAGCTGAGCATGGTGCCCACCGTGCGCTGCACATTTCGAATTTTTATTTCAAATTCAACAGGTTGGCGGTCTTCGATGGCCGGCCGGCAGATTTCGATCAGCCGATGATCCAGCGCGTCGTCCAATCCGTGATCCTGATCCTGCACGAAGCAGGTGTCGGCAATTAGATCGGGCGCTTCAGGCTTGAAAAGAATTTTGGAGAAATCAAGTCCCTGGGCTTTCCAGTGATCTATGGCGGAGCTGACATCGAGCAGGTCCACCCGGCCCACCATCTCGCTGACGGTGCGGAATCCAAGCTCGGCCATGATATTTCTGAGATCCTCGGCGACGAAATACATCAAGTTGATCAAATGCTCCGGCTGCCCGCTAAATTTTTTGCGCAATTCCGGGTCCTGGGTGGCAATTCCCACCGGGCAGGTATTCAGATGGCAGACCCGCATCATGATACAGCCCAGGGCTACCAGCGAAATCGTACCGAAACCGAATTCTTCCGCCCCCAGCAGGCAGGCAACGGCCACGTCCCGGGCCGTTTTGAGCTGACCGTCGCATTCCAGCACCACCCGGCTGCGCAGCCCGTTCATGACCAGGGTCTGCTGGGTTTCGGCCAGGCCCAGCTCCCAGGGCAGGCCGGCATGGCGGATGGATGTCTGGGGTGATGCGCCGGTGCCGCCGGACTCGCCGCTGATCAGTATCAGGTCGGCTTTGCCCTTGGCCACCCCGGCCGCCACGGTGCCGACGCCCACCTCGGAGACCAGTTTGACATTGACCCGGGCCCGGGGATTGGCATTTTTCAAATCGTGGATCAATTGCGCCAGATCCTCGATGGAGTATATATCGTGATGGGGCGGCGGTGAAATCAGGCCCACGTAGGGCGTTGAATGGCGGGTCTTGGCAATCCAGGGATAAACTTTGAAGGCCGGCAATTGGCCGCCTTCGCCCGGTTTAGCGCCCTGGGCCATTTTAATCTGAAGGTCGGTGGCATTGGCCAGGTAGGCGCCGGTGACCCCGAAGCGGCCCGATGCCACCTGCTTGATGGCGCTGCCGCGCCAGTCACCGTTGTCGTCAGGCAGATAACGATCCGGATCCTCCCCGCCTTCGCCGCTGTTGCTCTTGCCGCCGATGCGGTTCATGGCAAGGGCCAGGGTTTCGTGGGCTTCCCGACTGATGGAGCCGTATGACATGGCACCGGTTTTAAATCTTTTGACAATGGTGTCGGCCGATTCGACCTGCTCCAGGGCAATGGGTGACAGCAACGGTTTAAACTCAAACAGGCCGCGGATCAAGCCCTCCCGTCGATTTTGCTCATTGACCAGCTCTGAAAACGCCTGCCAGGCCGCTTCGTCACGGGACCGAACGGCCTGCTGCAGCTTGGCGATACTGAGAGGGTTATATTGATGCGCTTCCCCGTCACGGCGCCATTTATACTTGCCGCCGTAGTCCAGGTGATCGCCGGTCGGGATACTGACAGGCGGAAAGGCCTGGCGGTGGCGCATTTGAATTTCGGTGGCGATCAGGTCAAGGTCGGCGCCGCTGATGCGTGACGGCGTGCCGCTGAAGTAAGTTTCGACCAGGGTTTCGTGCAGGCCGACGCATTCGAAAATCTGAGCGCCGCGGTAACTTTGCAGGGTTGAAATCCCCATTTTGGACATGACCTTCAGAATTCCCTTGCCGGCGGCCCGGCAGTAATTTTGGACGGCCGCATCCAATCCGATTCCCGCCAAATCACCGTTGGCCAGCATCTCCCCGATGGTCTCGAAAACCAGATACGGGTTGACGGCTCCCGCGCCATAGCCGATCAGGCAGCAGAGATGATGCACTTCCCGGGCTTCACCGGTTTCAACGATCAGACCGCACTGGTTGCGCAACCCTTCGCGAATCAGGTGGTGGTGGACCCCGGCGGTGGCCAGCAGCGAGGGGATCGGCGCCATATTATCAGTCATGGCCCGATCGCTCAGGATCAGGATCCCGGCGCCTTGCCCGGCGGCCTGTTCGGCCCGCCGGCAGAGCTGCTCCATGGCGCCCTTAAGGCCGGGTCCGCCTTCATCTACCGGGAAAAATATCGGCAATGTCTCCGAACGCAGTTCACCGGTATCCAGACTTCGGATTTTTTCGAGTTCGCGGTCGTCGATAATCGGATGAATCAGTTTAAGTTTGCGGCAATGCAGCGGGGACTCCTGGAACAGGTCCTGTTCGGGTCCGATGGTTGTCACCAACGAGGTCACCAGTTCTTCCCGGATGGCATCCAATGGCGGATTGGTTACCTGGGCAAACAGCTGTTTAAAATATTCAAACAGCAACCGCGGGCGGCTGGATAATACTGCCGGGGGAATGTCGTCGCCCATGGACCCGACCGGTTCTTTGCCCTCGCCGGCCATGGGGGTCAAAATCAGACGGAGATCTTCCATGCTGTAGCCGAAGGCCTTCTGGCGGGTCATCAACGGCAGGGATTCTTCGCCTCCGATCTTGCCGGGCGGATCGGGCAGCCGGTCCAAGGTGACCAGGTTTTGATCCAGCCACTGGCGGTAAGGTTGGCGGTCGGCTATTTCGGCTTTGATTTCCTCATCTTCGACAATGCGCCCTTTCTCGGTGTCGATCAGGAACATGCGGCCGGGCTGCAGCCGTCCCTTGGAAAAAACATTCTGCGGCGACACCTCTAACACCCCGGTCTCCGAGGCCATAATGACCAGGTTATCTTTGGTCACGGTATAGCGCGAGGGGCGCAGTCCGTTGCGATCCAGCACTGCTCCGATGCAGGTGCCGTCACTAAAAGCAATGGAGGCCGGCCCGTCCCAGGGTTCGATCATACAGGAATGATACTCATAAAACGCCTTTTTCCGGTCATCCATGGCTTGGTGTTTTTGCCAGGCCTCGGGTATCATCATCATGATGGCATGGGGCAATGAGCGGCCGGAGTGGTAGAGTAATTCGACGGCATTGTCAAAAATGGCCGAGTCACTGGCGCCGGGTGTGGCGATGGGAAACAGCTTGAACATGTCCTCGCCGAAAAGTTCCGATTGGAATAAATATTGCCTGGCATTCATCCAGTTGACGTTGCCGCGCAGCGTATTGATTTCGCCGTTGTGGCACAGGAAGCGAAAGGGGTGCGCCAGGTCCCAGGTCGGAAACGTGTTGGTGCTGTAGCGCTGGTGAACCAGCGCCAGGGCACTGGCCATGTCCGGGTCCGCCAGATCGGCGAAAAAGGCGGCGATCTGGTCGGCCAAGAGCATCCCTTTGTACACCAAAGTCCGGCTTGAAAGGCTGGGGATATGAAAATAGGGCGCTTGCGGCAGGTCGGACTCCCTGACGAAGCCCTCAATGATTTTGCGGATCACGTACAGTTTGCGTTCGAAGTGCGCCTGGTTGTCGATCGCACCTCCGCGGCCGATAAAGATTTGATAAATGGCCGGTTCCAATTGCCGTGCCAGATCACCCAGCGCGTCGCTTGCCACCGGCACCCGCCGCCAACCGAGAAACCGCTGGGCTTCCTCGCCTACCACGGCTTCAAAACGGTTCATGCAGATGGCCCTTTGTTTTGGATCGGGTGGCAGGAACACCAGGCCGCTGGCATATTCCGTTTCAGCAGGCAGCGTGATGGAGGCCCTTTTACTAGCTTTCTGCAGAAATTTATGGGGCATCTGGATCAGGATGCCGGCACCGTCGCCGGTTGTTTCATCACAACCGCACGCGCCCCGATGGGTGAGGTTGACCAGAATCTCCAAGCCGTCGGCGATAATTCGGTGGGATTTTTCACCTTTCATGTGGCAGATCATGCCGACCCCGCAGGCATCATGCTCAAATCGGGGATCATAGAGCCCGCGTGGTTTCAACGCGGGCGGCAACCGGTTGGGTAGGTTATGGTTTCGCATGTTTTTTTACAATATTGTGATAAAGACCGTTATAAAATTTTGGATTTTGGATCTCGGATTTCGGATTGGCTGGATCGTTTAAGCCCTGTGTCGCCGAATTGGCGAAGCGAGCTCGCTCAGCCCGGGCTTAAACAGACAGGATACCTTAAATCCCAAATCTACAATCCCAAATCTACAATCCCAAATCCGCAATCCAAAATTTACTCTTGGGACTTACAAAATCCTAATTAGCAGTTTTTGGAGCTCCCTGCAAAGTAAAACACCTGCTAAAAAAAAGTATGCCTGCCGGCAGATATTGTCGTTGCCGGCAGGCATTAGCCAGAGGGAGGAATACAATGGCTTAGTTTTGTTCGACCGGCTTAAACTGACCGACCGTGTCGCCGGTGGCAGTCGGTGAACCCGGCCCCGTGGTGGGGCCGACACCGCCATAGGAGGAGACTTCAAAATCCGGGTACGCGTTGCCGCCGTGTTCGGCAAGATCAAGTCCTTCCAATTCTTCTTCGGCAGAGACCCGCAGACCGACTGTTTTATCGATTAATTTAAACATCAGAAATGCTGCTGGAAACACCCACAAGAAACAGGCGCCGATACCCAGCAGCTGAACGCCGATAATTTTGGCCGAGGTTCCGCCGATGTTGAATATACCGGCGGCCAAAGTGCCCCAGGCACCGCAAACCCCATGCACCGAAATGGCGCCGACCGGATCATCCACTTTTATGCTGTCAAAGAAAAGCACCGAAAGCACAACGATGATGCCGGCAGCCATACCGATAATGACCGCACTCAGCGGGGTGACCGATGCACAGGGGGCGGTAATCGCCACCAGGCCGGCCAGGGCCCCGTTTAAGCTCATCCCGACTTCGGGTTTGCCGAACTTGATCCATGACGTCACCATGGCCAGCACGGCACCGGCCGCAGCGGCCAGGTTGGTATTGACAAATATCATGGCGATGTCTTTGTTGGCAGCCGTTGTCGATCCGGGATTAAAACCGAACCATCCCAGCCAGAGAATGAAGACACCCAGGGCGGCCAGGGGCATATTGTGCCCCAAGATCGGTCTGACGGCTCCCTTTTTGGTATATTTGCCCATGCGGGGACCCAGAACGATGGCACCGGCCAAAGCGGCCCACCCGCCGACCGAGTGCACCACGGTGGAACCCGCAAAATCGATAAATCCCAGGCCTTCCAGCCAGCCGTCGCCTCTGAACAGACTGCCCCAGGCCCAGCTGCCGAAAATGGGGTAGATGATCGCACTCAGCACGACACTGTAAATCAGGTAGCCGGAAAACTTGGTCCTTTCCGCCATGGCGCCGGAAACGATGGTGGCGGCCGTGGCGCAGAACACTACCTGGAACATCCAGAAAGCCAGCACCCAGGGATCACCGCCGACTTCAAAGTCGGACAGGAAGAAACCGGAGGTGCCGAACCAGCCGGTTGAACTCGCACCGAACATGATCCCGAAACCGATGGCCCAGAAGGCCAGTGATCCCATGGAAAAATCCATCAGGTTTTTCATCATGATGTTGACGGCGTTTTTGGCCCGGGTAAACCCGGTTTCGACCATGGCAAACCCGGCCTGCATAAAAAACACCAGGGCCGCGGCCACCAGGGTCCAGACATAATCGGCATGGGTCTGCACCAGGTCGATCAGGTTCTTATTTGATTCAATGGTCGGTGCTTCGTCGCCCGCCCAGGAACGCGAAATACACATAATTGCAAATAAAATTGAAAGCCCTAATTTTTTCATTCAGCATTCTCCTTTTTTGATTCCCTGGTTTTCATTATTCCGGAATTTGCAAATTAGGCTGATATATGAGCAACCATCGTGCCATGATGTAGTTAAGTGAAATCTATTGCATAAATATTTGTAATTTATCTAAATATGGAGATTTTCGGATTTAAGAGTGGTTGGCTAAAAACAACAAAATTGTTATAACTAGAGATATTATTTGCAAATATGTAATATATCTCCATGTAATTGCATTTTTGTCTTTTTGATCGGATTCGGATTTGAATTGTCCAATTGGCGGCGGGAAAGGTGATTTGCAGGATTGGGCGTGATTGGAAAATTCGAGCAGAACCTTCCCATGCAATTCCGGTGTTTCAATATTCCGTAAATATTTTAAAAAAGACCTGCCCCGATAGGCGGCTATCCTCCAGCGCAGCTATATGAAAAATATTCAGGACTTATAACCAATGATAGAGATAAGTTAAGGTTGCGAGAAACTATTGAAAATTCTCAATCCTTTAGTGGTGGTGTGCTGGAGTAATGGGGTATTGAAAGCAGACATCAAACTTTCAGCCAATACTCCAACACCCCAGTACTCCAACACTCCGAAATTTTTCAAGCCTCCAACTCAGGATTGGCCAGGTAGCAGGCTTCGCACTTGGCAGTAATTCGATCGGCTTCCTGCATATATAAAACACCACCGGCTAACCCGTATCCTCCGGATGCATGGTGATCGATCTCTATTTTGAAATCTCGACCACATTTTCTGCAGGAGCCGTCATATGTCAAGCGCGACGGGGCCGGTGAATCCATAAACAATTGGTTGAGGGCTTCTAAATTTATGAGCATGATCCAACCATCCTTTCAATTTTCAGTCCAATTAATGCGCTTTGCAACATTCCGTCTTCAGGATTGCTGATTGTCCCATGAAAACTATAGAGCCTGCGCATAAACTTAAAATTGATCAGAATAAATTACAAAATTGTAGGTCCAACATTTTAAATTTGGTCAATGTTCTTTGAAAAATTGGTTAAAGCAGCAATCTGCTGTGCTTCAGGTTA
>Ga0209339_1000535_pt1 | contig 14068 bp, 9 predicted proteins | sample OlaalgELextract3_FD_187376 | JGI IMG/M metagenome (GOLD analysis project Ga0209339, IMG submission 187376) | Olavius algarvensis symbiont microbial communities from Tuscany, Italy - Type A ELBA extract 3 (SPAdes) (version 2) | ecosystem: Host-associated > Annelida > Digestive system >... | reverse complement strand
TTTGTCAAATCCCGTTAATGCCGAATATTGAACTAATTCTACCCGATAAAATTTGGAGGCACAATACGACGAAAGTACTAGCTACTGGCCGTTTTTGGCAGCCGATGGTATTAGAAAAGTGCGCATTCCTCATACTAAAGTACTATATGAGGATTATTAAAAATTACTGATTCAAAAAGATAGGTGCTTTATAACTATTTGGAATCATGCAGATTACAACTTTTAAGGCGGAACGGGTCGGCGACGGACTTTTTGCGGGAAATTTTTGCAAAAAAAATATTTTTCGAGTGAAAAAAAATAGAAAAATATACGGAAAAAACGGAGGGAGGGCATGGTGCGTGCCTGAATGTGGCCAATCTATGCTACCAGGATCCTGTTATCGGGCCTTATTATGACCTTTTGACACACAACGGGTCGGTTTAAAAAAAGCCGGCCATTGGCGTGTCAAAATTTCAAATGAATTTTTTCCTCAATGCATCTTTTCAGGTTTGGCAGCAAAGCTCGGATTGTGAATAATTTTAGGTAAGCAAATTATAATTCACTATGCAGGCGTTGATCCTGGCTTTCAGATATTTTTATTCCATTGTCGAAAACCTGGTCCTCAGGGCCAGGTCAGAGGTACTTGGCTCTGCCGTGGGATAATTCGAATTCAGGTGTCAGGTTTCAGGTGTCAGGTGTCAGCAAAAGCAAGTCCTGAGTGCTGTTGGAGTGAAGCAGAAGGTCCAACGCTCGCGTCAGCAAGGTAATTTCATGAGCGACTCGGACCCAACGGGTTAAAGTCTGTTTCTGACACCTGACACCTGAACACTTCAGGTAAGCGTAATTAGTCAGATCCCCCTCTGGGGTGAACCAAAGCCGGGTCCTCTGGGCCAGGTCAGAGACAATCGGCTGTGCCGTGAATCCTGCTGCAGGCGGGAGCGGAATGATGGAATACTGGAATGTTGGAATGCTTGGGTTTATTGGAATGGGGTCTATTTTTGTAAGGATGGCACGGATCAGTTCATAAAATCAGATCTCATCCGCTTTCGATTCCCAATATTCCATTATTCCACCATTCCATTATTCCACTCCAAGTCTAAGGTAAACTCCACCTCTCTGGGGTGAAATCAAAGCCGGGCCCTCTGGGCTCGGATGCTTTACTGGCCGGACACTATTTGGCATTCGGAAAGTACTCCAGTTGATCTAGATCGATCTGCTCACCTGTTGCAACCTTGCCTTGCACGGAAATACCGGCTTCGTGAACCGAATTGAGGTCGCCTGAAACCAATGGATGCCACCACGCTAATTCCCGGCCCTCGACAAGTGTTCGGTAGGCGCAGGTATAAGGCAATTTTTTTATACTCCTGAAGGTTTTTGGGGAAAGGGTCCTGCAGTCCGGCTCGATTTTGGACCTTTCCTCGTATATCCTGCAGCGGCAGGTGGATGTGTCCAAGTGCCGACACGCAACTGCCAGCAGTGCAATTTTACCGGTTTTGCCATCCTGAACACTATGCAAACAACAGCGTCCGCAGTGATCACAAAGGGATTCCCATTCAGCCCTTGTCACCTCCTTCAATGATTTTGCTTGCCAGAACCGGCCTCGTTTCCGCTCCATATGATTCTCCAAAACCCTTAGTATGATTTGTCCTTTATACCAGTTCGGCGTCAACCTCAAGAATTTTGCCGGCAATGCCTATAAGCTTCACATTCCGTTGTCTATCAAGTCGACAATTTCAAATCCCCGGGTATGCCCTTGATATTCCCGGAGCCGTCTGCAACACGGTCTAAAGCCTTTATTTTACATAAAGATGAATTATACTATCATTTTAAGATCTTAAATACTGCAGTATGGCATATAATTTGCCTTTGATCATAATTGTAGCCATATTCACAGCCTGCGGGGCAAGTCCACGTTGAATCATCCGACTCGCTGCGATTCAGGTGTGCTTGACCTGGATTAAGTCCGGTAATAGTTTTTATTCGCTTATCCAGAAAGCTCAAGTTGAAGGCATTCTATCTATTTTATCCCCCTCCCTCAATCCCTCCCACCCACGCCAGAGGCGGATCTTCGACAGGGAGGGAAGTGAAGTGCCGGTTACTGGAGCTTTGTAGATAACCAGTATAATTAATTCGACGAAAGGAGATAAAAATGAAAATCGATGTCGATAGATTTATTACAGATGAAGACACCACGATCAGTATAGTCATGGTCGATAATCAATTTGTGTGTTTCTCAAAACTAATCTTCAACCCACAGGAGACAAAAAATGACAGGTAAACGGATATTTATCAGTGATATTCATTTTGGGGATGATGCGCGCTACCATGATCCCGAACCCCACCGAAGAGCTCGATTTTTTCCTGACCAGCATCGGGACCGCCTGTTAAATTTTTTAAATAAACAGGTCCTGGCTGAAAAGGACCACGTCAAGGACCTGGTGCTGTTGGGCGATGTTTTCGACACCTGGGTTTGCCCCTTCGATGCTCTGCCGCCGACTTACGAATCAATCTTCAGCAGCGAGGAAAACCAACCGATCCTGGACACTCTGCGCCAAATTGCTGCTTCGAATGTCAACCTTTACTATGTCAACGGCAATCACGACTATGATCTGGCCGGGGATCAGCTCCAGGGGGTGATACCGGGAATATTCGTCAACCCCGCGGGCTACGATGATGCCGAATTGGGTCTGCACGCAGAACATGGGCACCAGTTCACCCTTTTTAACCAAAGTTATCCTGAGGTAGCCGGCGGACTGCCCATCGGCTACCCCATCACCCGGCTGGCGGAACACCTGGGAGGATACATCAGAGGCTTCAAGGATTTAATCGGCTACATGGATGAAGCATTCGATGTGATCAGCGGACACACGAATATTTTCGAGGCCATAATCGAAGGACTGGCCGAGCGTGCCAAGGCCGAGCAAATTCTGATGTCCGCCCAGGAGACACTGACGGTCGATCAGGTCAAATCCTTGTATAAAAACCTGGAATACCATGACCAGCCGTTCAAAGTCGGCCGGAAACTCGCCAGCGAGGGCGATTTGGAAAAATTCGGCGATCGTCTGAGCGAAGCGCAAGGCTACAAAGTCGTCGTGTTCGGGCACACCCATGCCGGCAAAATCGATAAAGATTCCCTGTTCGTCAAAGACCGGATTTATGTCAACTCCGGCAATTGGTGCGGCAAGGAGGCCCACTGCGTCGTCGTTGAACCGGGTGACAATGGTCAGACGGCAGCCTCCTTGATCGCCATCGATGCAGACGGTCAGCCGGTACCGGAGGAGAGTCGCAGGCTGCAGGTCTAGGATGAAGTGATAGAACGATGGTTTTTGAGGATCATTTTTTGTGTAAGGCCTTCGGGGAATGGCGAATGTCGAATGCCGATTGACGAATGGTGGATTCGCTTGGGGCTTCGCTCTCCGAGCTACGACCCCACAAGTCGCTCGGTCGTTTTAAATAGACCGTTCGACAAAAAAGCTCACGACAGGCAGAATACATTATTCAATGTTCGATGTTGGACGTTCGATGTTCGACGTTCATTGGTTTTTTTTCTATGATCATACTGGACGCTCGCAGCCAGCGGCGGCACTCGTCTGGAACCTCAATGAATGACGAATGTCGAATGTCGATTGACGAATGGTGGATTCGCTTGGGGCTTCGCTCTCCGAGCTACGACCCCACAAGTCGCTCGGTCGTTTTAAATAGACCGTTCGACAAAAAAGCTCACGACAGGCAGAATACATTATTCGATGTTCGATGTTGGACGTTCGATGTTCGATGTTCATTCATTTCTCTTTCGATTAATCCGGCCGCTTATCAATCCGGTGGCTGCGCCTGAATTAAGTCTCAAGTTATCGCAGGCTGAACTGTGCCCACCAGACATCGCTGAATGCATCCGTCAACGGTGGGCGGAGCCCACCCTACTCTAATATAACAATCCCGTATTAACGGATATTCACTTTGCTCTGAAAATACACGCCCTTTGCGTTAATTACCGGGAAACGGATTTTTCTATTGAATTTGGTGCCGCGCTTTTCTATAAGTTGAGTGATGTTGATGCACCCAATACCGTTTGCTGTGATTAATATGGTCCGTGTCGAACCCTTAGCCCATTATTTGAGCCGTGGTATTAATGTTGCGCTGGTTCCGTTCCTTTTGCTCTTGATCGGCTTTTTGGCCGTTGCGGCGTCTGCTGAGCCGAGTGCCGGCAATGCCGGACATCCTGCCGGGAATCCTCCCAAACAAGTTTCAATCCCGAGTCCCGCCTTTTGGCCCCTGACGATGGATCATTCGCTTGCGGCACACCTGCTGGCCCAATCGGAATACCCGACCTTGGATGAGGAAGCTTTTGGCGACGACCGGGAAGCGAAAAAAAAACCACAACTGTGGAACCGATTACCCGTGTAGTGCCTTTCTGGGGCGAGCAGGTGCGCGAAAAAGGATTTGACCTGCCCCTGCCTTTCGGGGTCGGTACCAATCTGGTGTTGATGGATCAGGGAATCGATGTCAGGAATTTAAAAATCGGGGTTGATGCGCCGAACCTCGATCTCAGTGGTTTGTCTTTCAGCAACACGCGGGCCCATGACCGGGCCAATACCGCCCGGTTGGACATGTGGCTGCTGCCGCTTGTCAATATTTACGGCATATTCGGTTATATCAACGGCGAAGCTGAACTCAAAGTGAACGTTCCGGCCCTGTCAATCGATATTCCCGGCATCGGCAATATTCCCATTTCCGATGCGCAATCCCATAAGTTGAATATCGATTACAACGGCACGACCTACGGGGGCGGTGTTACCCTGGCGGGAGGCTACAAAAACTTCTTCGGCAGCCTGGATGCCAATTACACCCATTCGAACATCGATGTGGCCAACGCCAAAATCGACACTTATACGATTTCACCGCGTCTGGGCGTTATGTACGACCCTGCTGCGGTTGATGGATCATTCGCTTTTTGGGTCGGCGCCATGTATATGGACTACAAACAGACGGTAACCGACTCCATCGACCTGACGACTCTCAGCCCTTTATTGCCCGCGGTGGAATTGGATTTTGAAATAGACATTAAAAACAAACATCCCTGGAATTTTCTATTCGGCGGCCAGTGGGAGGTAACCAAGCGCTGGCAAATTATGGCGGAAGGCGGCATCGGCGACCGCAAACAGCTTATCGCCGGCCTCTTTTTTCGCTTTTAACAGCATAAGTCTAATTCAAGCAGGAGCTGAAATGGAAAAAGCGAGATCGGAGCGGATTGAAAAGTTGACGATGGATCTGGTGCGAGTTCAGAGCGACACCGGCACCCGCCAGGAAATCGATGTTGAAAATTATTTGCACGGCTGGCTGGCCAAACGGGAATATTTTCGCAACCACCCCCATCATTTCGGTCAGCATCCATTGCCGCAAGACCCGGTGGAGCGGTGCGTGGTTTGGGGACTGGTGAAAGGGCAGGGCGATCAAACCGTGGTCCTGATCCACCATCACGACGTCGTGGACGCCTTTGACTACGGCAGCCTGGAAAAGTGGGCCTATGAACCATTGAAGCTGGAAGCGGCTTTGGCTGAGGTCGCACTTGCCCCCGAGGCGCGTCGGGACCTGGAAAGCGGCCAGTGGCTTTTCGGCCGGGGAACCGGTGATATGAAGGGCGCCGCCGCCATCCAGTTGGCCCTGCTGGAAGAATACGCCGGGCGGCCGGACTTCGACGGCAATATTTTACTATTGTCGGTGCCCGATGAAGAATCGTTATCAGTGGGGATGCGCGGCAGTCTGCGTCTGCTGATCGATCTCAAAGAAAGATTCAAGCTCGACTACAAGATTGTGATCAATTCCGAGCCCCACGCCAAGGATGAGGAACGGGTCGGCACTTTTCATGTCGGTTCGGCCGGCAAGCTGCTCCCGCTTATTTATGTCAGGGGCAAAAAAACCCATATCGGCCATATCTACCAGGGCTTCAATCCGGTCCTGCTATTGTCCGAAATTGTCCTGCAAACCGAATTGAACACCGACTATGCCGATCCGACACGCGGGGAAGTCCCGCCGCCGCCGTCCTGGAGCTATTTGCGCGACCGCAAGGAAGTCTACGATGCCTCCATACCGCCGTCGGCCGGCGGCTATCTGAGCCTGATACACTTGAGCAGGTCGCCTGTTGATCTGATGCAGATGCTGCAGGCATCATGTGAAACGGCATTTGAGCGCGTGATTGAAATAATTCAGCAAAGCCATGCCGTCTACTGCCGCAAAGCCAATGCCCGGGAGCCGGCTCCCTCCTGGAAGGTAAACGTCAAGACGTTCGCCGAACTGTACCGGCAGGCTGTGGATGACTCCGGCAGCGCCTTTTTGGATGCATACGAACCGGTGATGGCGTCCCTTGCCGCCGGCATCGAGCAGCAGCGATTGAATATGCCGGAGGCCACGTTTCAGTTGATCGAGACGACCCTGGAGCATGTCAAGGATCTATCACCCGTGGTGGTGATTGCCCTCTGTCCGCCGTATTATCCACCGATTCATAACGATGAATTTCTAAATCTGCCCACTTCCGTTCAAAACCTAGCCGATCATTTGATTCGGTTTGCCGACATCCGGTGGCAGGAAGCCTATCGGAGAGCCAATTATATTATGGGGCTGACGGATTTGAGCTACGTGGCTTTGCAAAATGGTGAAAATGTCATCCCCCACATCGGAGCCAATATGCCCTTGTGGCAGAAAACCTACGATATCCCTTTTGCGGAAATGCAGGAGCTCTCCCTGCCGGTAATCAACATCGGCCCCTGGGGCAAGGACCATCACAAGTTTACCGAACGCGTGTTTAAGCGTGATCTCTGCGAGAGAACGCCGGCCCTGCTGGAGTGTGCGATTGATTATCTACTGGGAGACCAGTCAGTATAAGGTGCAAAACTTACGGCATTCGGCGTTCGGAATTCGGCGTTCGGCTTTCGGCATTCGGAAATAGGGAGAGGGCGAAGGTATGGGGAGCGGCAATCGGCATTCGGCACCGGGTATAGGGTAAAAGGTATAAGGTATAGGGTATAGGAATTAGGGGACCGGGATTCGGTATTTGGCATTCGGCATTAGGATTTTGAAGCAAAAAATATGTAAAAGCGAAATGCCGAACAACGAGCAACAAATATCTATCATTGTCCTTCCGACCTCCCACTTCTGCTTTCTGTCTTCTGGAATCTTGATTATAAATGTTGAATGCAGGATGCCGCTAGATGCCGGCTACCAGTTTAGGTTGGGTTTTTTCCAACTTCGCCAGTTTGATTAAGCTCTATTTGGTGGGCACAGCCCACCCTACGATATAAAAATCTCGCAAGAACAGGAAATGATTTAGATCGCGGTAATGCCACTTAAACCAATAACAAATAACTTATAACGAATAACTGCGGCTTACAACGAAATCCGCACTCCGCAATCCCAAATCCGCAATCGACGTTTCTGTCATCTGACCTCTGTCTTCTGATTTCTAAATCCGCATTCCGCAATCCCCAATCCGCAATCGAAACCCTCTGTCCTCTGATCTCAGTGCAAATGACACGCCACCCAGTGATCGTCCCCCAGGTTCTTTAATTGCGGCTCTTCCCGCGGGCAGATATCCATGCGGTGCGGGCAGCGGGGGTGAAAACGACAGCCTGTCGGCGGGTTTATGGGGCTGGGCACGTCACCTCCCAAAATGATCCTTTTGGATTTGGCGTTCAGATCAGGAACCGGGACGGCGGAAAGCAAGGCCTGGGTGTAGGGATGTTTGGGGCGGGTATATATATCGCGGTAGTCGGACATTTCCACGATTTTACCCAGATACATGACGGCAATTTTGTCGCAGATGTACTCGACCACCGCCAGGTCATGGGAGATGATGATATAAGATAAATTGAACTCATCCTGCAGGTCGATCAGAAGATTGATGATCTGGGCCTGGATCGAGACATCCAGGGCCGAGACGGGCTCGTCGCCGATAATGACCTGGGGGTTGAGGGCCAGGGCCCGGGCAACGCCGATCCGCTGCCGTTGGCCGCCGCTGAATTCGTGGGGATAGCGCCGGCCCTGCTCCGGTGTCAGGCCCACCTTTTCCAGCAGGTAGGCCACCCGTTCCAGTCTCTCCGGTCCGTTATAAAGCCCATGAATTTTCATCGGATCCGCGAGCGTACGGTTCAAGGTCATGCGGGGGTTCAATGATGAATAGGGATCCTGGAAAATGATCTGCATCTCCCGGCGCAGGGTCAGCCGTTCCTGTTTCGTGTTGCGGGCGATTTCTTTGCCCTGAAATATGACCTGGCCGTCCGTCGGGTCGATCAGATGCAGGATCGCCAACCCGGTAGTGGTTTTGCCGCAGCCGCTTTCACCGACGATACCGAGGGTCTCTCCCGGTGCCAGCTTGAACGACACCCCGTCAACGGCATAAACATATCCGGCGGTTCTGGATAAAATTCCTTTGGTGATGGGGAAATGAACCTTCAGGTCTTTGACTTCCAGCAGTGATTCCAATTTGCGGTTGCTCCTTTTGCCGAACGGGCTATAGCCTGTTTACGTTATCTAATTTCTAACCCTGTTGCCTTTTGGTTTCCTGATTTCAGACGGAGCAGGGTTTCAGGTGTCAGGTTTCAGGTGTCAGCGCTGACGCCGTCCAAAGACAACCGGTCCTATCGAAATAAAAACTTTAAAAAAGCGAATATCGAATATCGAATAATGAATGTCGAATGTAGAAGGTATGTATTCTGTCGATTTTAAAAAAAGACTGAGCGAAGCGATTCCACACTTCGACATTCGATATTCGATAATCTGCGGTTCGCCTTTAAAGAAGTTTCCCCGACCCGACGGGTCGACTTCAGTTGCTGACACCTGACACCCGACACCTGAAACCTTCTGGAAAGAGTTGCCACCTTCATCCTTGCTTCTAAAGTGTACCAAAGCCGGGACCTCTGGTATTTGAATTTTACTCCAAATAACACCGCATGCGATGAATTCCACCCAGGTCGAAAAATTTCGGCGGTGTTTCCCGGCATATATCCATTGCGTGGCTGCAGCGCGGGTGAAAGCTGCAGCCCTGGGGCAAATCATACAGGCTTGGCACAATGCCTGAAATTTCGACCAGTCGCGTGCGGCCTTTACGGGATCGCTCACCCAGTTTGGGTACGGATCTGAGCAGCCCCTGGGTATAGGGATGTCGGGGATCTTCAAAGATGTCCCGGGTCGTGCCTTCCTCCACCACCCGCCCGGCATACATGACCACGATCCGTTGCGCGATTTCCGCAACGACCCCGAGATCATGCGTAATGATCAGGACGGCGGCCCCAAAATCCTCTTTTAACTGCAGCATCAGATCCAGTATCTGGGCCTGGATCGTTACATCCAGGGCGGTCGTCGGTTCGTCGGCGATCAGGATTTTGGGATTGCAGGCCATGGCCATGGCGATCATGGCACGCTGGCGCATGCCGCCGGACAACTGGTGCGGATATTCATCGGCCCGTTTGCGCGGGGACGGCATCTGGACCTGGCGCAGGGTTCCCACGGCCCGTTTCCAGCCCTCTTTTTTATTGACACGCCTGTGGACCATAAACATTTCGGAAATCTGATGACCGATGGTATAGACCGGATTGAGGGATGTCATGGGTTCCTGGAAAATCATCGAAATCCGGGCCCCCCTGACCGAGCGCATCTCACTTTCGGTCAGCTTTAAAAGATCCGATCCTTCAAAAAAAATTTGGCCGTCTACGATTTTACCGGGCGGATTTTTGATGATGCGCATGACGGACAGTGCCGAAACGCTTTTGCCGCAGCCGGACTCTCCCACCAGGCCCACGGTTTCGCCTTCATCCATGTAAAATGAAACGTCCTGCACCGCCTTGGCGGTGCCTTCCAGCGTATAAAAGTAGGTTTTCAGCCGCTGAATATCGAGAAGATGATTATTGTCGCTCAAAAGATACTCCTCAATTATTTACCGCAAATTTCCTATATTAATTTTCTAAGTTGCAGTTGACTAAAATTCCAAAATACAAATGACAAATAACAAATAAATTCCAAATTCAAAATTCAAAACTTTTCAGCTGATTCCAAAGCGGGAATAGGGGATTCTTTGGTCATTGGTTATTGGTGTTTGGAAATTTTTTGGTATTTGGTGCTTGATCATTGGATTTTGTCAAACCATCTGCAAATCATTCTTATCTTCTTGTCTTAATGGTATGCATCAAGCCAAAGTTCAGCTTTTATAAAATTTACCAGGTTTGACTCCTGTATGTTGTTCACCGTCGATGACCACGACCCCATTGACGATGGTCGCCAGAAGTCCCTGGGGAAAATTTCGCGGTTGATCATAAGTTGCCGTGTCACCAAATGTCAAGGGATCAAATAGCACGGCATCCGCTTTCAGGCCCGGGCCGATGATGCCGGCTTCCCGAAGCCCCAAACGCCGGGCGGTTTGGCCGCTCATTTTGTGGACGGCCGCCTCGATCGACAATGCGCCCAATTCCCGCACGATGCGCCGGAACACCCGGGCAAAAGTGCCGTACAGGCGTGGATGGGGACGGCCCCGGCTGGGGGATCCATCCGAGCCGATCATGGCAAACGGCAGGGTGATAAAGCGCACCATGTTCTCCTCGCTCATGGATTCGCTGATGATCGACACCACCCCGTTTTCAGCCTCCACCAACTCCAGCACCAGATCGAAGGGATCCACCTGGCGGAGCTCCGCAATGCTAGCGATACTCCGGCCCTCCACCTCTTTATTGACGGCGCTTTGAACCGAGGAAACCGTTATTTTTTGCCAGCCGGAATTGTGGTACATATTTTCCCAGCCCGGCAGGCCGTTTTTTATATCGGCTATTATTTGCCGGCGCTGCCGGGGGTCATTGAGCCGGGGAAGCAACGACGGCATCCCACCCGCCAGAGACCAGGGCGGCAGCAGGGCCAGGATGGTGGTGCACGAGTGAAAATAGGGGTATACATCGCAGGTGATGTCGATCCCCTCGGCGCGAGCCTTTTCCAGCTTATCCACCACGGTCTCCCACAGGTGCCAGTTATTGCAGCCGGCCACCTTCAGATGGGAGACATGCACCGGAACCCGGCCCCCCCGGCCGATCCGGATGACCTCTTCCAGGGCGTTAATGACGCCTTCGGCTTCATTGCGGATATGCGACGCATAAAAGCCGCCCCGGCGGCCGGCGACTTCGGCAAGTTCAATCAATTCCCGGGTCTTGGCAAAACAACCGGGGGCATAGATCAGGCCGGTCGACATGCCCGCGGCCCCGGCGTCCAGGGACCGGGCCAGCAGGGATTTCATGTGATCCAACTGTCCCGCGGTGGGGGGCGCATCCGAATATCCCATGACCGCCAGCCTCAAGGTGCCGTGACCGACCAGTCCCATCACATTCATGGACAAACCGGTCTCTTCGACCCTGCGGATGTACTCGTCGTAGGTTGACCAGTCCAGCGGGTGGGGCCAGGCCGTGATATCCGAATCCGACTCGGCCCGGATCGAGGCCCCGGCGTCCCCCTCCAGGGGGGCCAGCGAGGTACCGCAGTTGCCGAGGACATCCAGGGTAACCCCCTGTTGCAATTTTATTTCGGATTGGGGGTCGTCAAACGTCGCGAAATCGGAATGGCAGTGAATGTCGATAAAGCCCGGGGCCAGGACATAGCCGTCGGCTGCGATCACCCGACCGGCGTCGGCCTCGATGTTACGATCCAGCGCTGCAAAACGGCCCCTGTCGATGGCGGCATCCTCGACCCGGGGCTTGGCGCCGGAGCCGTCGATCACCGTTGCGCCTTTTATCAGAAGATCAAACATCCTGGATAATTGCCCACATCGGATCTTCAATGTCAAGCCCAAAACCGGGACACTGGGTAACTTCAACATCAGCGGCCAACGGCCGGCCGCGGCCCGGACACCCTGCGGGGTGCACCTTGTGCTGCCGGTGGCCGTTTATTCCATTATCGAAAACCTGGTCCTCTGGGCCAGGTCAGAGCCCCTCGGCTATGCCGTGAATCTGCTGCAAGCGGAAGCGGAATGATGGAATACTGGAATGTTGGAATGCTGGGTACCGTGGAATGGGGTCTGTTTTTATAACGATGGCACGGATCAGTTTATAAAATCAGACCGCATCCGCTTTCGATTCCCAATATTCCATTATTCCATCATTCCATTATTCCATTGGGATTCTAAGGTAAACTCCACCCCTCTGGGGTGAGTCAAAGCCGGGTCCTCTGGGCCCGGATTTTTACTTTTTTAGTTGAAATCTTTGGCGTAAACGATAGAATTTAGGTCGTCAAAGTATTTTTTCACAGAAACCTGATTGGGCGACGGAAACAATTGGCTATGCCGTGAATCCTGGTGCCTGCGGGAGCGGAATGATGGAATATTGGAATGTTGGAATGTGGAAGATCCGCCTGCGGAGGCCTGGGTTTAATGGATGGGGAGCTCTTTTCATAATCGTGGCACGGATCAGTTTAAAAAATCAGAGCGTCAACCGTTTTCGATTTCCAATATTCCAATATTCCATTTTTCCACCCTTCCATTGTTTCATTGGTAGTCTATCGATGACCCGGCAATCCGTATTAATATTGTTTAAAGTGTTTTCGACTATCCCCTGCTTTTTATCATGCGGGATTTTCCGGCAGGTTGATTTGCTTGGCACCCGACTACCCGGGGCCGTCGCATTGGCATTCCACCGGATGCGGCTTCCCGGGAAACGCCTCGTCTTCACTTTTGCCGCATTAATTCCGCTGGCAGCCATGGCAAGCGGCTGTTCGATGCCGCCCTCCGTCACGAGCCTGGACGATATTCTTGAACGGCAAGGCATACACAATCAGGTTCGCTATGATTACCGCTGCACGGCAGGAGCGCATCGTGGCGCGTCTGAGGAACATCGGGAGAATACCCTGGCGGCGCTGAAGGCCGCCGACCAGAACAGCAAATATGCCTTTATCGAATTTGACGTTCAATACTCGAAAGACAAAAGAATCGTCGTCTATCATGATAAAAGGATGCTCAGACTGGATGGCAGCCTGAGGGCCATCGGCAATGCGACATTTGCCGAGCTATCCGCCATAACCGGCGGACAAATCGTCGCCTACGATGAAGTCATTGGCATGCTAAACAAGAAACTCAATATTGAAATAAAGTCACAGGGAGACGAGCGCGAAGATGAGCGCCTGGTGGATGAGGTCATCGCCGACATCCTTATTCGCAAACGCGGTAACGATATTTTAATCAGCTCCATTTCCGACGATGTTATCAGGTACGTCAACCGCAAATATCCCGACATTCCCACCGGTCAGGTGTTCTGGCTGACATCGTCGACCTATCTGCATTTCGACGGCCTGACGAAAAAGCTGTACGAGGATATCAGCGCCACCCAGGCCGACTACCTCATGCTGCATGTCGCCAACCTGTTAAATATTGAAGACCTGCTCGAATTCAAACCCAAAGGGAAAACAATAGTGTTCTGGGATTTCGGCGACAAAATGTATATCGTGCACAAGGACATCTCGGATCGGCTTTGGGGCGATTCCGGTTGGCGGACATTTATCAATTTTTTGCAATACAAACTGGTTTCAGGCTTCCGGCGATTTACGTCCGGGAAGTAACGCCATTTTTGGACCATCAGATCTTTTGACTGACAACAGGTTGTAAAAACCTGAGGATTTCAGGAGTTCCGCCGGCGACCGCCGGCCAAATAAACGTTCGGTCAAATCGGGAATGGAAACTGTGTCAGATAGGCGAAGTTTCATATCAGCTCGTCCTTTGTATCGTCCTCGTGCTCGTCCTCGAGACTTTGAACCGCTTTCAGTCTCGGGTGCGAGGACGAGTAAGATTTAGATACCATGTTTCGGAGTTAATAAAGATGTAGCGGCGGGGTTTATCCCCATAAGCGCTAAGTTATTTTTCTTGACTTTTTATTAATATTAACATATGCTTCCATCAAAATACCTGGTGGAGGTAAAAAAAATGTCAGAGGATTGGTCGCTTTTACTTTGCTTTTTTCCAAGTAATTGGGTTGAGTTAGCTGCCGAAACCGATGTCCTTAAAAAATTGCGTAAAGATAAAGATGTCGAAAATTACTTAAGAACGCTGCTTTTGCACATCGGATGCGGTTACTCTTTG
>Ga0209339_1000534_pt1 | contig 14073 bp, 2 predicted proteins | sample OlaalgELextract3_FD_187376 | JGI IMG/M metagenome (GOLD analysis project Ga0209339, IMG submission 187376) | Olavius algarvensis symbiont microbial communities from Tuscany, Italy - Type A ELBA extract 3 (SPAdes) (version 2) | ecosystem: Host-associated > Annelida > Digestive system >... | reverse complement strand
CAGTGCATACTGTCGCGTATAAGTGTGCAAATCAAATTTACTTGTAGGTCAATTTTACAAAATAATGAAGTAAACAACATGGATTTGTCACCAATAAAAAGTAGCCTATTTTGTTGGCGTATCGGCATCCCTAAGTACATGCATGCCTTAGTATTACTTATTTACTTTACGAGTTTTGACGATAAAACGACAAAATCAACTCAAAGTCGCGCCTCTGATGAAGGTACTCTGTTTACAACGTACCAAGCTCAAGATCTACATTCCATGTGTGCTGTTTGCATAAAATAAAATATTGCACCGTTGTGTATGGTCGTGACTGCTAATACAAGCTTAGACTGTGCAACCAGGAACCATGGGCGGCTCTAGGGTGAGTCCGGTAGCACAGGCCCCTAAATGTAGGCCCGACCGCAACTATTTTAAAACTTGATTTTATGTCAAATGGATACCGACGTTCCTATCATATTGTGGTTTATTGATTAATACGAATTTTGTAGCTAAAAGGATATTTATGATGATGCGGACCAGGAACATATTCGTCCAGAACCGTCCATGGTATGACACAACTACAACTTTTGTCTGTGTGAGATTTTAAAGGCTATGTCACACACACAAATCCTATATTTTCGTGTTTGCAATGTAGCAACTAGGACGCATGCACACTGCACAGTTACGAAAGCAACGCATTAGCCTACGAAATAATCGAAATCAGACTCAAACACGGCGTGCGCCATAGTGAACAATGCTTGAGATGTTTCGCTGCTGTAGTCGTTTAGCGTGAAGTCCAGTCTCGAACAGAATGTCGAAGTTCCACGGAGACGATGGACCTCCAATTGCCAGTTCCAAAGAAGCAAACGAACAGCAACAGTAAGACATCTTGTAATGCCAGCCTCCTACAGACAGTGACGTCAAGATGAATGTCATCACTTGGCAACTGGCATAAATCATACTGCAACGTTGGCCAATCGAAGGTCATTCTGCTATGCAATTTTTATCGAGCGTCAGTACAGCAATGCTGACGAGCGATATTGATATAGCAATTTTGTCTGTCCGTCTGTCTGTCTGTCTGTCTGTCTGTCACGTTCCGGTATTGTATCGAAACTGCTTAACATATCGTCATAAAAACTTCACCACATGGTAGTCCAACCATTCTAGTTTATGAGTGTCAAACATCTTCGCGAAATTCCGATGGGGTCTAAAAATTTCCCGATTTTCGACTAATAACTCGCTACATCTCGCAAAGCGCCATAGTTACTATGGAACGCTAATAGGAACTCGTATGCGATCTATCAAATAGTTCCATTTTCAACGATCTTGAGTGATTCTAACCTAAATTTCAAGGCCAAGGAGTTACTGTCCTCAACGTAGTGTGTGCGCAGCTTACGCACAATCTGTTTGCGATGAAGTTGTTTATTCCAGATGTTTTAGATCCACCAGTAAACCAAATTAATTTATAATGAATAAAGTTGAAACGAATGTTATTTGTTAAGACAAAACGGTACATAAAACATACACAACTAAGGGACTAGTCGACGCATGGTCATATTGTGCCTCCGCCGGCCGCCTACTTTAAATCAACGTGAAATCGTGTCCGCGATCGCATTTATTATAGTATGTTTAGTGAATTTATGAATTCATTCGCTAAGCGTCATTACATATTTGACTTGGCCGCGAAATCGATTAACATCGATTCGAATTTTCTCTCGTATGGTGCTCCCTAATTGTTCCTATTCCAATTTCGCCCAACGTGTAACAATTTAAGCTGTTCGAGGTATTGATTACCTCCCGCAATTTCATCGAAATCCGTGCATCATTCTTGCGAAGCGAAAGAAATATTCGGCCACGAGACGGGACAGACAAGGCAGAAACATAGTGCCTCCGGTGCAGCACAGGCACAACGAACCTCGCCCGCGCCCCATTGCAGAGTACTTCCACTTGACGAATTTACTGGCATGATCTCGATTCACGGTTTTTACCGCGCAGCGCGTATGCATAGCGCGGACAATGCTGTAGCAAGATGTCTGTCCGTCTGTCACACGCCGGTTTTCTGTCGAAATGGCTAAACATATCATCAAAGTTTTTTCACCGTCGGGTAGACCCACCGTTCTAGTTTTTTCATACCAAACTAAAGGCAATATTCCGACGGAAACCCCGCTAACGGGGCATCGAATCAATGGGTATGAAAAAAATTACGATTTTCGACCAATATCTCGCTTTATCTCGGAAATGGTGCAAGATAGAGCCATAGTTACTATGGTAGGCGAATAAAAAACCGCACCCAAGCTTTCAAATGGTACAAGTTTGTATGACCTTGAGTGACCTCTAACCTAGATTTCAAGGTCAAGGTCACGATATTATTAAACGTGCAATAAATCAAAAAAAGTAAAAGATATAGCTATATTCACAATGGCGGAGAAATAAAAAGTCGTATATGGTCTATCGAACGGCGCCATTTTCAGTGACCTTGAAAAACTCCTAACCCAGTTTTCAAGGTCACGTTATACTTTGACGCTGAATATGTTATAAACGATTAAAGATACGGACATACTCGTAGTTACTACTGAAGGCGAATAGGAAACCGTACCCAAGCTTTCCAATCGTACCATGCAGTTTGAATGACCTACACTGACCAATAACCATATTTCAAGCTCACGATATTATTCAACGTCAAATAACTCGAAAATGGTACAAGATAGAACTATAGTTACAATGGCGGACCAATAGAAAGTCTTATATGATCTATCGAACGGCGCCATTTTCAATGATCTTGAACGACCCCTACCGCCGGTTTGAAGGTCACACCATTCCTTAGACGCTGAATATCTCAGAAACAGTACGAGATGCAGACATAGCTTCAATAAATATTAATAGGGACTTATACACGCCCTTCGAATGACCTTTAGTGATCTTGAGTAATTTAGCAAAATATTCAATGACACGAAGCGTCGCGCGGTCTCTCTGCGACAGCTGAGCTTCGTGTTCGACATGTTGCAATTGCAACGAACACAGCCGACCAGAAAAACATCGTGCAGGCTATCGGGGCGAGGTAAATGTACACATAATACATAAAAGTAAAACGTACTAAAACTAGCGAGATAAAGACCGCGCGCCGTCATGTGATGCCTCCGCCGCTGCATTTGTCCGACATCTGTTTTTCCGTACCGGCGTTGCCATGGCAAGCAAAAAGGCGCAATGAACGAAGGGACAAAATGAAGATGTCTACATGTATGTCGGCTGTTGAAAGATACTGTATAACAGTGCGAGGAATAACAAGAACTTAGCTATCGCAAACAAATCGCGCGTCACCTGCGCACACAATACGTCGAGGGCATCTATGATAACCCCGTGACCTTGAAATTTAGGTTAAGGGTCATTCAAGGTCACTGAAAACGCAACTATCGGGTAGATCATACACGACTTACTATTAGTCGAGTTATTTAACGATGAATATTATCGTGACCTTGAAATGTGGGTTAGAGGTCACTCAAGGTCTTTGAAATTGGTGCCATTCGAAAGCTTGGGTGTGGTTTCCCATTCGTCTTCTATAGTAACTATGGCCGTATCTGTAGCCGTTTCTGAGATATTTAGCGTCAAAGAGTGGTGTGACCTTGAAAACAGGGTTAGGGTTTGTTCAAGGTCATCGGAAATGGCACCATTTGATAGATCGCGTATACGAGTTCTTATTCGCCTTCCATAGTAACTATGTCGCTATCTTGTATCGTTTGCGAGATATAGCGACTTATTGGTAGAAAATCGCGAAATTTTTTATACCAAACCTGTATTTAGCGCCCCCGCAGGGGTGACCTCGTCGGAATTTCGTGAAGGTGTTTGATGCTGATAAAAGTAGAATGATTGGGCTACTGTACGGTGAAAAAAAACTATGACAATATCTTAAGTCGTTTTCATCTAATACCGGAACGTCACGGACGGACAGACAGACAGACGGACGGACGGACAGACGGACATAATTGCTATATCAAAATCACGCGTCAATGTACTGACGCGCGATAAAAATGCTGTAAAACTCTTGGCATCTTTAAGTTAACGTAAACTCGTGTCCAAGATCGCATTCGCCGTCGTCTGTACAGTGAAATTCATTCGCTAGGCGTCAGCACCTGTTTGACATCGCGGCAAAACCAGTCGACGTTGATTAGAATTTTCTGTCGTATGCTCCCTTGTTCCTGTTCCAATTTCGTCGAAAATGTAATCATTTAATATGTTCGTTATCATGATTAACTCCCGCAAATTAAATATCGAAATCCGTTCAGTGTTCTTGCAAAGCGAAAGAAATACATTTTGGCACGGGACGAAAGACGAGACAAAAGCCGTAATAAGGCAAACACATAATGGATCTAGTGCAGCATGGGCTGCGGAGGCATAAATATACAAAATACACTAAAATATACATAACAGAATCAACAGATTATATTCCATACGCGATTCATAATACGACTGACAGACACATCCAGACATTAAATGTTGTACTTACTACTTAGTTGCAACTGACAACAATCTGCAGTGACACGGATCTTAGCTAGCACTCTAATAATAGTAGACTGTTATAATATTTCAAGTTTTTGTGAAAGAAAATATGGCGCTGACCAAAATTAAACGCTGAACTTGAACATACTAAATTGACGATGTTTTACAGCAAAAAATTGATGAAACCTTAACCCATTATTGGGCACATTAAAAAAGCAGAGCAACGGACCATTATACAGCAATACGGTGATTGGTAAACTAACCGTTGATGGGTGGGCTGTTAAGTTTGGTACAGCGAGGATCGACCTGAGCGAGCTGCGGCCAGTACCTTCATCGCTGAACCAAACGTAACAGCCCACCCATCAACGGCCAGTGTACCAACTTCGTAATAAAAAATGTGGCACTCTAATTACCTTTGCATTCTAAAGGGTTAATCGTTGGAAGAGTAGTTCCGCCTGCTCGAGTAGTATCTGCTGGCGCCGGAATCAGAAGCAAGGAAGCGACTTCTGTACTGATCATCACCGTACGACTTCCTGGCCCTGACTTTCTCGAGAAATCGACTCTGGAACTGGCCGGCGGGAGACGAATATGCGGAGTTGTAGGCTCGATCGTTGCTCGCCGACCTTTCCGAAGCGAAATCCGAAACGGACTGCGCACGACGAAATCGCGACGGGTCGTGCGTCGCCGTACTGCCGTACGACGAGTAACCGTAGCTCCTCGAATCGCCGCCGTAGTAGCCGCGGGTGTCTGTCCCGCCGTAAAGAGACGTTGCCGCCGCCGACGTCGGGCCGTAGTCGGTCTGGTAGTAGCTCCGCGTGCTGGACGATGTCTGCGGGGCATAGGCTGTCGTTGAACCCACCGATGTCTCGCCGAAAGAGTACATCGAAGGCGACGAATTGTCGTAAGTGGGCAGTAGGTAACTGCGAGAGATGTCCATCCTTGGTCCCATCATGTCTTCGGTCATGTACGTCCGCTCTCTGGCGATGCTTCCTCCTCGTCTCGATCTAGTTATCGAGTAGCCGCTCGCCGTGGACGACGCGTCGTCGTCGACGTCGTTGCGACGTGGTTGATCCACCACCGACGATCTGGTGCCCAGGATCCAACTGTTCAGTGCTGACGACTTGTAGTCCAGATCGTTGGAACTCATTCCGGACGGAAGCGTGCCGCTGACAATACCGGACGTGCTCGACACGCTGCCGCAGCGTCGACGAGGTGAAGCACCTCCAAGAAGTTCATCAATAGCTGACGACCTGTGCGACGGTGCGATGTTATTGGCGCGCATAAACTCGTCGCGGACGAAGTGACCCCCGGGTATCTGCTGTTGCTGGATGCGCTCGTTGGCCGCCTGCTGGTCGGCCTGGTAGGCGCGGACCTCGGCGTCGACGGCACTGCGGACGGTCTCGATGCGTGCCTGACGGTCGAGAAACGTAGCTCGGATGCTGCGGATTTCCGACTCGAGATCGTCGACGCCGCGTGCCGTCGTCTTCAGCAGTTGAACGACGTCTGACTGCTGGTCGATGATGGCTCGCACTGGGCGCGAGCTGTTACGCACCAACTCAGCCGTCTCCTCTCGAGCGTGCGGCACAAACGAGTCCTCAGACACTCCATTCTGCTGCGGTCGTCGACTGTCTTGACCACTGTCGACGTCCAGTTGTCTAATATCACGGACTCGTGAACTACTCCACTCTCCATTCATTTCCATCTCCACATCGTACTTGCTGGTGCCTGTCGGGTTGCGTTTGCCAAAGTAACGTCCGATCTCGGCCAGGTCGTGATCCAGATCGACTTCTTCCGACGTGTTCTTCGATGTCCACTCTCCAAATTCTTCCTTTTGCGTACGCTTGCGATCAGTCGAAGCCAAACGCCGATCAAGCATGGACGCTTCTTTGTTTGTTGGACTCAGCTTGTCCAAGTCATTCGCTGTTGATTCCAGATCCATGAGATTGGTAGTGTCTGATCCGCTGTTGGTTGTCGTGGCCATTCTTTTCTGTTGTTCCTCTCGCGCCTCAGCCAGGATCCTCTTGATGAAGTCGTCCATCGACTTACGACGGTACGAAAAGTCAGACTCCTCGTTCTTGCTGTCCTTTGCGCTGACATCCGTCGCAAGGGCGTCGACGCTCGCATCGGTGGACGTGACGGTCGGTTTGAATATTTCGTGCTTGGTTTCTTCGGATGCATCGCCAGCTGATGAGAACGTTTCCGTTGAAGCTGTCGTTTTCTCTGTCGAGGCGTCATTGCCGGTGTCGCCGACCTGTATCAGTGTGACGATATTCGACAACTCAGTTTCATCCGTAGTTGCAATGAGAGGAACAACTGGCGACGGCGACTTTTTGATGTCGTCGGCGCTACTTTTTTCCTTCGACAGCGCGGCAGAGATATCGGCGGCAGGTTCGGCGACAGTGTTGTCCGTGATGACAGTGACGTCTTGCGGCGCTTTTTCCGATAGATCATCAGCTGCTAGAGTAACGTCGATGTTGGCATTAGAAACGCTGCTGTGATCCGTTTCTTTACCGAAGACTGTTTCACTGGATTCAGCAGCTGATGATGCGGCTTTCTTAGGTTTCTTCTTTTTCGCGATAACTTTATCGGACGTAGTCGTTTCCGGAACAGCTGCAGCGGTCGTTTCTTGTGCCGTTTTCACAGTATCGACGGCCGACTTTCCTGCTTCTGTGCTGGCTGCCGTAATCGTGTCACCTGATTCTTGCAAATTTGTCGGTTTTGCTGCATTGTCTGCTTCTTTGGGCGAATTTTCGTTGGCGGTGAAACTTGCTACGGGAATTGTCGCGTCTTCTTGCGCAGCACTGCTCTTACTACTGGCGTCGCTTGCAACTTTTTTGGTTTTCTTCTTGGTTGCTTCGGTTACTGTTATTGTCGCTTCATTAGCAGTGCTATCTTCTGCTTTCACGGGTTCTGACTTTTCATTTGGAACTTCTTGTTTCTCTTTCACAACAGCTTTGTTTTCTGTACGACTGACTTCTTTCTCTTCCGCCACTGGTATAGCTTCGCTTTCGGTTGCCGCCTTTTTGGTTGTCTTCTTTTTCGTAGTTTTTGCAGTAGATTTTGTGTCACCATTTATAACACTACTTGTATCGTCCACAGTGTTAGTTGTAGGCATTTTGGAGGACTCTGTATTGGTAACTGCCTGGGTTTTTGTTATGATTTCTTTGGTCACCGACTTTTCCTCTACAACAGCGTCTGTGCTGGCTGCCGTAATCGTGTCACCTGAAGCTTTCTTTGTCTTCTTTTTAACTGTTTTAGTAGCCGTTTTTGTCTCCCCGTTCACTGCATTTATTGTGTCTTCAGAGAGTGAAGCAGATGTGTTCGGTGGTTCTGCGTGCACCTCTATCTTTTCTTCTTTCACAACTGCTGCTTTATCCGTCTTGCCCGATACCGCATCCAGCTTTTCAGCGCCATTCATGTCTTCCGCTTTCGAGGCCTTTGTTGCTGTTTTTGTTGTCTTCTTGGTTGAGGTTTTCTTCTTAGTCTCACCAACATCGCTATCATCCGGTTTTATCGCTACATCAGAGGAATTTTCTGGACCGTCGTGACGCGTTTGCTTCACATCTACACGCCGCTCGTCAATTGCTGCGGCTGCAGTGGTTATAGATTTTGTTTCCTGGCTAGTCGTCGTCTTTGATTCGACTTTCGGCTCTTTCTCTGGCGTTTTCTCAGCCGGCGATTCGTCGGTGTCGACGACTGATAGCGACAGAGTGAATGAAACCGTTTCAACGTCGTCATCGTCTTCCACAGTTTCAGCAGCCGACGTCAACGTCGTCACTGCATTCGCTGCGTTTTCAGAGATTGCGGCAGATGTTTTGAGAGTTTCTGCCTGCACGACGACCTTTTCCTCTGTTACAGCTGCTGCTTTGTTTGTCTTACCGGATACTGCATCCGGGTTTTCACCGCCGTGCGTGGCTTCCGCTTTCGAGGACTTTATTGCTGTTTTTGTTTTCTTCTTAGTTGAGGTCTTCGTCTCGCCAGCGTCGCTATCATCCGGTTTTATCACTCCATCCGGGGAATTTCTCGGACTGTCATGACGCGTTTGCTTCACTTCTCCACGTCGATCTTCAGCGGCTGCAGCAGTTGTGGTTGTAATTTTTGTTTCCTGTTCCGTTGTCGTCTTCGGCTCGACTTTTTGCTTTTTCTTTGGAGCTTCTTCAGCCGGCGAGTCGACGTCGTTGGCGGCCGACAGTGATACAGTGAATGACACTGTTTCGACGTCGTCCTCGTCGTGCACAGTTTTAGAAGTCGGCGGCGGCGGCGTCGGAGCTTTGCTGGATTTCAGCGTCGTCGTCTCCACGTCCGACTCCGATGATGACTCAGACGACGACGACGACGGCGATGACGACGACGAAGTCTTGTCGTCGTCGTCGCTGTCCGAAGCAAAGGACACGACGACTTTTTTGGTGTCTGCCGACGTCGTACTCTTTACGGACTTGGTGCTCATCGTAAACTATAATTTCGACCGCGATGGCAGACGGCAGTATACACGGCACTACGCACACGCCGCAGCTGTTCGCCAGTCGGAGTTGTGCGCAGTCACTGCGTGCAGGCGTTGGACCAGCTCAGCTCCGTGCTCTCTGGCGCTCCCTCACTGGCATTGCTCATCGCACCAATCGGCAACATACCGAAATGTTTTCACCGTGTTTTCCGCGTTAAATTTTTCCGCAAGGGTGTCTGTTTTCCAAATTTAGTTGACCATACATAACAAAAAGCTCAGCTGCTGCAGAGACCGCGCGATGTCATTGAATATTTCGCTAAGTCACTGAAGGTCACTCAAGATCATTGAAAAACGTATCACTCGAAAGCTTGGGTACAGTTTGCTTCGCATTCCATAGTAACAACGGCTCTATCTTGTATCATTTCCGAGAGAAATCGAGATATTGTCGAAAATCGCAATTTTTTTTCATACTCCCTTGCATCCGACGTCCCCGTATTGCCATACCGTTTGGTATGGAAAAATTAGAATGGTTTGGCTACGCGACGGTTGAAAAGTTTAATGATATGTTTAGCTTTTTCGACACAATGCCGGCATGTGACGGACAGACGGGACATAGTGCGATAGCAGTCCGCACTATGCACAGCATCGTGCTGCGAAAATGAATCGTAATGTCATTTGATGTCATTTATGGGTATTCCATACCATGTCAGTATTATCTTGTACTTATATATTTCGGCCCTGCAGTTTAGACTCGCCGGAAGCAGAACGTACTCGATCTGTCCGTTCGTTCATTCGTCTAAACTTATGAACACGTAATTTCGTAAACGAACGGACCGAATTTGCTGCAAATTAGCACAACTATAGATCACGGTGCAAGGAGATGAAACGGTCAACTTTTGAGATCAGTAGGTCAAAGATTACAGTCACACGACACCGAAGTTAAATTTGGAGATTTGGCGGAGGCATCATTCTCGACCCCCTTCGGTGGAACATATTTTCTAGATGACGGATATCCTTATTGCTTGAAAACATGGAGTCAACTGATGAGTTGGCATGCACACGTAATTAAAATAACAGTATTGTGTACAGTAGGCCTACAATATTGTACAGGCACACAAACAACATGGGCAGTGGGAACACCGCACGCCCTATCATTGCGGTTGTATAGAACGGTTTAGCCTAAGTTTAAAGAAACTGTTTAACTCGTCATGCATCGTCATATCATCTCTCCGTCTAAAATGTCAAATCTAAAGAAATTAATGAATTTATAGCCTAGTTCAAAAACCCACCGATGCCATAACAAGCAATTTTACACAAGAAATAATGCGATATGGAAATGAAATGTCGCCGTTACTATTGTTGTAGGATTATAGTGATCCCTGCAGTGCACGTCCTTGAATAAATACTTTCTTATAGGCTTATAACTTTTCTGTGCATAATTAGTCTGTTGATATAGCGTAATCATAGCGTGTAGAGTTAAATTTTAGTTCTGTATTCTGTGGTTCATTATTTTCTATAGTTCAACAGTAGAACCTTGGACGAAGGTAGAACCAAACTTTATTTTCCATTGTGTTATGCTAGATAAAACTTAGAAAGATAACATAAATAAAACATCAACACTAGCCCTACATCTGTTTGGCTTGAGCGAAATGTGCGTTGACCTAATTCTCGAAGTTTCAGCTTGGTTGTTATTTTTGCATAAAAATTAAAAAAAAAATAAAACAGAACGAGGAAATGTAAGAGCGACACCCGAACGACGGCTGCGAGTAATAGTCATTCGATAAGCGGTACATGTATATGCGCCGGCCAAACGGAATCTGCACATCGGAGTAAAGTCGCGGTATAGTGTAGAGGTTATGGTTGTGGCACTGCCTATGCCAGTCAAGTCTGAGCAATCGCGGTTATTTATAGAAACTATGTTTCCAGAGCGCAGCAGCAGCAGCGAAGCATGGCGATGCTGGTACGGTGCTTGGTCTGTGCTGCATGCGTTACCATGGGTGCACTACTGACATTCGATCTCTTAAACTACACGCAGCTGAGCATCAGCAACAGAACACTGTTAAACCGGACTTCAGCAGCTGTTTAATTTACGCTGTCTGTACATAAAAGCTGCAGTGTGTGTGAACTATCGATTAATTAATTCTACATCAAAGTAAACGGAACGTCTTCATAATGCACATTAGCGTACAATATAAATCGTGTCACTGTCACTAACAGTTTCAGCCAATAACAAAGTAGTCAAACATTTTGTATGTACAGTTTATCAGTTTTGCAGCGCGATTCTATGCAAGCTCGGTCTATGCCGACATGTGGTGTCTGTGCGTCTGTACGTCTGTCCGTCCGTCCGTCTGTCACGTTTGTGAATTCTGTCAAAACGAGTAAACATATCTTCAAAACTTTTTCACCGTCGGGTAGCCACACCATTCTAGATTTTTCGTACCAAACGTCATCATGGCGATATTCCAACAGGAACCCCGCCCCCTTAACGGGGGGCGTCGAATGCAGGTGAGGTTGGCATAAATCGCTATTCTAAGCCAATATCTGGCTCCATCACGTGTTGTGAACGGTTGGAGCGTCAAGTGCAATACATTCAGCCGCGACTGACCATGGCGAGTTGATGACACTAGTCGCTGGTAAGCGCGGAGTTTGTGTTGATGACGGGAAACGACGACGACATGTATGACAAGAAGCATATCAACGTTACGCCGAAGACAGCAGAGCAGCATTTAATTGCCTCTCTTCTTTCTTTATCGTCCATCATCTTGCAATGATGATGATACCGACACGAATACGCCATGCAGCTCTGTACACAGTGGTAAATCTGAAGCCCTAGTAACAATAATATAAGACTGCGCTCGAGTACGTATGACACTGTTGAAACTATATAAACTACTGAAGGGCACAAAGCACGCGCGGCCTCTCTGCAACAGCAGAGCTACTTGTTACGTCGATTATTATCATGTTAAAGAGAGCAGTGCGAACAACAAGCAAAAATTTTAGGCGACATGACAGCCCTCCACGTAGTTGTCAGGAAATACAGTCGTATACAGACAGCATTGTACGCGTAGATCACGATCAACAGCTCTGATTAGTTGCGCAGACGACAGCGCTAATATGACTTTGTGACCTGCTGCCTGATTTGCATTCAGGTTTTTAATACGAAAAAATCTTTGACCAACTGTATAAGTACTTTATGTGTGGTACTTTACGGTTGTATCATCATCACAAACATCATCGTCATTTATTTAGCCATAAAACAGAAATAAAAACATGAACATAGTAAATAACGGAAGCGGCTAACAACTTAACCAAGGCAGAAACTGTGCTTACAGCTTCCCCGTAACATAAGCTGTGCGGCTAGGTGGCCGCCACAATATGCCCCCGCCCCGTGACCTTAGCGGGGGCATAATAATGGACTTCAACCAAAATGCTGAGAATCGATGCATATGTCATCCAGAGATCCAGATTTATACAAATATTTTCAAGTTTCAAACAGGTGTTTTGTGTTACAATAAAGAGATATAACATAAATTGGTAATATCATCTTTATTTCACGAAATCAAACAATTTACACGAAAATGATTACTCCGTATTATTATAAGCATTGCAGTATTAAGTAATATTTTAACGACGTTATATCTGCAGCCGTTCGCCAGGTGGCAGCTCTGTTCGTGGTCCCGCTATGCAGCTGTGCGGCTAGGTGGCCGCCAAAATATGCCTCCGCCCCGTGACCTTGACTTTTGACCTTTTGACCTTGAAGTCGGTCTGGGAGTCGCATGTGACCTGGGGTACACCTGTGCAAAGTTTCGTCTTCCTAGGCCTTTTGGTTTTCAAGTTAGAGCCGATGTACGCGACATCAGACAGACAGACGGACAGACAGACGGACGGACGGACGGACGACGGACGCCGATGACCGCCTAATGCCCCCGCCTCCCCTACGGGGGCGGGGGCATAATAACGCAAAACATAGCATTCATGTACCGTACGATACGATACGATAGTTTGTATTTAACGTGCAGTAAAAAGCTGACGGGTAGCCAGCTTAGTCTACCACACCGAACAAACAAAAAATTAAAATGCAAAACTAAAAATAAAATGATAAGCGTGATAGGTCCGGTCCAGTCTCGTTATCGTGAGGCAGTCCAGTAGGTAAAAGAAATCTACGATGGAAAGGATTTGTTGAAAAGATAGGTTTTGAGCCTGGAGTGAAAGAGTGAAGGAGTGATGGATGACGAGAGTGTGGATAATGTAAGAGATGAGTTGAGAAGTGCATGAGGAGGTGAATCGAGACGAGAATGGTGAGGCTGACTGAATGAATCTGGAAGTTGATTCCAAAGACGAGGTGATGCATAACTAAATGAGCGATCTGTGATTTTCAAGGAAGAGATGGTTGGGGGCGAGAAAGAGTGACAACAGATGAGGAGCGGGTACTGCGAAGAGGTTGGAGAGAGATAAGGTTGCGGAGATAGCTAGGTTGAGCAGTTGTAAGAACTTTGTAAGTGAGAGAGAGAAGTTTGTATTCGATGCGTTCGCTGACCTTTAGCCAGTGGAGAGATTTGAGAATGGGAGTGATATGAGTGGATTTAGAAGCCTTAACAACAGCACGAACAAGAGAGTTTTGAATCTGTTGGAGCCAGTTGAGTTGACAGTTTGGAAGGTTATGATAGAGAGAGTTACAGTAGTCAAGTTTAGAGTGAACTATGGAGGTGGTAATGGTGCTGGCTGTTTTGAAGTCAAGGTACGGGCGGATACAGCGAAGTTCACGAATGTGATAGTAGCAAGACTTAGAAAGTGCAGTGATTTGATCCGAGAAGGTAAAGTGTTCGTCGAAAATAAAACCAAGGTTGCGAGCAGACTGGATTGTAGTGAGAGAGCAGTCCTGTATTTTAGAGATTTGTTGTTTAAAACCAATAAGAAGAAATTCAGTTTTAGAAGAGTTGAGAGTGAGAAGATTGGCAGTCATAAAAGATGAGATCTGTTGTAGAGCATTTTGTAAGTGACTGATGTTGGAGTGGAAATCTGATGGGTGGAAGGAGAGAAAAAGTTGTGTGTCATCTGCGTATAGGTGGTGATTTAAAGAAAGAGATGAAACAAGAGTACTAAGTGGGGTTGTGTACATGACAAAGAGCAGAGGGCCGAGAACTGAGCCTTGG
>Ga0209339_1000533_pt1 | contig 14090 bp, 7 predicted proteins | sample OlaalgELextract3_FD_187376 | JGI IMG/M metagenome (GOLD analysis project Ga0209339, IMG submission 187376) | Olavius algarvensis symbiont microbial communities from Tuscany, Italy - Type A ELBA extract 3 (SPAdes) (version 2) | ecosystem: Host-associated > Annelida > Digestive system >... | reverse complement strand
TATGCCTGTTTACTTCCCAGCTTTCGCTGGTACCAAATTATACTGCTTGGTGATAGAGGCAGTAGGGTGTGAACAACTTGCCTAAGGTTGTTACGCAGCAGCGTCGCGGCCGGGCCTCGAACCCGCGACTACTAGATCGCAAGTCCGACGCCCTACCACTAAGCCACCGCGCCACAAAGTTGCTGGCCCGCCTGCACTCGTACGGCATTCGTGGTGATGTTCTAAAATGGCTCCTGAACTTTCTAAAAGATCGTACACACCAAACTAGAGTTGTTACTGCCGACCTTCTAAGTGGTGTTGTCCAGGGTAGTGGCATCGGAACAGTTTTGTTTCTAATGATGAATTGGTGAATTGGTGAAACTGTTAGAAACTCGTGGTATAGTTGTAAAATTGTTTGCCGATGATGTCAAAGTGTATTTACAAATCGTAAATGTGTCCGATACTGTAATGTTGCAAGGTGCCCTCGATTTAATCGTTGAATGGGCTTCCACGTGGCAATTACAGTTGTCTGTCAGCAAATGCAATATGTTAACTATTGGTCATGTTCCCTTTGATGTTAAATACTCTGTGTATAATACAGTGCTACCATATGTCACTACTAGCCGGGACCTGGGAATTGTCACTGCACAAGATCTCTCTCCGTCAATCCACATTAGCAAAATTGCCGCTAAAGCACATCAACGTGCTAACTGTATCCCACGAACTTTTGTGTCCAAAGACAAACCTGCTAATGAGAGCATTTTCTGTCTATGTGCGTCCAATTGTTGAATATTGCTCAGTCGTCTGGTCCCCTAGCCTAAAAAGGATATTGAACTAATTGAGAAAGTCCAACGTCGTTTCACAAAAGACTGCCAGGACTCAAACACATGTCATACAATGAAAGACTGCACTATCTTGGCTTGTCGAGTCTAGAATTACAACGTTTGCATTTGGATATGATATATTGTTATAAGATCGTCTTTGGTGTACTAAACTTAAATTTTTCAGATTTAAAAAAAAAAATTCAGCTCGGTAATTGCTACTAGGGGTCATGCCTACAACTGTACAAGCCAAGCTGTGTTAGCAGTACTCGCACTAGGTAATTTTGCAGAGAGAATTGTCAACGTGTGGAACTTTCTACCATCAAGTGTGAATTTCTCTACGCTGAATGCTTTAGACTTTTCTTCATTTTTGAAGTGTATTACATAACAGTTTTTACTTGTACTTTTCTAGGGCAGCTGTAAGTGGCGTCAGTGTCCTTGTTGTCCTGCTCGCTTTGTTTTGTTTCACATGTTACTCTGTCGTGTTTTTAGCCAATAAATTGAAGGAAGGAGTTATTAGACATTGAATTGGTGACATTGAAATCTGGGTTACAACTCATTCAAGGTCACTGGAAATTGTACCATTTCATAGATCGCGTAGGAGTTCCTATTAACATTCCAGAGTAATTATGGCCCTATCTTGCGTCATAGCGAGATATTGGTCGAAAATCGTGATTTTTTCATGCACTAGCATTCGACTCCCTCATTAGGGGGTCCCTCTCGGAACAGCGCCATAACGTTTGATACTAAAAACTGGAATGGTGTCTGCTACCCGACGGTGAAAAAAGTTTGATGATGATCGTTTGATGATGATTGACACAATGCCCGCGTGTGACGGACGGACGGACAGACATCTTGCGACAACATACTCCGCGCTATGCATAGCATCGCGGGGTAAAAAAACATTCAACGAAAGACTGATATATTGGCTTTATAAATTCCCCCGAGGACGTAACTTCGGAACTGGGAAAAATCAAGTACGGGTACATTACTCTCATAGCTTATGACGTCCAACACAACGCTATAGACTTTATACTAACATTAAACATTAATTATATGACAAAACAAAATTAACAGTAACACTAAAATAGTTACATGATCAAAACAGAATTAAATGTATTGTTTTTGCACGTTTCTGTTTTTGTTAAGTTAAAAAAAGTAGAGTTACGGACATTACGGTACTCATACCCCTGAATTCCTAAAAAGTTTAACGCAGATCTGAAGCATACTTACCAAGCTGTATGTACTCGGGTTCCAAAGCTGCCAACAACAAACGACACATTGGTATATTACTATTCAAAATAATGTACTGTAAGGTTATAATTGTTTTTTTATGTTTATTTATTTTTTATTGTTCATAATTGTTTACTTATTTTTTTAATATATTATACTAACAAAATGTTTCTATCCAACACTCAGTAATTCGCCACGTCCTGCTGCTGCTTCTTCGTAACGTTCAAAATCTCAGGAACCGCAAATTGTGACATAGTGGCTGGGTATGAGTTAAGTACCGTAGGCCCCTCACGTGTGCCCATTTCCACTTCGCCCCAACCCCTCCCGTCTCTGTAATCGGGTGCATTTGCCTTTATTCGCTTTCTGGCAGCGGTGTCTGTGAGGCCGTGAGGCAAACCATTGAAACCAACAAACGAACCAAACGCTTGTATTGTTTAAACAATTCACCTATGTTTATAATTAACAACTGATGGAAATAAGAATAATGCTTTGCTTCGGTGCACCATCACAGTTCCGTCAGCTCTCGTCCGTCAATTCAGCCATCACCATCAATCGTAACATCATCAAGCCGTCGTCAGTCATCCTTGATCTGGGCGTCTTGTTTGACGCTGAGCTGTCAATGCGCCAGCACGTCGCCTGTGTCACAGACGTGCTTCTTTCATCCGCGCCGCATACGCTCAGTCCGTCGTCAACTCGGCCGCGACGTCACTGCCAAGCTGGTTACAGCTTTGGTGCTGTCGCGCCTTGACCACTGCAACGCTGTTCTTGCGGGTTTGCCAACTTTGCCGGCGACGACACTAGCCCCTCTACAGAGAGTCTTGCATGCTGCAGCACGTACTGTTCTAGACCTAAAGCTTGGCGACCATGTCACTCCTGCTTTGCGGGAATTGCATTGGTTGCCGATCACAGAGAGAATACAGTACAAGCTGTGCCTGCTTGTGCACAAGATGTTCATCGGGCACGCTCCCGATTACATTGCCAGCCTGTTGACGCCCGCCTCTGGCATTCCTCACGGTCGTCGCTGCGTTCATCGAGTAACTGTGACTTGGTCGTACCAAGAACGAGTCGGAAGATTGCTGACAAGGCTTTCTCTGTTGCCGCACCCTGTGCTTGAAATCGGCTGCTGACCGACTTGAAACTCTTGCGTTCGACTGCTTCATTCAACAGCAAACTGAAGAGTTTTCTATTTCATGCAGTTTACACCAGGAACACTGTGTGAACTCTGGAATGCGCCATCAGGGGCGCACAAGTCACTGGTGTTACTGTTACTGTTCATTGTTACTGTAAGTGCAGAAAAAACAGGCTCTTTAATTATATCAGCGAAAAACAGGAAAACAAAAGTGAAATTTTGGACGAGATAAACTGAACAGATTTTGGAACGCATCTTAACAATCGGACTGTATCGAAATAGAATCGCATTCCAGCGAACTTAGGCTACGAATGTGGGGCAACGCGTGCAAATCGCTAGTGCGATAGGCCTACAAAGCCGGCAAAAATGTCGCTCTTTCGAGGGCCAGAACTCGATGACTGACTCACCCGACCGCACGGTCGATACGGTCGGCCGAGTACCTGGCTGAGTGCGACGAGTTAGTCGCAGGCCGACCTCGGTATCTTAGCAGTAGACTGCGGTAGAACAGCTGCTGCTCGCTGGAACACGGTTCCATCGTTCGGCATAAGACGACGGCGTGACTTACCACGTCGGCTGCATGGCTTATTAGCATTCAATTCCTAATTTAAGCTCATGGTAAATGAGGGAGGACTGCACCGACAAGTATTCACGGTCGCGTTTTATAGCCTACGTGAGTGAACGCACGCGATACAGCTCGCTCCACGGCTTTGTAGTCACGCCTGCCTCGATAGTGCCGGTGCCCAATAGGGGCCTAATAAACTTGAAAAGATACTCGACCCAACGGGATCGATAATCATGCCCCCGTCTGGCCTCCAAATCTGTCTTCGGCCTCATATGACCTTGACCTTTGACCTCCTGACCCCCAACGTTGATGTTTCGTGCCTGGCAAGCGAAATTAAACATCGTCTTCTACCTGTTGGTTCGTCCCACCGTTCGTTCGTCTGTCCGTCCGTCCGTCCGTCTGTTACCAAACTTGCGAACGCGATATTTTGAAAACGAATTAACCGATTTTGATGCAAATTGGAACAAGTGGTCCACAGGACGAGGGCATGAAACGGTCAAGTTTGAGAGCAGGAGGTCAAAGGTCAAGGTCATACGGGCCCGAAATAGGTTAAAAATCCCTTTCAGCGAGATATCTCAAGAACTGTCCATCCGAATGCTAACCAGACCTGGCAGGCACAAGCTACGGAAATTGCCCATCGTGTGACAGCAACTGGGATGGCAAAGGTCAAAGGTCAAGGTCACACGAGGCCGAAGATACATTTGGAGGCCTGGTCGAGGCATCGTTCTCGACCCGTTGGGTCGAATACCTTTTCTAGTTAATATATACTTCATCTTGCGGGCGCTTTGGTATACACCTGTGCGCTGACGTAGGTAGACTCAAAAGACAAAAGAAGAGCATATACGTACGTTGTTCTATCTGTTGAGAAGCGACGTGGTTCAGTGAAATAAATATGACAACCAGTGTCAATTTTATCACCATTATCACACTTTGCACTGCAACAACAGCAGGCCTGCATTCAACACCTGTTGAAATATGCCAATTGCGATCTGTTCTAATTATATTATTGATTAACTGATTTTCCAGCCAATGCAAATATAGGCTAAACTGGGCGACAGGTCGTTTGATGTCGCCGGACCTCGGCTTTGGAACAAGCTGCCTGGTTTACTGCGATCATCTGACAGTTTCTGCCAATTCAGACAAGAAGCTCAGCTATCGGAAAGAGACCGCGCGACGCTTCGTGTCATTGAATATTTTGCTAAGTCACTCAAGGTCACTCATGGTCATTCGAAATGACACTGTTGAGTACGGCGTGTGTAAGTCCCTATAAGTACTTCATTGAAACTATGTGTGTATCTCGTACCATTTATGAGACATTCAGCGTCAAAGAATGGCATGACCTTGAAACTGGGGATAGGGGTCGTTCAAGGTCATGGCGGCGTTCGATAGATCATATACGACTTTCTATTGGTCGGCCATTGTAACTATAGCTGTATATCGTACCATTTTAAAGTTATTTTACGTTAAATAATCGTGGCCTTGAAAAGGTCACTGAAGATCATTCAAACTGGTACCATTCGAAAGATTGGGTGCGGTTTTCTATTCGCCTTCAATAGTAACTATGGCAGTATCTCTAACCGTTTATGAGATATTCAGCGTCAAAGAATAGCGTGACCTTGAAAACTGAGTTAGGGGTTGTTCAAGGTCATTGAAAACGGCGCCGTTCGATAAACCACGTGTGACTTTCTATTGGTCCGCCATTGTAAATATAGCTCTACCGTGTTCCGATTTTTAGTTATCTGACGTTGAATAATATCGTGACTTTGAAATCAGGGCTAAATGTCATTCAAGATCATTCAAACTGGTACCTTCGAAAGCTTCGGTGCGGTTTCCTATTCATAGTAACTATGGCCGTATCTTTAACCATTTATGAGATATTCAGCGTCAAAGTATAGCGTGACCTTGAAAACTGGGTCAGGGGTTGTTCAAGGTCATTGAAAATGACGCCGTTCGGTAGACCATATAGGCCTACGACTTTCTATTGGTTTGCCATTGCAATATAGCTCTATCTGGTACCGTTTTTGAGTTATTTGACGTTAAGTGATATCACGACCTTGAAATCTGGGTTAGAGGTCACTCAAGATCATTCAAATCGGTACCATTCGGAAGCTTGAGTGGGTCGAAAATCGTAATTTTTTATACCACCCTTGCATTCGACGCCCCCGTTAGGAGGGTTCCCGTCGGAATGTTGCCATTCCGTTTGGTATGGAAAAACTAGAATGGTGGGACTACCCAATGGTGAAAAAACTTTGAGGATATGTATAATCATTTAGACAATACCGGCGTGTGACGGACAGACAGACGGACAGAGGGACATCTTGCCACAGCATAGTCCGCGCTATGCATACGCGTCGCGCGGTAAAAACAGTTGAGAACGTTTTTGTTTGTCAAGGACTAGGCTGCGGCGCCAAGTGACTCTTGCTTTTAGCTCTTACTTACTTACTTACTTACTTAAACACGGATGTTAAAGATGGCCGAATATAAAATTATTATCTGCCTTTGTACAGTAATTCGGTCACATTGTTACATGTACAGTGTGAACAGGATAATAAGAACAGTTTTATTTTCTTCATAGCTTTTAGAAATGTTAGCCAATTTAAATGAAAATTGCGGACAATATAGCTGAAGGAATGCTAAATTTACAAACCTGAAAATAGTTTGTATTTTCGTCCTTTTTTTGTTATCAGCGACGTAAAAATGGCGTTCGGGACTCTGTGTTTGTGACGCTTCCAAAGCCCTCAAGTTGGACGGGGGCATTGTTCTTGGCCCTGGCATCTTGAACATCCTAAACAACCCAAGAGCTTAAGACCCAAACTTCGATTCCTGACTACACATACGTATATACAGAACTGCTATAGCACAGGCCTACAGAACGCCGCAGCTGCACTGCCGCAGAGGGTCGCACGGTAAAGATTGAATCAACAAGAAGTTGTCGCAGACAGGCCACGTGATGCTTCGTGTCGTTAGAAATTTTGCTCATTCACTCAATGTTGTTCAAGGTCATTCGAAATGAGATTATGGCACTGAGACGTATAGGGTAACTTATAGGCGTGTGTGTAACTTGTAATTTGTAGGCTTAAATAGGTGTTTATCTTGTACATTCAGCGTCTATTGGCATGACATTAAAATCTGGGTTAGGGGTTGCTTAAGTTCACTGAAAATGGCACCATTCGAAACGCTTTCCTATTCGCATTCTATAGCAATTATGGCCCTATCTGTAGCCGTTTCAGCACAATACACGAACGTGACAGACACTAGACGGACACTGCACGACGACACAGGCCGCGCTTATTCGTAGCATCGCGCGGCAAAAATCAATTTATCAAAAACTTCCAACGTTAGTTACAGTGTAACTGAGATTCAGTAGGCCTGAAATAATCGATGCGGTGCAGAAATTGCAGAAACAAAAAGAATAGTGTTGGCCTATACAACGACAACGAGGCAAAAAAATGCAGTGCAGATGTAAAGCTTACCGTACGATATTGCATGCGATAGCATGGCATAATCCAATTTATCAATTATCACTGTATAGCATTTCCTTAATCCATCGCAATGTAATACAAATCATATGACCTTAATATTATGATACGGCCTAGAGCAGGTTAAACGGCGGATTCAAACAACCCAACAAGGCGACTCGAGAGACTGTCGGCGGCGACGTTGTAGAAGACCACGTTCTTACTAGACGGAGTGATGTCTTGGGGACCAGAACCTTTCTTGCACTGTGACGACGTGAGGGTAGCGATGTGGTTACACTTTCTTCTGAGTCATTTTGAATGCGCGCGCATGTGTAACGTCGTACACCGTTTCCCACAACAAGTGTATTTTGTTAGGTTTGGGCACGTGGGGTAAATTGACCCTGCTGGTCTGAGGCTCGCGCCGATCTACACTCATCATATGAACTGGTAAACTGTCGCAGTGGATATGCCGTGATCACATAACCATAAACATTGTACCGGTATTATTATTATGCCCCGCCCGTAGGGAAGGGACAATAACTGTTGCTCTTGTCCGTCCGTTTTTCTGTCTGTCCGTCCGTACATAGCGAATAATTCGAGAACCCAAAGGCTTAGCGTGCCCAAATTTGGAAGAAAGGTCCCCCGCCTTAGATGCGACTCGCATACCAGTTTCAAGGTCAATCGGTCAAAGGTCAGGGTTAGAGGCGGGCGGGGGCATACCGTGTCGGCCGAACCCGGCGGCCACACTGCTTATTATTATTATTATTATTATTATCCGTCAGTGTTTCGGCGCATATTAAATTATTCTGCGCACGCTATTGCCGACATCGTGATATTCCATATATTACAGCCGGTCCCCGAAGTCGCATTGCCAAACAGACGGAGCGGCCTACGGCGACCGATGCCCTCAATGCACGACGTCGTGGTCACGGTTCAAAGACCGTGCGTTGTTGGGCCTGTTTGGCACACGCCTACGATGCGAGACGACGACACCTCGAATAATTTGTCCGTAAAACAGACATTCTCGCAGCATCTGATGATACTGTCTTTCTAAGCTGCCTACGCAGTAATGTTGCGGACCGACGTAAAGCCCGTGATCATCGTAGACGAAGGAATAACGCCGTTATTAAGACAAATTAAGTTTTGTGAAGCCGACACGGTGGGCGTGCCTGCGTGAACCTGCTTTTCACACGCAAACGGCAATAATCGAGCGAAAAATCATTATACAGGGATATGCATTTATAGATTTTTTTTAAACCATAAAATGTTTGATAAGTGGTATCAGACAGTATACAGCAAATTAAACCTGTCCCTCGCAATGTTTCATATTCGTTCGCTAGATGGCAGCATAATAGGACAGTTTCGAGGTTCATGGTGGTCTGGTTTCTGGTCCAATTCTATCAATAAGTTCACGGGTCTTCTAAAAATATATTTACGTATATGTAAACTCCTTAAAGAAAACAATTCCTGTTTTAAAGTAAACGCACACTTCTGATACGGTATTTCCATTACATTGCACAGCTGAACTGATTATTGTTTTGTTTTTGTGATTATTGTATTTCTGTGTTTTATGCTTTTGTGCTTTGTATTTCGTTACTGTTTATTGGTAATGCTGTTAATTATAATGGGCGGCCAGCATGATGGATGTCTCCCTTCTGGCAGCCTAGCCCGCTTATCGTTTTCATATGACATGGACATGTATTATATTTCAAGGCAAATAAACTCTGCTGCTGCTTCTTCTCTACCGTATTGTATTAGACTGAACCCCTACGATTAGGGACCTTTAAGTCAAAACAACGTGCTAACTACTGACCCCCTAGGAAATGCTTGTACACTACACACTTTGACGTTGGCCTGAACTCGTGCTGCCACCTGGCGAATGCCTTTGCATCTCACAGATTTCGCCAAATTTATTTGAACTGCCTGTTCATATTATCAACAAGCCTAAGAAGGGCTTAGGCTTGTTAACAAAAGACGTCGTTCACTAAGCTCACAGTAGACCGTTATTGCTACTTATTGGAAAGTTGTGTTAATATTTAACTGAATCAAAATTAAAGTTATGACAACAACCAAAACTAAAAGTGCCAGTCAAACGCAGGCGATCAAAAACAGACCTCACCGGCAATCGCCGGGCGAGGTAAATTCCAACATTAATTATACCGCAATAAAACATACAACCATTGTGATATTAAACTATCAAAGAATGTCTTTGGTAAAGTTGGTAGGAATACATCGGCTGAGGAAGTCATGCTGGAGTTAATTAGGTCAAAGTGTATCCCTATTCCCTATACTAATATATGGACTAGAATGTTTTGCACTTACAAAAAGTTATTTGAAATCATTGGATTTTGCTGTTAATAGATTTCTGATGAAATTATTTCGATATCTAATAATACTGAAATCATTGCAGAATGTCGATACTTTCAGTTCAACTTAGTGAACTAACAAAAAAAGGAAATTAAATTCGGATAGAACTATAACCGATGCGTTTCAGTATTGCGTGAGTTTTGTGTGCATCTTACTTAAGTTCTAGTTAAGTTTATTTTAGTATTTTTGTTGTATAATTTTGTGTTTATTTTATCATTACTGCTATCATTATATGTGGGGAATAAAGATTATAAATATTGTCTGCGACACAACGCAGGACTTCGTACTGTCTGCTTTGTTATTTCTTTGTACTGACTCTTCTTCTTGAGTGCTCTGCCTTTTGAGGCAGGTCCAGGCTTCCAGTGACACCAGTCTTCTCTATCATAAGCTCTTTTCTTTATATATTCATATTCCACGTCGTTGCTCTACATCCAGTCGATTATCGTAGCACTCAGTATCCCACGAGTTCTTGTCCCTTCCATTTTGCCTTCTAAGACTGTACGCAGAAGGGATTCACTTCTCAACATATGCCCTAACCATTTTTTATCGCGCATCAGCTCACTGACGCGCGATATTGCAATCCGTCCGTCCGTCTGCCGTACGTGACTTTCCGGTATTGGATGAAAATGGCTTAACATTGTCATATTTTTTCACCATACGGTAGCCCAATCATTCTAGTTTTATCGGCATCGAACATCTTCACGAAATTCCGACTGGGTGCCCCTGCGGTAACGCTAAATACAGGTGTAGTATAAAAATTTCGCAATTTTCTGTAAATAAGCCACTATATCTCGCAAACGATACAAACGGCTACAGATACAGCAATAGTTACTATAGAAGGCGAATAGGAAACCGCACAGAAGCTTTTGAATGGTACTACTTTCAATGACCTTGAGTGACCTCTAACCCACATTTCAAGGTCACGATAGTATTCAACGTCAAATAACTCGACTACTACTAAGTCGTGTATGATCTGTTCAATGGTTCCGTTTCCAGTGACCTTGAGTGACCCTTAACCTTGATTTCAAGGTCACGGTGTAATATTTGTGCCTATAAATGACCTCAGCGTATTGTGTGCGCAGCTTACGCGCGATCTGTTGGCGATAGCTAAGTTCTTGTACATAATAACTTTTATCTTCTTGATGTTAATCTTCATCCCGTAATCGTTTGATGTTTTGTTCAGTGCGTCTACTACTACTACTACTCGACAGCGACAGATCATCAGCAAATAGCACGGCTTTCATCAACAATCCGTTGACTTTCACTCCATCTTCTATATATTCCAGGCTTTTTCAATCAGTTGTTGAATGTACACTGTACACTGTGTTCGAAAAAAACATGTGACCACATTGTCGATGATAAGTTGAACTACAACTGCCGTTTACAAAGATTTTTGGCATAGGCCTACTTATTACTAAGACTATAGGCCATCGACAGGTATTTTTAGTTTCCCACCACACCTAGTTAATGCAGCTAATTTACCTTGGGGAAACTGTCGAGACCTAAATATCATGAATTTAGCCTTAAATTGCTGACTTTTGGAATGCAACAATAAGTAATAGTGAATTTATATAGCGCGTTATGTGATCACACCCCAAACGCGCTCGATACTAGGATATTAACTGCAAAACTGTTACCATATTATTTTACTTATCACTCAACTTACGGTTTAAAATAGAACGATAACAAGATTTATTGCAGACGATAAAGCTGTTTATCAGCTCGTGAGACTGAGACGGGAGATGCGATTGCCTTCAGACAACAGCTGAGCACAATGTCGTTCGAGGCATTTGAGCTAGAGATCACGGATAATTATCCTGTGCATACTTGAACAAAGAATAGCAGTTTCATGCGAAATCTCACGAGCTGATCGGTGCCTTTTTGGCTTGTCCTCCTGACTGAGCACAAGTTCCGCCACTGCGATGTAACGAACGCGGTCTACCGCTGCCTGGTTGCCGGACAAGTGTACCCGTCTTGCGGATTCTCTTCAGCAGACTGTCGATGCTTCCAACTTTCCAACTATTGTCAGGGAATTGACTCATCGTCCTTCGTGCACCGTGCCGCTTTGACAGATAGAGATTTTAAAATCAAAATCTCATCTTTCTGTTAAATTTTCATGATTGTGTTTAATTTTTTATACGGATATTTAGGTTTTGACAGTTTCCCAAGGTAAAGTAAGTACATGAAATAGGTGAGGTGGGAAAATAAAAACACCTGTCGATGGCCTATACTCTCAGTAATAAATGTGCTAAAATTGTTGCAAACGGACAATTCTAGTTCAAGTTATCATCGCAAACGTAGTCACATGTTTTTAGAACACATTGTTATCACCTGAAGTTTAAATACACGCTTGCCGTCGTATTACTTAAGTATTTGCTTAAATCTTATATCTTATTACATGGCAAGCCGTAATTACCGGACCTTTAACCGGCATAATACTTGTTCAATATGTGGTTTATTTATCCAAACATTTCAGACAATATAGCTGAGATAACGCTGAATCTCTTATTTCAAACAAGTGTACCGGAGACGATACGAAAGACGCCGCTCGTCAAAGCCCAAACTGCATTAAAAAAAAACAAAATAAAATATGGCGAAAAACGATTTTCAATAAGGCGGACGGACTTCTTACACCCTGCAATGTGGTAGGTGGCTCTAATATGATATGCCATTGAATTCGCCCAAACGTCCGCCATATTAGAATTCTGCATCTTGTTTCGATTTCGACCATATCACCGCAGTCGACATGTCATTCTGCACCAGTCAGCAACATTTTTATCCAAATCGGACCACCTCGGCAGAAAAAATGACGCCCTGTCGATTTTCAAGATGGCGCATCTCAGCCATCTTGGATTTGAAGGGTCCAATAATGGGTTCTTTGAAAAGCCCACGTACGACTTCCTATAGGTCGTCAATAGACCATAGCTCTAAATTGCTTAGTTTTTGAGAAAATCGCGTTTTTGCATTTTGGCGACAGACAGACAGACCGACGAACAGATGGATAGGCCCGTCGCATGAAGCCGCTGTCGCGAGCGGCGGCATAATACATAATTACCGGCAGGCCTGCGCGAAGCGCAGCCATGCCGGTATTGTTTTTAACTCAGTGGTCCAAAAATAGGTTTTCGCCCTACAGGGAGCGACACGTTGCCCCGATAAACGTGAACTTTGGCACGGGGGAGCGGACCGCTCCCCGTGCCAAATTTCACGTCTATCGGGGCAGAAATGTGGGAATACAGCCCCCAAAACTGTCAAAATCTCGAAATTTGGCCATAAATTTGCCCCTCAGAGGTCACTCGTTTGCACATTTTTTTACGAAATTCTCAGATTTTGTACGCGTCTACAGGTAGCTTTTAAGTTTTTAATTTGGTCGCTTTCGGGGGACAAAGAACCAAGTTTTAAGCATTTTCCTGTGGTTGGGGCATTTTCCCTCAAATTTTCAATAGCCCCTGGCGGCGAAACCACTGATCGGATCAAAAAAGTTAGGGGTGCAAAATGGTACGGATCTCCTCTATCATCACGCCAAGTATGGTGGGGATCGTGGGTCGCGCGCCGGCTGTAGACGATAAAGTGTGATGTATTTTTTGTCTGTTTTATTGTCACGCTTTGGAACGACGAAGTTTGTGATAACGGAAACGCTACGAAACAGTGTAATCAGCGGCGTAGCTGGCCAGGGGGTCCGGACTACCCCTGACTTATGTAAATCGTGCAAATTCGAGAAAATTTTGATGTCCCCCCTACCTATCCCTACCGCACCCCATGTTCCATTCCATTCTCTACTGCTGTATCTATTACCACTAGGTTTGCAATCCGTAATTGCAACTGTCGCTATGTTTTCACTGTCTTATTGGATGGAAGAGGTGGGCAGAACCGGTTCATAGTTCAGACTTCCAGTAGGCCTATGCCCTATACCAAAAATAACTAATCAGTCACTCACAATAGTTGAAATGAATAGTACACAAAACATCACAAAACTGGTACACTGTATAATATGCAATGCAAAAATTAAAATCATAACAGCCCAGGACCTAAGACATCCAGGTGGTGGAAAGTTTTGGTCCCGATTTGCCTTTACTGTTTAAACTGCATGAAATTTGGTCAGTTATTTATCAGGAAAATTATTAAAATTGTTCCCACCAGATGTCAGATTTTACGGCTAAAATAAACCAAATTCGATTTCGGCTGCGGCTCTGCCCCAGACCCCTCTGGGGAGCTTACAGCGCTCCCCCGACCCCCTAGCTGGATTTAAGGGGGCCTACTTCTAACGGGATGGGAAGGAAATGGGGCTTACTTCTAAGGTCATGGAGGGAAGTAGAGGGGGAGAAAGGGGAGGAGAGGGGACGGAGGGACCTGGACCCCTGGTGACCCAAATCAAGCTACGCTGGTGGGTGTAATTTTCAAAACAATTACGGTGTCATTGCATAGAGAAAGATTTGTTGTTGTGCACCTATATTCAACTTTTTCTGTAAACCCCCAGAAATTTCCATTAGGGGCAAATCGTGATTTTGGGGGCTCTAAGGCCACATTTTCGAAGTCACAACGGT
>Ga0209339_1000531_pt1 | contig 14104 bp, 11 predicted proteins | sample OlaalgELextract3_FD_187376 | JGI IMG/M metagenome (GOLD analysis project Ga0209339, IMG submission 187376) | Olavius algarvensis symbiont microbial communities from Tuscany, Italy - Type A ELBA extract 3 (SPAdes) (version 2) | ecosystem: Host-associated > Annelida > Digestive system >... | reverse complement strand
ACTAGCAGTGTAGTAAGTCTAGTCGACGGTGGTTTCTAACTGACTGATGGTGGTTTCCGAATATTGTCCGGTTTTAGACTAGCAGGAGTAAGTCTAGTCGACGGACACGAGTTTCCAGTAGTATAGGACCCCGAATTCAGACTAGCAGGAGTAAGTCTAGTCGACGGACGTATCCGACAATAAGACCCCCACGTAGCACGCTTCGATGGGCCTACGTAGAATTGTCAACGTTGTAGCAACGTAGACAAACAACGATGACGCGACGTAGTTTATCAGTACGCAGTACGGTTGACGCTTGCTGACGGTTGCTGCCGCATCGCGCTGCACGCCCGTATACATGTAATCGTTCGCGCCCATCTATAAGTGCCTGGCGCTGAATCAAATTCGACAGCGACGGCAGGTATTGCAAAAGTAATAGGTTAAGACTTTTTGTAGATGATAGTATATGTACGGTACTTAATGCAAAATGTTGTTTCACTTTTCAGTACTGCAACTCCAACACACAGTAGGCCTAAAGAACAAGAAATTTAGCTGTCGCTAAGAGATCGCGCGTAAGTTGCGCACACAAAGTAACAACAGTAAATTTCCTTATTTCCTACTGCACCTAAATTGTGTTGCTGCAATTTGTGCAGCTCCATGTGAAATAGTAAATATCAAACATAACTAAACTCTTGAACGATTGGTCGAAAATCGCGAAATTTATATAACCCACCCCTCTGGTACCGGTATTCATCGCCCCGTATGGGGTGACCCCATCGGAATTTCGGAAAGATGTTTAATGGTACTAGAACGATGAGGCTGAAGAAAGTACGATGATATGAAAGCTGTTTCGATAACACTGGAGCGTGACAAACGGACGGACAGTATTCCTATATCAATATCGCGCATCGACGCGAAATAAAAATAGAATTTGTCAATAACTTTTTGTCACTAAACGAACACACCAGCTACGAAAAGATGTCAGGCTTTACCTTCTGAGGCTAAATTTGCCTCAGCCCCAAGCAGGGCTCTGTCCCTGCACTCAGCTGGTGGACTTTTATACGTCACCGCAACTTGAAGTCGCAACACCACTTTCTAATACATCCGGCGCATAGCCCTATGTGCACAGACAGGCCTATGCGGTACACCCAGCCAATAGTATGCACGCCCATGACGGACCCGTCTGGAAATATCGCGGGCTCTTGGGATGGAGTGTTATTGGGATCATATTATTATCTAGGCTATATAGGGCGCACACGGGCCATTCGGTGATTACCACAAGTCTGCAGCAAACACCGAATGATTAGCGAGGATAAAGGGTGCGTCCAACTTCGCCATCGGCGAGGCGTCATCTCGCCTCAGCGTAGCGTAGTCAACTACACACTACACAGTAAACCATGTGACGTCATTTGGAGTCGTCGCGATTTTATATCGGCTACAACGGGAATTCGTCGTCGTCGATACGGATAGCGGCTGCCGGCGGTGCACGTCTTTAAGTCACGCTATTACCTCGCCAAGCCCGGCACGGCCTGACAAGGTTTTGTCTTTGGTCGCCTCAGTTTATACATGTAGCTCTGTTGGCCACAGCTGGGCAGAAACGTTCTGCAGCAGGGAAGATAACGTACCGCGGGCGTGCAGTACAGTTGCAGCCTCGCGCCAGTTTCCCGCCACAGACTCAAACTGACAGCATGCAGCATATCTAGCGAGTGGGGGAGATACGTCGCCGACCTGCGCAAACTGTCAGTTGGCCTAGATGACCCCAGAATGTGTGGCTGTGCGCCCGTCACACCTGCCGTACACATTCTGCTGTGCTATATGATGCTGTAGCCTAGCTGGCTTTGTCGGCGGTTCCTGGCCCAGATTTTACAGATGCTAGTGACATGTGCATCTGATGCTTGTTGCCGCGCGATGCTATGCACAAGCGCGGCCTATGCCGTCGCGCGGTGTCCGTCTGTCCGTCCGTCACGTTCGTGGACTCTGTCGAAACGAATAAACATATCTTCAAAATTTTTTCATCATCGGGTAGCCAAACCATTCTAGTTTTTCCACACCAAACGTCACGGCAATATTCCGACGCAGACCGCCTAACGGGGGCGTCGAATGCAGGTAGGGTAGGAATAAATCGCGATTCTGGACGAATAACTGGCTGTCGAGCGATGACTGGTGCAGTGCACGATCAACAATTTTGCCGCTCTTCCGTGCAGTAGTGTATAACAGTTATGGTGCACGTCTGTTTACGACACAGGTAGCCACGCATCAGCTAGTGAATACGCCGAACAGAAGAGACCAGAACAGAATTTATTTATATCCAGCGGTAAATCTGAAGCGAAATGACTACCGGTAACAGAAGATTGCGCTCGACGTATTAATATTCAAGCTAACTATACTAACAGCAGGGCTACTTGTCTTTTAATTCGCTCTTGTAATCCCGTAAATGAACCTGTCTTCCTACTTGTTGTCGTTTCGTGAAAACCGTGCCTTGGACTGTCATGTAGCCTACTTTAACTTACATTCATTTGCGATACGCCATTTTTCGTTGTTTTTAAGCGAAAGATTCACATAATCTCAATATCCTCAATATTGTATATCGAGGGATGCACTTTATTAAAGATGGTAGTAACAAAAAAGTAATATTCTCATATATGTCGTTTACAGCATGTCAAGATTTTCAAATACATATTTAATCACTGGCGGCGCGCGTTCTGTCGCTGCATGGGTTGCCTAAGGGGTGGTCACAGTTTCGTAAATATTACGAGGTCAGTCAGGCGTTTATGGCACAGATTTAGTCCTCAACAGTCGAACGTCAGGGGTCGTCGTGGCGTTCCTCTGCTGGAGCCGCCACTTATCGACGTATCGATCGAGTATACGCCACATTTTATGAGTAGGGCCCTAACACTCGGAACACTTCAAACACATCAACTTATCAACGCCGAAAACTTTTTCATTGTCGTATGGTGCGCCCACCATTGAGTTGATGTTTATAAATAGCATGCGCGAATTTTGACGGGATTATCTTCGTCGGGATATAGGCATCATTGGACAAGGAGTTAGACAAGAATGTCCTTTGTCTCCATTACTGTTTAACCTTTATAACCAGTAAGTCATCAACGAAGCACTGGAGGATATACAGGAAGGAGTCAATTCAGTCAAAGTGGGAGGTATGCTGATAAAAGCGATTCGATTTAAAGATGATCAAGCCATGGTATCACATACTGTAAGAGGATTACAAGTTATTATGGATGCACTGCAGGATACATCAGAGAAGTACAACATGAGAATCAATACGAAGAAGACTAAAATCATGAAAATGTCTACGGTAGAAAGAAGAACTATGAAGATCACAGTCAATGGACAGAATCTGGAAAGAGTGAAACAATTTTGTTCAATCCATCAATCAATATTCGTATACCTCGTTACCTCGGAAGTTTGGTGACCGAAGACTGTAGAAGTTGTCATGATGTAAGAAGGCGAATTGCTTTGGGAAAAGAAGCTTTCAACAAGAAAAGTGACCTCATGCGAGGATCCCTCAGCCTTCACTTGAAGAACAAGAAACGTATGGTGAAAGCATTTGTTTGGAGTGTTACGTTGTATGGAAGCTAACCGTGGACTCTACAAAAAGAAGATATTTGGCGACTTGAAGCATTTGAAATATGGATATGGAGGCGAATGATGAAAGTACCATGGACTGAGCACAAAACAAATGAAGAAATACTGAAGATGGTTGAGACAGAAAGAAAAATAATGGACACCGTTAGAAGTCGACAGAAGAGATGGCTAGGTCACATCCTGCGACATGATTCATTACTGAGAATAACGTTAGAAGGACAAATACAGGTGAAGAAGGCTTATGGAAGACCAAGAACAATGCTTTTGGATTGGCTACTGAAGACAGAGAAAGGCAATATCAGCTGCGAAGAACCAAAGATGTCCGCCCAGGACAGGTCTAGATGGAGTCAATGAAGATGGAAACCTGCCATATGGCAGAGCACTACAGAGAGAGAGAGACAGCATACACTGAAACAATAAAAATGAACATAAAAATAGTACAAAACAAGTTATGAAAACACTGCAGTATAAATAATGAAAAACTAACGATATCATAATGAATGCATTCGCAGGAATCAGGCCCAAGGGGGGTCGAAACCCGACCCCCCTAGCTTTTTTCCCTGGCGTTTGCAGTGGGGGTTATCTGTTTTCCAGTGGGGGTCCAACCCCCACAACCCCCCCGCCAATTTTTACCCTGGCTGATAGTATCCGGCAAAGCAATGGAGTTTGAACACTCTGAAGACGATCTGTCGCCGCATTACTATGATGGGATCGACTGTGACTCGTCAGTCTGGAAGCGGACGGCCAAAATCAGTTCGAACTTCGCAGAACATCGCTGCTGTCGGCGACATGATCTGCTGTCAAGAGGACCAGCCAGGTACGCGCAGAAGTTCTCGTCAGATTGCCAAAACGCTTGGAATGAGCGACAGATCCGTTCGGCGCATCGTGAAAATGGATCTCGAGTTGTCAGCTTTTCGGCGCATGCCAGCGCAGGTTCACAGCGATGCCGTTAAACTTAAACGGTTGGAACGATGCAGAGCTCTTTTGAGACGTTTGACCGTTAATAAGGTAAAACAGGTGTTCTTTACCGACGACAAGAATTTCTATCTGAACCCTCCTGTAAGCAAGTCAGTAAGTAAGTTTATTAACTTTCACTCGAGCTGGAAGTTTTGCCTGCATTTGCGATTCTGCTATCGCGACATTTATGCTTGTTGAGTTGCAAAATCGCACTTTCAAGTTCAGACAGCCGTAACTTTTTTCCACGTTCAAATTTTATAATACAATTTTCAGAATATCTTGCAATACTTATTGACAGTAGATATTAAAAATTTCAAAAAAATAATTGCACCGTTTTTGAGTTATTCAATTTTTCTTAGGGGGTCGTTTTTTTATGCCGCACCCTGTACATGTGTTGTTTGTGTCAAAATGCAACCACTTTTCGTCTTCACTACAAAACAGTCGGCAGAACCACTTTTTGGCGTGCATACATCACATGGCATACAAAACAGACGTACGTGTTTGGAAACAATACCAGTTTTCCCCCAAATCCGAAATTTGCCCACCCCCGTATGACAGGTATTGTGTTTTGTTAACGCACTTGTTGCAGTTTTTTCTAGTGAATGCAAAAGTGAAAAAGTTACTGCTGCTCGTGATATATTTTTTTCTGACTAGGCCTACTGACGGCATATGTCGCCACGGGCTCGATCACGATTCACTGGCTCGTGTCATGTGAAATATGTATATATGTATATATTTAGATGGCAAACAAAGCGGCCAGCACAGACACTGAACATCTGCTATGAAAGTGGGCCAGAAATACGAAACGTTGACCTAAGTATTTTCGCGGGTAATCATCTCGCTCGCTGAGCCTCGCTCGGTCTGAGCGCGGCGTGCTATATGGCTAATGGTATGCGACTGCTACTGTAGCGGCAGCATCTTGGCAGCAGCAGCAGCAACCGGCCGGTCGACCGGCCGGCCGGCCGGCCAGCCGGCCTTCTCTTAGCGGTAATTTCAATTTGGAACGTAGCCAGTTCTTTGTCTGTGCTGCAGTTAGACTGAGTTCAAGAGAGTTGCATTGTCACAGCAGTGTAAGGTAAGTCCGCCATCTTTATTTTAACCCGTACGATAATAAAATGTATGTTTGCAAAATGTCAGGCTATTATACTAATTATTGACTTTGATGCGCCATTCCGAGGCCGAGTTGTAGTTATCCAGTCGCTCCGCATTTATGACGCATAAATTTATATACAGCAAGTCATGGGGAACAGAAAGCTATTTTAGGAATACGGACCCTACTTTTTCATAATAATTCGACTACGCTGCGCTACGTCAGACCCGGTTAGTAGGCCTACTCGGATGGGTGACCGTCTGTGGACGGGTAAACCATTTCGGTATGTAACCAGCCAACTAGGCCAACTCAGCCTTTCATCCTTATAGGGTCGATAAATCGAGTACCAACCTGCCCGGTTGGGGTGAAGGCGGGGCGGCCACCTCTGTCGGGTAGCAGATAACACTGTGTGATCCCATTTGACAAGTGGCGTCTCGTAGTTCTGAGGTGAATTTCACGAAGAACTATACGCTCCTTTACCTTTACCTTTTACTATCAACATTGCCAGCTTTGACCACACAACGCGCATTAATCCAATAATGTACTTTAGATAATGATAACGACAATGCGAGGGATAGATGCAGCTGCAGCGCGGCGGGTCGATAATTAGGCCTACCATTATGGTCCGTCAGCGTAGGTGATAATTACGCCACGCTCCTCGCAGCTGGAGGGCGCTTTTCTCAGCGGGAGATCTCACGTTCGGTGCCACGTGCGGGAGCTGTAGAATAGGCCAGATCCGTTTCCTGACGGGATGGGGGTCCGTAGAAAACACGCAACGGCGCACAATGGCGCAACGGCGTAACTATGGGGTTTCCGTAAAACATGACAGGACACGCGGAACAGAAAAAAAGATCTTTCTGGCACAGGGCACGGCAGACGGGACGGCAAAAACATGACGGGACAAACATTCTTAACGCAAAACTTTGTAAGCTGACACTCCCGTGACGGTGTGCACGACACACAACGGCGCCGTTGTGCGCTGTACGTTTCGTGTTTTCTACGGACCGGCCGGATGGCGTAAAAGGCGACCTGAACCAGGCTTTAGTTTAGGTTTCATTTTGTTTGTGTCAGTTTGCATTTGTTGTTGTTAGGTCTTTTTGCGTTGCCATTTGGCTGCAGTTAGGCCTATTTGGTTTTGTTAGGCGTAGGCCTACTGGAAGTGGTGATCGATGCTGTGTAACTGATAATATTCTACCGTATAATGTACTTTTTTCGCGCTCGGCATATTCTACAGCACAACGTAACCATAGGTGGCGTGTTCGTCTGTCTGCTTGTTCGTCACATTTTTTGCATCTTTGCGGTGCATCTGCTTCTGCTATGCAAACGTGTAACTTAGTTATGGGCGGCGTGTTTGTCTGTAACACACTGCTATTGAGTCAAAACTAATGATCATAGGATCACGCGGCTTTCACCATTGGGTAGCTCAGGGACTCTAGTTGTTATGCATCCGCCAGTGTAGACTGGGCGGAGGCATAATGTTTTTACAGTGCATAAATTCAGATTTAAAGGGCACACCGTTTTCGACGTTGAACATCTCAGAAACGGCACAAGATACAGATAGTCCTATAGTCCCTGCGGAATACTAACAAGAACAGGTCCTACTTTTAATTTTAATTTTCGTTTAATTTTTGCCGCGCGATGCGATGCTTATGCCGTCATGCGGCGGGTGTCTGTCTGTGTGTTTGTGTGTCCGTCACGTGCGTGAGTTGCGTCAAAACGAATAAAGGTATCTTCGAATTTTTTTCACCACCGGGTAGCCAAGCCATTCTAGTTTTTCCGTGCCAAACGGGATGGCGATATTCCGACGGGAACCCCCCTAACGGGGGCGTCAAATGCAGGTGGGGTAGGCAAAAACGAGATTCTGGACGAATATCTGGCTTCGCTGCATACAGGTCTACAGTGTTGTCAACCGTACGAGTCGCGAACTGTGAAAAACAAAGCCGCGACGGACGGCGTTGAGCCGAGCACTCGACGACGACGAAGTGTTTGTGACGGGATCGACGTTATACGCGGGAGACGGAGGTCAAACCCCCCCCCCGGACACAACCCCCTTGGTCATAACCCCGTTTTTTTGCTGCCGTAAGACATCGTGGGACAGAACCCGGTGGGTATTTTTGTTGAAACTGACATTAACCCGTACTGCTGACCCTATCCGACCCACGAGGCAGGGTCTTGACCCCCAACCGACCCACGAACGGCAGCAAACAAGGGGGTTTATGACCTAGGGGGGTTTTGGTCGGACACCGCCGGAGACAATCGGAGACAGCAGAACAGAATTTAATTGAATTTTTGTACTGGTAAATCTGAAGCCGCAGTAACTATAAAAAAACTGCGCTGTAGTTATGTTGAAGCTGACTACAAACACGAAGCATCGCGCGGCCTCTCTGCAGCAGCTGAGCTTCTTGTTAGTTTAATTTTGCATGACCTTGTGTAAACTTATCAAAATTTTCAACGACTTAGTGTCGAACGGTTTCTGTACAACAGATGAGCATCTTTTAAATATCATATTCCACACAGTTGTTCGAAGAGGATCAGTCGGACTCGGAGCAAAGGCAAAGCCATAAGACTGCATGGAGTTGCGTTCCTGCCTGTGCTGCAGATGCGCAATCTGTTAGGGATAGCTAAGTTTCTTGTTCTACTGACATGAATAACGGCATGTTTATTGTGTGGCAGGTTGATCGACTACCTGGTACAACGGCGCGTATTTGTATTAACACTTTGTTTTGCATGTGAGTGATTACGTGCATGGTCTAGCTGTCTCCATTTATCATCATGTATTGTTCTAATCGAACGAAACGTAGACGTATTCGCAGCAATGTAGAAAAGGCTGTCACGCGTATTGTTAATGATGATGCAAATAATTTAGAAACTGATAATGGAGCAATGCATGCAGAACACGAGTTTGATTGCAGTGATACCAATGTTGATTTTGTGTGCGATTCACAGCTGCAGACGTCTGACAGCGTAAATGTCAGTACGTCAGTGTGCACTGACAGTTCAAATGTTACTCTGCTAAACGATGCAGCTGAATGTAGCGTTATTAGCAGCGCATCATCTTGTAGTTGTAGCTCTGCAGATAATTCTGATGCAGAGCAGCCAGATGATGAAAATCTTGCAGACGAACTGGCTGATTGGGCTTTTCGGTGCAACATTCCCCAGATACATGTCAGGAGCCTACGAAACATTCTACAAAAGTACCATCCCTGTCTACCAAAAGACCCACGAACAATACTCAAAACTGCTAGAGCAGTAAATGTGCAAGCGCTGTCTGGTGGAGGCGGATATCACCATTTTGGAGTGAAACAAACACTTCAGAACATGTGGATGCATGGCCAGTTACACATGCCATTGAGCGTAAAACAGTTGCTGTTGCAAATAAATATTGATGGGCTTCAGCTATTTAAAAGTTCTAGCTATCAACTTTGGCCCATTTTAGGCACAGTTGTAAATGCTAATGAAACGCAAGTGTTTGAAATTGGTTTATTTGGTGGATACAAGAAACCATCTGATGTGGGAGAGTTTATGTCAGATTTTGCGTCGGAAATGAAAGCTTTGGAGAGTGATGGATTGCTGCTGGGTGATGTCGTATACTCGATTAAGTTGCACAGTATTGTCTGTGATGCTCCTGCAAGAGCATATGTGAAATGCATTAAGTCACACAACAGTTACTATGGATGCGAACGTTGTACAGTAGCTGGGAAATGGGTCACAGGTCGTGTTACATTTCCTGAGGTTGATAAACCCCTTCGCACTGACTCAACTTTTGCAAATATGAATGATGAGGATCACCATATACGTGAATCACCTATGGCTTCTTTGTCAGTTGGCATGGTAACGCAGTTTCCACTTGATATAATGCATCTCGTTTACTTGGGCGTTATGCGTAGGCTGATCATTTTTTGGCTTCGTGGTCCAGTCGAGCACAAGTGCCGACTTAGCGCTCGGTCTGTTCAACTGGTGTCTGATCGACTGCAGAAATTGCGAGGTTATATGTGCAGTGAATTTGCTAGGAAACCTCGTTCATTAGCAGAAATTGACAGATGGAAAGCCACTGAATTTAGAGTATTTCTTCTGTATGTAGGTCCATTTGTCTTGTTGGATATCCTCAATGTCGATCACTACAATCACTTTCTCTTACTTCATGTTGCGCTGTACTGTCTTTGTAGTGCACGTCTGAACAAAACTCACACTGACTATGCTGCAACTTTGTTGATACAGTTTGTGAAAGATGCCTGTAACTTATATGGGGCAGAATTTACCGTTTACAATGTTCATTCTCTGTTACACATCTGTGATGATGCTAAAAAATATGGCAGTCTTGACAGTGTAAGTGCTTTTCCATATGAAAATCACATGAAGAAGCTGAAGAAACTTGTGCGACAGACACGTAGCCCTTTGATACAGATCATTAAAAGGATTGAGGAAAAACGCACGGCTCGTACCGTGACTGATTCTTGTAAAAACCATACTTATACAGGTAATCCACTGTGTCAGCACGAACACTCTTTGGGTCCCGTATGCAGCAACATATCTCATACAAAGCAGTTCTCAAAGTTGGTGTTTAAACAGTGGAAATTCTCTTTGGACTTGGGCAACAATTGTGTGCAGTTGTGTAATGATGACATTGGTTTGATTCGGAATGTGCTGCAAACTACTTCCAATGAAACTATGATAGTCTACGAACGTTTTCGCACTTGCAACAGCTTCTTTGAATATCCCTGCAAATCACAGCAGTTAGGATTTTGTATCTGCGTTTGTGATTTAGACGGAGTTTTGTTGCATGCTTCCGTCAATTCTATTGCTTGTAAATGCTTGCTTTTTCCTAAGGCAGAGAACATGTTTGTTGTTGTCCCATTGTGCCACTCTTCCTATTGATAGCAGTGCAGAACACGTCAGCAGTGTATAGGATGTTCCAAACAAGCTCGGCTGTCTGAGAGACCGTGCGATGTTACTGTCAGTGAATATTTCGTTAACTCACTCAAGGTCACTCAAGTCATTGAAAATGGTACCATTCGAAAGCTTGGGTACGGTTTCCTATTTGCAGTCGGTAGTAGATATATGGCTCTATCTTGTATCATTTCCGAGATAAACTGCGATATTTGTCAAAAATCGCGACTTTTCATACCCTCTGCATTCGACGCCTCTGTTTGGTATGGATCTGCTGTCGCAAAGAGGCCGCGCGATGCTTCGTGTCTGTCAGTAGTTAGCTTCATTACGTTACGTTGTTACGTCCAGGGTCGACTGCAATCTGCTGTTGGCCGGAGCACCAAAGTCTGTTACCAGCAAGTTGCAGCGTGTCATGAATGCTGCAGCGCGAGTTGTAAGCGGCACGAAGAAGTACGACCGCGGCTTGACACACCTGCTTCACTCTGAGCTGCATTGGCTCGATGTGGCAGATCAAGTCACATACAAGCTTGGGGTGACGGTGTACAAGTGCTTGCAGGGCCAGGCACCGGATTATCTGTCTGAGCTGTGTACACCGGTCGCTCAAGTTGCTGAACAACAGCATCTTCGTTCCGCCAGCCGCCATCTACTCGTTGTTCCACGGTTTCAGCTCGATACGTACGGCCGTCGCACCTTCGCTGTCGCTGGACCAACGACATGGAACTTGTTCCAAAACAATTTGCGTGAGCCAGACATGCAAATTGACTGTTTTCGTCGTACGCTGAAGACGTGTCTTTTTGATCAGTACTCGGCACATTGAGCGCATTAGAGGCGCTTTTTGCGACGATGCGCTATATAAATTAATTGACATTTACATTACATTCATTGCTTCAATAGTATAATACCTCGCGCGCAGTTTTTTTTATTATTATTAGTTACTTCGACTTCAAATTTACCAGTACGTACAATTCGATTCTGTTCTGTCATACACACGCTTCACGGACGACCATGAATGTGTAAAGCGCGAGACGGCGCTTGGTCGCGGCCTCTTTGCGACAGCAGAGCTACTTGTTGTAATTGATGTTTTGTGATTTTTAAGGACTTTTTGAGCGATGAGCTGGAATTGAAATTTAAATCCCTTTGAAAAACATTTTAGGCTACCCATTGCAACGCTGCTGACGTGTGATTGTTTTGTGTCCTGTATACTCTTGATCTGTTTTTAGTGCTTTGACAAACTTTATAATAATTTTATAGCAAGATCCAAATTAAGTGCCATGATGAATCAACACTCGTCGCCGTACACGATTGTTGAATTTATTGATCGGGACGAGTGCGAGGCAGTTCCGACAGCCTGGATTGTGTCCGATAAAGGCAGCTACTGCAGTCGGTGGCCACCATTCGCAGGCGCCAGCAGATTGGTGGAGGCGATCACGAGTCGCACCAAGCCAGCTCACAACTGGCTCCAGTACGATGTCAGAATTCTTGGCCATGCAGGTAGACTTTAACTACATTTTTTTGTAAAATTGTGTTGCCTCACTTTTATGCCTTGCATATTAAACAAGAGCACTCAGAAAAGACAAATTCCGCCAAGGCCGAAATATCAGTCGAAAGTGATCCTCAAGCGATGACTCAGTCCGAAGTTTGGTCTCAGCTAATCGATGAGTGATTTGCTGAGACCAAACGAAAAACAACTTCACTTTTTGGCTGATCTTTGGCCTCAGTCCAAATTTAGGACTCAGCGAAAGTCTAAGCTTCAGACTAATCCAAAAAGTTAAATGACACAATGTATGAGATGAAGGGATATAGACTAGTATTTTATAAACTGTGCTTGATGTTAATAATCATTACGGCTTGGAAGTAGCATGTTGTGTTTTAATGGATATGTGCATCTCTAGCTGCCTGTGTTTAATATTAGAATCCTACGACCAAGCACAAGTCAAAGCAGCAAGAGCTCAAACACGCTCTGACTTGGGGACTGAGGTGTCAGACGCGGAAGATGCTGATGTTGCACAAGGCCGTAAACGAAGGTTGGTACTATGCATATTCAAAGATGTGTAATTACATCTGTTCACTGCCACACTGTAAAACTTTTGTTCACTGAGCATTGCCCCAGCCTGTTTCCCACGTTGTCTGGAAGATATGAGGGAAGATATTTATGCTGCATGTACAGCTAAATGTTTTTTGCTACCAGCAAGATTATGCAGCATTGTATTTAATGCACTTAAACCGTGCAACAGTCGGCTAGATGTTGTCGTTGGTTACCTACGTTGTGTATGTTTGTTAGCAATAGTTTGTTTTTATTGTTTCAGACCACCGCCGAGATTTGCATACTCGTCGTCAGACGAGGACTGTGACAGCAGACCTACACCACAGGCCAATAAGAAATTGAAACACAAATCCAGATCCAATTCCCAGACAGTCGCCACCAAGTTGCCTCCACCACCACCACCACTGCCACTTCCACAGATGAGACAGGACGATGCTTTGCTCACAACCTACACACTGGAGTCAGCGGCGGTGCAGCTTGAAGGTTTTTGTTGCATTCTAGTTGGCCTTGGCCTCTAATGTCATTTGAAATTGTTTCTGTTAATTATTTGTTGTCTCAGTGTACCCAGCGTATATATTTTCTTAAACTTCTTCGTCATCAAGGAATGCCTCTCGGTCAGCTGACTGTAATTTTTACAAGCCATTATTAAGCCGCCGCTCGCGACAGCGAGTGCAGCTTCATGAAACGGGGAAGTTCATCTGTTCCATGTGTTCGTTTGTCTAGTCTGTCTGTCCCCAAAATGCAACAACGTGATTTTCTCACAAACTAAACAATTTAGAGCTGTGGTGTCTATTGCAATGACGATTTATAGAATTCCAATATGGCGGACGTTTGGACGAATTCAATGGTATGCCATGCCAGAGACACCTGCCACATTTAGGGTGTTGCCACCTGGCGAATTCAGTGTCATGGTCCCAGAGCTATGTGTCACATTGCAGGGTGCTGCCACCGGGCGAATTCAACGGCATGTCATCCCAGAGCCACGTATCACATTGCAGGGTGCTGCCACTTGGTAAATTCACTGTCATGATTCCAGAGCCACATGCAGGGTGTAAGAATTCCGTCCGCTATATTGACAATCGTTTTTCGCCATATTATATATTTTTTTGTTAATGCAGTTTGGGCTTCGACAAGCGGCGGCTTTTGTATCGTCTCCGATACGCTTGTTGTTTCTCGTGTTGGGAGGATTTTTAAGTGTTAAGCTCTGCAACAAATTTAATTGTGTTTTCAGATGCCTTAAGCGATTTGTCTATTTCAGTCACAGTATTACTGTTTCTGAGTTATTACAAAGTGCTGATATAGATATGTTTATAAAATGTGTTACCCAAAGCATTCCCTGCATTATTTGTTACTACCGCGTTGTACTTGTGATAACTTGCATTCCCGGGGCCACTCCTTTGACCTACCAGCTTATATAATAATAATAATAATAATAAGCACGACAATGTTTATGGTGCTGTCATCATGGCAGAGCCATTGCGAGAGTTCACCCGGTTCATTTGATGAATGTAGAATGGCGCCAAGCGGCCGCCGACCCAAGA
>Ga0209339_1000528_pt1 | contig 14132 bp, 9 predicted proteins | sample OlaalgELextract3_FD_187376 | JGI IMG/M metagenome (GOLD analysis project Ga0209339, IMG submission 187376) | Olavius algarvensis symbiont microbial communities from Tuscany, Italy - Type A ELBA extract 3 (SPAdes) (version 2) | ecosystem: Host-associated > Annelida > Digestive system >... | reverse complement strand
GCCAAAATTTTTCTGTTCTCATTCGCAGAAAACGTGCGGTAATAATTTTCGTTTTCATTTTTATTGCGTGTCACCACACTTATGCGAGATATTGATAGCAATTCTATCTGTCGACCAGTCCGTCACGTTCCAGTATTCTAAAAAACAACAAACACATAGAAAAGCAGACGGGGGCGAAACGTCCACAGTCGGGGGCGAAACGTCCAGGTGGCGAAACGTACAGGGGCGAAACGTCCTGGGGGCGAAACGTCCAAGGGGCGAAACGTCCAGTGAAGGGGCAAAACGTCCAGGGGGCGAAACATCAAAGGGGCAAAACGTCCTGTTACCCACTGCACCTATGTTATGTATGTTGTTTGTTATGATTTTATTGTTTTTATGTACTATTTCACTTGCATTTTATTTGCTATTCGGCCCTCGGGCCGCAAGTCTGCTATTAAATTGATTGATTGATCCTAAACATTCTAAAGGGAAAGTCTTAAGTCTAAACTAAAAGCAACCAATGTTTGGCCCTTTAGTGCACGCGGTAAAGTGGCTACAGGCTGAGTCTTGTCATATATCATCATTGCACCGGTACTGTAAAGAGAAAATTGATCAAAGAGAAAATTTATCAAAGTTAACTGCAGTGATATCTAGGGTAATTTTTACGTGCCCCGGCCGTGCTGGGCCGGTTTTTAGGCTTGACCCGTATAATCGGTCAAGCTTAAAAACCGGCCTATTGTGGATAGCATCAGCTAGTGTGGTCGGTAGAAAACACACAACGGTGCCATTGTGGGGTCTCCCTAAAACATGACAGTACAGGAGGGACAGAAAAATGACCTTTCTGGCACAGGGGACGGACGGAAAGACTACCGTATGTGTACGGCGACCATTGTATGGAGTACCATTAGGACGTGTGGGTGCCAGACAGGGATTCGAACCCGTGATCTTACGCTTCGTGGTCCAGTGTTATACCACTGGACTATTTTAGCATTTCTAAAGTACATAGCTAAAGCATATCTAATATGATTTACATGTACACACATGGCAATACACCACAACAACATATAGCAAAAGAATATTATACCCATCCATCATAACAGTATGTTGCACACAATGGTTTTGCAGTAGTAATTTATGGTAAATCATTGAAGTAAAGTAAATAACTGACTCGCATTACATTCACCAGGGGTCGCAACCATACTGCCAGAACACAAAATAAGTAAAACGGTGCACGTTTCGCCACACCAGCTGACTGTACTAATGTGCGCACCTCCTTTGTTTTGAAGCATAGTTAATGTCTGAAGTAACATTACACTGAATAAGTGCCATAAACTGAATAAGTGGCATAATATTAATAACTGCAGTCGTGATACCAGTGATTAGAATAACACGGAAATCAATTTTAACATTTTTTGGTGTACAGCATTAATTTGTTTATGTTTGGAGTTATTTAGAATGTATTTTTTGTGCAAAGTAGAAGATTTCCGCATGTTAATATATGATTTTTATCGCGCAATATTGATATAGCAAATCTGTCTGTCCGTCTGTAACGTTCGGTATGAGATGCAAACGGCGTAACATATCGTCATAGTTTTTCACCATTCATTCTACTTTTACCAGCATCAAACATTTTCACAAATTTCCGACGGGGTCACTTCCTGTGGGGGCGCTAAATAGAGGTGGGTTATAAAAATTTCATGATTTTTTTACCAGTAAGTCGCTATATCTCACAAACGATACAAAATATCGCCATAGTTACTATAGAAGGTGAATAGGAAACCGCACCCAGCCACCCAAGCTTTCGAATGGCACTAATTTCCATGACCTTCAGTGACTTCTAACCTCAATTTCAAGGTCACGATATTATTCAATTGAATGTCAAATAACTGGAAAATGGTACAAGATAGAGCTATATTTACAATGGCCGACCAACAGAAAGTCGCATATGGTCTATCGAACGGCGTCATTTTCAATGACCTTGAACGACCCCTAACCTGGTTTTCAAGGTCACGCCATTCTTTGACACTGAATATCTCACAAACGGCTACAGATACGGCCACAGTTACTATTGAAGGTGATTAGGAAACCGCACCCAAGCTTTTGAATGGCACCAGTTTCAATGACATTTAGTGACCTCTAACCCTGATTTCAAGGTCACAATATTATTTAACGTCAAAAAACTCGAAAATGGTACAAGATAGAGCTATATTTGCAATATCCGACCAATAGAAAGTCGCATATGATTTATCGAACGGTGCCATTTTCAATGACCTTGAACGACCCTTAACCTGGTTTTCAAGGTCACGCCGTTTTTTGATACTGAATATCTCACAAACGGCTACAGATACGGCCATAGTTACTACAGAAGGTGAATAGGAAACCGCACCCAAGCTTTCGAATGGCACTGATTTCAATGACCTTGAGTGACCTCTGACCCACGTTTGAAGGTCACGATAGTATTCAACATCCAATAGCTCGTCTAATAGTAGGTCGCATATGATCTACTCAATGGTTCCGTTTCCAGTGACCTTGAGTGACTGTTAACCTAGATTTCAAGGTTACGGGGTTACCATAGATGCCCTCGGCATATTATGTGTGCAGCTGACATGTGATCTGTTTGCGATAGCTAAGTTTTTGTATATTGATTTATCACAAAAAGTATCGCTATAACTAAGTGTGATATGTTTTGTCGCCATATACATTCGGTAGTCTTGCCCAGGGGACAGCAAAAACATGACAGGACGAACATTCTTAAAGCAAAACTTTGGAAACTGACACTGACCTGTACCTCTGATCCTAACCGACCCACGAGGCATGAAATTGTTTGAAAACTGGCACTAACCCAGTACCGACCCACGAGGTGGGCAATAAATAACGACAATTAACCAGTGTACAACGGCACAACGAAAGTGACGACACACAACAGCGCCGTTGTGCCATTGTGTGTTTTCTACAGAACGTCTGCTGGTGCAAGCAGCTAAAATTAGAGTCTTGGCAGCTGGATGGCAGCTGCTATTTTAAATTTCTAATATTGCAGTCCTAATAATGTCATTCCAGGTCAGGGGCTTAGAATAGTCGATAAATACAAAAACTGTGCAAAAACTGTTATGTAGGGGTGTGATGGAGTTTGAATGTGAATGTTGTGGAAATCCGTCAATTTTCCCACATCCACAGGGTTTATTTTAGGCCTCTGAAAAAAGGTGTACTGCTACCCCTTCTAATTGTAAAAAGGGGTAGAGCTGCCCCTTGAACATATAAAAAAGGGGTAGCTAATCCTTGAACGTGTAATCAATCACTAATAAAAGCAAGTGGTTTTTATAGCATACAATGTTCGACATTCACTCAAACACTTAAGCGATCTAAGGAGATTGATCCACCACTATCTGCATTATTAACGCTAACGCATCGAACCAACAATGATTGGTGAATTTAGCGTGGCATAATGCGTCCATTGTTAGCCATTTCTCGCAAAAAGAAACTAATATTCATCCAAAACTACTAATTTACTACACATATGTAGTAATGTAGCATGTGTACTAACACTACCCCTGTGTTGCCATTTAAAATGCTTAAGCCTACCCGTCGCCATTATTTTTTACGCATAAATTTCTGACCGTCTTCATTTTTTACGCGTACTACGCGTGCTAAAATAAAACGTGCACATCCAAATCTATCGGATGTACTGAGACTTTGCATGTGGCTGAAATGCCTTACATTATGGCTGAAGTGGCTGTGGCTGAAATGATTTGTGGCTATAATGGCTGTAAGTGACCTATTGTTCAGATGAGCTGAGCTTTCTTTTTGCAGTTAAATTGCATCATTGTCACTAACTGTTATAAATAATTATGTTAATGTTTGTAGAAAAATATTTGTTGGTGGTTTGAGTTGGGAAACAACTGATCGTGAGTATTTTAGCTGTCCAGCGGTTTTTATTATAAAATTTAATGCAGTCATGTTAACTGTTCTGTATTGACATATAGTTAATTGTTATAGTTGAATAGTTTTGACCTCCCTCGTAACAGTGTCTCTGCTGAACCGTTTTCGCACGGAACAGGGACACTGCGGTGCCTGCAGAAGGAAATAGCGACTATCAGACACTGATCTGTGTCCTTGTGGCGAGACCTAGACGATGTCTCACATTGTCGAATCCTGTCCCCTGACAATACTGAATGGTGGCTTATCTCGCCTACACTCTGCGGATGAAGACGCTGTTTTGTGGCTAACCAGTTATGGTTAATGACACGCATACGAGAAGAAGAAGAAGATTGAATAGTTTGATGTTTATAAGGCTTTTACAAATTACAATAATGTATTTTGGAATTATTAAACAGACATTGATTAGTCAATGATCGTTTACAGAAGCAAGGATCGATGGTCTTGGTACATAACCAACATGCTGTGTTTAGCATTTCGCCTGATTACTGCAGTATGCAACAGTGACCGACCTGTTGTTGTCGGCACCGATCTTTGATAGTTGGCGGCTCTGTTTCATGTGGCCCTGTCAGATGCATGACTGTCCTCAGCTTCCTCGCCCAAGGCACAGGCTGTCTATACTCTATATAATGAGTGCAGGAGTGTAGAATGAATCTCTATCCGGCTGTATATACAACCTTCATCCACTTCAGCGAACCTGTATCAATCACCAGAAGTAGGATCAGATCAGACACGATCTACATTCAAAATGAGTTGGTATTAACATGTAGGTTATAACGAGCATGGGATTTTATGAATTTTATTACAATGAAAGATTAAAACATGTGACTGTTAGTAAGGCTGGCACCATATGCTGCTAAATACAGTTCAACCTAGGCTATGCTCGAGCAATGCAAGCAAGCTAGTGGACTATATCAGCATGCAGGCAAATGAGCTTGTGGCACAAAGATGTGCTTCGCATTGTCAATCCACTGAACTTCACAAAGATCTTGTCGTCGTCGCCGTCCTTACACCCGAAGACGGTCCTTCAATCACATGAACGTCACAACACGATCATGTGATTGTCTTCACCCATCGATGGTAAGATGACGCTTTTCTCACTGCTGGCAAGTTTACGTTGAGCCTGGCCTTCACCGTCACTCATTATAGTCTGATCTAATTATCAGAACTGTATTCACAGACTTCTTTGAAGTCTTACTTCACTTAAGGTGAGTTTATCACCCAAAATGTTTTCAAAACTGAGGTCACAACTTTCAGCTCTTGCCAAAATATACGCTTCAACTCCCACTTCGACTCATCTCATTTTTAATGCAATGACCAGGGTGACCACTTGTCTGGAAAACCTGGAGATATCAGGGCATTTGACAGCTGTCAGGGAGATGTCAGGGATTTCAGTGTAACTCGGGGAAGTGTCAGAGAAAAAATCTTGTCAGGGAAAAGTGGCCTAAAACTGTTTATTGTTAGCTGCATATTGGCATCCATTCTTGACTTTGCTGAACTTATGCATTTCATTTTGATTTTGGATCATGCACTGTTGAATTCCTACCCCCACCACTGACAGTAACACCAGAACCGGCAGTACTTAACATGGGCAGGAGTGCCATGAACCGTAAGGGGAATGTCATGGAATTGTCGGGGAATTTCACATCGTCTGGAGAGTGGTCACCCTGAATGACGTCATCGATCAACGTCGACACTGATTGGTCAATCGTCTTGTGACCACCAGCGTTGCCGTTAATGTGCTTATCGTTCAGTCAATCACATAATCACGTCAATCAGATATTAATATGTCCATCTTCAGCATATCAATAATGAATGAAGTTGAACGATCGATCAGAAAATGACTGTCCTGTATCGCAAAGCTAGCACTCGGCTAAAAGTCCTCCTGTTAGTGTCAGCAATTAAAGGAGCTATTCAGAATACTATACACCTTAACTCAGCCAGCCTGGGCCTATTTAAGTTAGGACAATGAAAATGTAGGTGGCTGAATTACAGCTTTACAAGGAGATTAACATTTTGCATTCATTGGCCATGTTGTGGGGTTGGGCGTGAGGACACTTGTGTCAACTGTAAACTGTCTGGCCTGCCAGCTTCGCGTCCGACTCTTACTCCTGTAGTTTCTCAGTCCGTGCAGGATAAAGCTGTTGGATGGAGGTAGTAGGCATATCAGACTTCCATCAGTGGAATGCCCATCAGCAACTGCAACCGCTGAAGGGACCCAATGTAATAGCAGTGTTTCCACTTTCACCATTTCGACAGTTGCCCAAATGCTTAATCATGATCACTGACTACCAGTGTGGATATCAGTGGTGTAGCAGTGGGTCACTGGGTCTGGTCAGGCGATGTTAACAGGACTGACAGCAGTAGCATGACAGGTCGTATTTACGTTGCTATTTTTTGCTTACTGTGTACTGTACTTGTGAAGATTGAATTTTTACGCTACATTACAGTAGGGGCCTAAGATTTTAATTTTTTAGGCCATGGTCATTTGTTTACATTTGCTAACATATTTACTGATTATTAAACATTTAAAACTGTCGTTTTTTCTCTGTATGACTGGTTGTTACAGTGAAATTGAATGAATTGTATTATTATTATTATTATTATTTTAAGGTAACAAAAAAACTAATGTGTGTGTGCCGGTTACGATAGGCCTGCAGGCTACTGTTAGTAGGGCCTGCTGCTTGCACCATTTAAGGCAACAGTGCAACCAGTCATCGAATATTAATCACATTTTCCAAACTGATCATCGAACATGAAAAAATTTGAGTTTAACATCACTAGATGTGTTTGATATGCTGTCATTGGTATCACTGCTATGTGGATACAGTGCATGCAGTTTGAATTTGTGCTTTAGAGGATATAAAGGATTATTTTTCAAAGTATGGAACCGTGCTGGAATGTAACCTGAAAACAGATCCAAGCACAGGCAGATCACGTGGCTTTGCATTTGTTCTGTTTGAGAATGCATCAAGCGTAGACAAGGTAGGATATAATATCACTTGGAAAAATGAATTGTTAGTTTTTTGTGTGTCTGCATTATTCTTTTTCTTTCCATTGTTATTGTCATTATTAGACAGTCAGTTTAAACATTGATTCTGAAAATGCACTTACGTTGCAAACTTCTCTGCTGTCTGCAAGTTAATAGTGTTGCATTGTTGTTGATATGTTACTACCTTTTCATGAGCGTATGAGCGGACTAATAACTGCATTGCTACTGCTAAAGCTGTTGCTACCAGACTGTGACATTGTCGATAGTGTTAACTGTTTTACTGTAGAAGAATGTGTCCAGTTGTTGTTATACATTAACTTGAAAGCAGCATTTGTTGATCTGCAACAGGTGTTTGCCGCACCAATGCACATGCTGAATGATAGGAAAATAGATCCAAAGAAAGCGCTTGCACGTGGTGGACGCGATCCGATCAAGAAAGTTTTCGTCGGCGGCTTGTCTCCAGAATTTCCACTGGATGAGATAAAAGAATACTTTGGGAAGTTTGGAAAGGTCGGTTAATGTTTGGTCTTGTTACAAATGTCGCTGTAATTGATCACTGTAGCTGATTTGCTTTGATGTCGCCCTACTGCCCGTCGTACTTAAATAATAACAAATCTCTTTTCTGCAGATCGTGGAAGTCGAACAGCCGTTTGATCGTGTTAAGAATCAACGACGGGCGTTCATTTTCATCACGTACGAGTCGGAGGAAATCGTTGAGCAGGTTGTCGCCAATCCAAAGCAGCTTGTTGGTGGAAAAGAGGTAAGAGCCAATAGTTAACAATGTTATTAAGTGATATGTGATGGGCTTTGCTGAGACTTTTTAGTGTTTGATTTGCTTCTGAAGTCCTGCTTTTTCAGCGGACAGTTTCTGCAGATTTCATCTCGACACTTTGAAGCAACAGATTGATTTCGTATAGCAAGTATAGAACTGTACGCTGCATTTCATGGTGACGTCATTGGTTGGTTTCTCAGGGTCTCGATGATGGCACTGTGTACGTATCGCCATCGTAACATCCGTGTTTGGCTTTGTTGCAGCCGTCTGTCATCCCACACATATGAAATAGTAACTGAGTGTTGTGGCTCATTGGACGCCAGTAGCCGACTGGATCGAAGAAAGGTTACCATTACTGGTCATGTGAAACGCTGATTAAACCATTTGTAGAACGTTTTGAGAACACCAGTCTCGCAGAGTTGCTTGAGCGGTTAACAACGTGCTTTGTTGATGGCTTTGTTGAGTTTGTCTTTGTTTATATTGCAGCATTTTTCTTGTTTATATTGCAGTATTTTTCTTTCTGTCGGTTGTAGTTTTTGTGAATTGTTTAACTTGGATGGATGCAGTCATGTGCTCGAATTCGTTGCTGTTTCCAGCTATTGCAGATGTATAGTTTGATGACAGGTTGACGTACGAAAGGCAACGCCGAAGGTGGAGCAGGATGGCAGTGGCCGTGGACGAGGTGGATTTAATAACCAGCGTGGAGGACCTAACCGTGGTCGAGGTAACTCCCTTGTTATTTCCGCTGTCAACCTAAATCCTAATCCTTTCTGAAAACCGTCTGACACCATGGATATAATGCTCTCGGTTTAGAAACCTTGCACATGTACATATTTGACATGTTCCCGAGACGTTGAATATTAGTCACTTTTCTGGTTGTCATCTTTAGTACATCGTGGATATTGTTGTAGAGGGTGTGTTAGTTTTTTTACTAAATTATTACGTAATTTAGTAAAAAAACTAGAAATTTGAAATCATCAACAATGCGATCACATCAGCTGCAATGCCACTGGTCTCATGGTTACTGTCGTGGTAACGAGATTTTGCTGACTCAGCGGAACATAGTAAACAAACACTTGCCAAAATACTTACGACCACTTCTATGGTGGTCCACACTAGAAGACGTCTCCAGAACCACTCTTTAGCTCCACTACTGCTTACAGCCAGCGGATCTTATAGTATAGGTGGCCGATGTCTGTCGTCGAACTTTTTCAAATTGCTACTGCTCCTATCCTACAGTTTTTGTCTAAATCTTACTAAACTTGGCACACCTGTTCTATATGCCAATATCGAAAAAACTGTGGAACAGATCTTTGAAATGTTGCTTTAATAATTTTGGTCATATTTTTCAAATTTAAAATTGGGGTTTGGTCTCTGGAACATCTTAAATAATTTGATGAGCCACAATAAGCTAAGTGACGTGCCAGACATTCGGAAGTAAAACAACGGCCGCTAATTCACTGTATATCTATGATATGTATTTAACACCTACCGGTATTTAATATCGGTACGCACTTCAACACAACATGTCCGGATGATAAACAAACAAATGGTGTAAGGGATTGCATAAACGAGGTATGATTCATACAGCACTTGCAGACTAGAGATGTACTGTAGTGAAAAATTGTTGGCGAATTTCTTAAATTTCGTATTTGCATTTAGTCTTAGCAATAGCAGCACCTGAGCTCTCTAGGTCGACAGGCCTCCCTCTAGTCGGTTTATTGACACACAGAGAGACAGACAAGTTGAAGACAATATATCGGATTTTGTTATCCCGACTGGTAATTAAGTGAATAGCATCATGCACATAATATGCCTGTTTGGGCATATTATGCGCATGTACGACAACGCAGATGCCAAGACGATCCTGTTAGTCCCCCTTCCAGCGGACTGGAGAAGACAACCAGGTCGTCCCCGCATCACGTGGCTCAGCACCGTCCAACAGGATCTGACACAACACCACCTTACGCTCCCCAAAGCAGCAGATTTGGCTCAGAACCGTCCTCTGTGGAGGATGATGTCGACATATGGCCCTACGCAAGAGTTGCGTGCCAGAAACGATTACAACATAGCATCGGAATCAAACAAATCTGTGTGCATTGTTGATTGCTTTGATGTAGATTGAGATAGTTGTTTGTGCCTGTGTTTTCAGGAGGTTATGGCGGTCCAGAAGGTTGGCCAGCAATGCCACCTGGTTATCCACCTGCTGGCTATGACTACTACAGTGGATACTATTGCCCACCATACGCAGCATATCCACCAGGCTATGATTACTCAAGCTACTACGATTACTCGGCATATTATAGCCAGCCTCCTGCCGACTGGAGTAGTTATGCGACAGCTGCTGCTGCCAGCTATGCACCTCCATATACTGGTGTGTTACTGTGTGTTGGCTGCTCATTTTGTATATTTCAGTGAATTGTGTTATAATTGGCACAGTATGATGACATACTGTTAAACAACTCATTTTGTGACATTCCTGTAATATTAACACTTTTGTGCTGATGTGCCATTGCAGATCAAAAATTAAGTAAATGCTTCTAAAGAATTATAAAAAAGTATGAAGCAAACTGCTTCCTTATGATGTTTCCTGATACAGGAAAGAGTTTTAGCGGTTAAACACTTAACAGAGAAAACGACAGTACTGGCATCATTGAGTCACATCCAGGTTGTGGTCGACCATACACTGCCCACCCAGTTGTAAAGATCAGCAAAGTTAAAGTCTTAGATCTCACAGTGATTTTATTGATCAGTGTATTTAGCCTATCAAGTCCTCATCTTCTGTCAAAAAAGCATCTTAAGCAGTCGTTTAGTTACACCGTTTTACTCGCTCAGAATCGTCAGTAGTGAATTCCATTGCTGTAGTGGCACTTTTACTAATGTCCTTTTACATCGCTGCTAACAGAGAATATTTAACAGAGAAATTATTTTCAGATATGTAAATTGAGCATTCCCTCAGCTGTATAGTCTGAAATTTTCATTTAAATTGGCTGACATTTCTAGAAGCTATGAAGAAAGTAAAATAGGTTTTTTCTATTCACAGTGTATGTTACTAAGGACATGCATTGTGCCACAAGTACCAGTATGTGCGTTAATTATTAATGTTAACTTATTGCTTTGAGTACTTCGACAATGTCAGTAGGTCTTTAGAATGGCGTACAGTCTGTAGATGATCCTGTTCCAGCGGTCTCCAGATATTTCCTGGAGACTTTTGTGAGGCTCAACCTAGGGTGTCTACAGAAGATAGGCAGTTGAACAATAATGCAATATTATTTTTATTTTGTGCATTAACATGAAGTAACAGAAAACAGTTTGTTAAATTCTAGCCTTAGCTATACAAAAGAATTATCTGGATAATGTACTGATTAAATGTTACATACACAATGCAGCCATCAACTGATGTGACTGTCTTTCTTGCAGGTTATGACTACAGCAGCTGGTATGGTACAGATCAATCAGGTATGCAGTCCTTTCATTTTTTTCGTAAATAGTATCAGTAAATAAGTAAGTAGTAAGTATAGCTAAATAGAAACATTATTTTGTTATTGGGAAATGTGTGTTATTTTTTTGGCAGATTTTAAAGAATAGATAACAATTCTTTGTTTTTAATATATTCATCATACCATTAGAATTTTGAAGTGGCTACTGTGGGTGCCACCTTACGCTCCCCGAAGCAGCAGATTTGGCTCGGAACCATTTGGCTCTGTGGAGGATGATGTCTATGTATGGCGCTATGCAATCATGAGTTGCATGCCAGAAACGACGACTGTGGGTGCAGTGGTGTAGTGGTAGAGTATCGGACTCGTAACCGAAAGGTTGCAGGTTCGACTTACACCCAGTCCACTGCAAGCAACCTTGAGCAAGTTGCTAACCTACTGTGTGCTGAGGCCAACTCAACCTCCTACCCTCAGCGGGACGTGAAATGAGACTAGTAGCTACGGGGTGAAGGCCTAGTGTGTCTGATTGGGGCGATGGTGTGTCTGCTAGCTGCACTGTGGGTCCAATTGTCTGTTAGCGCAGGCAATGGATGGCCACATAATGCGCTGCTGCACCATTGGCTCATGCCAATCAGCTGCCACATCCGAGATTGTAAAGCGCTGCTGGTCACGATTCTGACTCATGTAAGTGGTGCTATAGCAAGTGTCCAGAAGTGTCTTTACCTTTACAAACCATACTAATGTTTATATCTTGGTGACTGGCAGTTGTATTAAACATCTAAATGATGGCAGCTAGTTGAAAGAATATGGCTTATGAAGGACAAAATACAATGAGTTTTTATCTACCAGTTTTTGGCAGGTTGCTGCATAAAACATGACCCAGATGGCTCAGCAGACTTGCTTATCTGAACCTAAATCCTAATCTAGCTATACTGTGTCAGTGTGTCATGACCCATGCTACTGCATTAGTACCAGATATTGCAGTTTTGAAGCTGTGGCTTGGGCAGTTGTGTAGTCAGTGTGACTAGCAATGTACAGGTTCAAGTCATGCTTGAAGGTTGTCGACAGTAATCCAGCAGTTTTTCTCATCAGGTTTCATGTTGCCATTTCAGTGATTTACGTTGGGTGGTTTACAGACAGGCGTTTCTGATCAGAAATTAATTCTGTTCATAAAACTATTAATTTATGCCAGTCCTCATGTTGACAAAGTTGTCAGCGAAGCTTTTGACCAGTCACAGTGCACAGTTCCAAAGCATATCAACTCATTTTGTCAATATGCTGTTAAACACGTTTGAAAATAATATTTGTTAGCTGAGAACGACCAATTTTTCAGTGTTACAACAAAAGCTTAACTCTTTAGATCCATGACCTATATTGTGTCGAGTGGGACGTTAAACCCTACTATACCTATACCTTTAGATCCAGAGGCAATTACAGTGCCACATCGAATTATACAAAGTTGGTACACTGGCCGTTGATGGGTGGGCTGTTACATTTGGTACAGCAAGGAGGGGCCCGAGTGGGCTGCACCCCACCCTCCTCACTGTACCAAATGTAACAGCCCACCCATCAGCGGCTAGTGTACCAATCACTGTGGTATTGCTATACGATGGTCTGTTGCTCTGCGGTTTTAATGTGGCGATTAAAGGGTTAACAGGTTGGTTGCTTATATGGTACAGATGATTTTTATACAGGTTCACAAGGGCAGCCTGGATCTCAGGCAGGCAAAGTGAAGCGAGGAACTGGCGCTACTCCTTATCATCCGTACAGCCGTTAATGTCAGCCACGTCGGCCAACTGCATCGGCTCAGTGCTGCCAGTTTGCTGTGACTGGTTTCTGTCTCCGAGACAGTCAGAAGAATGACTGTTGCCTGCAACGTGTTTTGTAATGTTTTGTTTTATCGGAAACTATCTCGTCTACGCTGGCTGTTAAGCTCTTCCGAAATCACTTACGTTTATTACTGGAAAGCTTCAAACACTTTGATGACGTGCATAAAGCAGTATGTTACTGTTTTGTTGATTGTGATCTATCTTCACTTAGTATCTGTACCAGTAAGTTAGAATGCTAGTATTAGCTTACCATTAGTGATATGGGTTTGGTGTACTTACTTCCGGTAGGTATGCCGCTATCGTGAGCATTCTGGAACTGCTTAAGTGTAATCCTTGTAATAATATTGAATAAACGGAATACCAGCTGTGTTAGTGTAATGCTTGTCAGTCACCTGATGTATCTGCATTCTCTGTAGTTGGTGTATTTGTGTATCATTGCTTGTCACTGGATTATTTATGTACCAGTTCCATCTGTTTATCTTTACCTCTGAACAGTTCCAGCCCTCTGTTTGTGACACCGTTGCTGAAAAGGTCCTGCTTGCTAGTTCCAGAGGTGTGCTTCAGCTACTCACTGCTCACATGCTGGCAGCCAACATTGCCGTATTTGTCTGATTACGTTTCGATGAGAGAAAAGTGTAAGTCATTTGCATGTAAAATCAACCGGTGACTTCAAATCAACTGTGGACACAGAGATCACTCAAAGCCCGTTCACGTAGTCTGCGGTTACAAATTTGTTTTCCACATTTTCGCATCCTTGAGCTTGACCTTTGACTTTAACCACTAGTATGTAACATGGCAATCAAGGGGCTGTTGTGGTCTTTGGTTGAAGTAAATTGAATCATTTTGGGGATACAGACCACTGGGGAATGCAAACCCGGCCCCTTTTTTCCAAACCCGGGTTTCGGGTTTCCTGGAATCCCGGGTTTGCAGAAACCCGGGTTTCGGGTCTGCGAGTAAAGCCGGGTTTTCTCAAACCCGGGTTTCGGGTTTGACAAAAAAGCGGGTAACCCGGGTACCCGGGTTTCGGGTTACCCGGGTTTGCATTCCCTGTGAAGGCCTGAAGGGTTGCTCTTGCTGAATTTACCGCGTGAATGATTAAATATAATTTGTTTTATGAGATTTACAACGGAAATTGTTGTTGAAAATGTTTTTAAAAACCCGGGTTTCGTTTCCAGTAAACCCGGGTTTAA
>Ga0209339_1000527_pt1 | contig 14134 bp, 6 predicted proteins | sample OlaalgELextract3_FD_187376 | JGI IMG/M metagenome (GOLD analysis project Ga0209339, IMG submission 187376) | Olavius algarvensis symbiont microbial communities from Tuscany, Italy - Type A ELBA extract 3 (SPAdes) (version 2) | ecosystem: Host-associated > Annelida > Digestive system >... | reverse complement strand
CGGCCACCCTCCCCCGCCGTCTACCGACCATACTGTAACTCCCCCCTACCGACCATACCGTAACTCCCCAGTCCTTCAAAGGAACAGACCATATCGTTGCACTACCGTCGCGGAAACACATCACACCGATATTGCGTCAACTTCATTGGTTGCAGGTCAGATGACGAGTTGAATTCAAGATGGCCAGCTTGGTATGCCAAGTACTGTCAAGCAAAGTACCTGGCTATCTGGCATTCATCTCGCCTCAGAAAGTTCGCTCCCTCGGGTCCTCTTCGGTGAAAAAGTGCTCTGTCACTCGTGTTCAACTTCACAGTCGTTTTGGTGACAGATGTTTTGCTGCAGCCTGAGCACGCGTATCTGGAACAACTTACCTGCCAGTCTGCGAAACAAATTAGTCAGCTGCATAGAATTCAGAAAACAACTGAAAACATTCATGTTTCAGAAGGTGCGCATCGTGACTTTTTGATTATTGCGCCTTATAAATACTTTTACTTATTTACTACGTACTCTCCTAGGTTCAAGTTGCCTTCAATCAATCAATCAACGACGTCTATTTCTGAACCGATGCAGGATTGGCCAGTCAGAGCAATATGCAGCCAGCCTATTCTCGTGGCATCAGGCCTCGCACGTATCCAGTTGCTGCGGAGAAGCAAAATCGACGGACGACTGGGTGACGGAACACAACTGTTCAATTACAGACTCCCTGATGAACTATACAGGTGTTACGTGTTATGCCTACGCCCCTGCTTCGTTCGCCTACAAGCCCAGCAATGAGACAGCATCATCGTGAGCCTCACGATGATGCTGTCGCAGTGCTGGGCGTGTAGGCGAACGAAGCAGGGGCGTAGGCAAAGGGGGGGGGGGTGTAGGAGGGTGACACAACCCCCACTGTCGGCAGATGTCAGCAGTTTGTCGGCGACGGTGGAGCCTGTAGGTCAATGCCTTGTGGGCTGTGTCGGTAGTGAACGCCATGTTTTTTTAAAGACAGAAAATTATGATCAACAACGCATGCACATAAACGATGGCAGTGAGTCAAGCGCGGCACCAGCAGTATAGTAGCCAGTTGTACCGTGGCGGGGCCCTCTAGACAATCTGTCGCTGGATCAAGTTGTAGATCATTCCCTGGACTGTACTGAAGGAGAGACGCGTTGTGACAGCTTGTAGATCATTCCCTGGACTGTACGTACTGAAGGAGAGACGCGTTGTGACAGCTCGCAGTTCTGCTCAATAATGTCGTCATATTGACGTATCTAAATGACTCTGATGACTGTTGATGACAAGTACTGTCACTATAAGCTTGCTTTGAGTGTGACGGCTGCTCTTCGTGAAATTTGGATAAGACATACAGCGTGATATTCGCGCATGTATAGCAATACGTTAATAAAATATGAGCGACTAATCAGTTAAATCACTTACGACAGACATCAGGGCCTATTGATGCGGTGCGGAGGTCTTAGGTATTCATCAGAGCGTAGCTAGATTTTTGTGGCTGAGGGTCCAGGTTTCAGGAAGCCAGGGGGACGAAAGTTCCCAAGCGGAGTCCAGGGACACAGCCCCAGTGGGGGTTTGGGTGAGAAGCCCCCAGCAGTAAAATTTAAGCTTTAGATGTATGAAGCATAGAAAAAAACTGTTTTTCGCATATAGAGGCCTATAGGTGTATGCAATGCACATTTATGCGCTCATATTTCCTATTTGTGTGATGCGTTTTAAAATAAAACAGTGTATGTTGGCGTCATGCATCTGTCTTTCTGCAAATTTTCTGCTGCCTCATACGCAGAATGCATGAAGTGTGTGCCCAATGACACCAACATCATTTCCACCGGGCACTCAAGACACCCACCCGCTAGCGCATTTCTTACCGGACTTGCGCTAATCTCACGGATCGCCTCTGATGCGGGGGGGGGGTCCGGACCCCTGGACCCCCTTGGCCAGCTACGCCCCTGGTGTTTATAGTCTTAGCATAGGCCTGTAGGCTGTCGGCAGATCGTCACTTCACACCCCGACACCCATGGCTACGCCCCTGAAACGAAGAATAACTAGAAAGCACGCAGAGAGTGCAAACATCTCCACCACGGCTCACCATGACGCGCACGTATACTGGTTACAGCATCATGCTAGTCGTTTCATCATCAATCGGAGCTTGTCGGTGACGTTGCTGTTCCTGTGAGTGTCCGCCAAGCTGTTCTGTTTTGAGCTCTCCGAAGCCCTGGCGCGAGGCCAAGATTAAATTGGCGCAGATCTTCCTCCACCGTTCTTAGCCAGGTATGTCTTGGACGACCTGGACGCCGCCTCCAGTTCCTTGGGGCAGGCGATATGCAGGCTTGTAGAGCACGAGAATGATATTGAGACTTGTCGGCCCGGGCCACGTGGCCAAACAACTTCAGGCGTCTGATCCGCACAGTATCTGATAGCAGTGGCTGCATGGCCAGTACGCCGACGGACTTCGAAATTCGTTACACACTCCGACCAGGTAATGTTCAGGATACGCCGGACGTCACTTCACACCCCGTTTGACGTCCCTTTACATCAGCATCCGGGTGTTCAGCATTCATGTAATGAACCATATATATGTAAATGCAGCTATGAGACTAAACGGGCTTCAACCACAAGCGACTCTGAGGTGATCGAGGTCATTGTACTACCGCGCGATGCGCAGGTATAGCGGGGACTATGCTGTAGCAAGATGTCTGTCCGTCTATCTAACGGGTACCCCACCAACAGAGGCGTTGAATGCAGGCGGGGTATAAAAACCGCAATTTTCGAGCAATATCTCGCTCTATCTCGGAAATGATACAAGATAGGGCCATAGTTACTGTGGAATGCCAACAGGAACTCGTATGCGATCTATCGATTGGTGCCATTTCCAATGATCTTGAATGACCCCTAATCTAGATTTCAAGATCATGCCATTATTTGACGCTGAATATCCCAGAAACGGTACGATACAGACATAGTTACAGTGGAATACTAACAGGTACTTACAGTGTTACACACGCCCTGCTGAGGAGTGTGATTTCGAATGACCTTGAGTGACCTTGAGTGACTTAGCGAAATATTCAATGACACGAAGCATCGTGCAACCTCTCTGCAACAGCTGAGCTTCTTGTTACAACAGTTTTACGGAGAGACAGTACTGAACGTCCAGTGTTAAGATATGGTTTAGCTTTTTTATAGCCTAATGAATACAGCAGCTGTGTAGTCTGGTAATATATAGCTCAGTAACTGCGTAGATTCGGCGTCGACAGTAAACCCGTATTTCCGAACTACACTTCTACGTAATTTAACCTGCTTGACGTTGTAATCCGGTAAAGCTTTATAACATCATGATCGCGCTTCGCGTTGTCAGCGCAAAACATCGCGTTTTACGTTATGGCACCTTTGTAGTCAAGCATAAGGAATCTCGAATGGCACTGATAAATATACACTGTACAGCCGTCTTATTATGCCCAGCCCATAGAGAAGGGGCAGTAAGCGTTGCTTTTGTCCGTCCGTCTGTCCGTCTATCCCCCGTCCGTCCGTCTCGTGCATGGCGAATAATTCGAGAATCCAAAGGCCTAGCGTGCCCAAATTTGGAAGTAAGGTTCCTCACCTTAGATGCGAATCGCGTACCAATTTCAAGATTAAGAGGACAAAGATAAGGGTCACCAGATCCATCAATGCTGACACATATATCGTGCGCCATATCTTCCGAATGCCAAACTTCAAACTTGGTATGTGGATAGAGGACGACGACCCGCATCAGCCGCAGGTGTCATGACCTCCGAAGTCAAAGGTCAAGGTCACGTGATCTGTCTGAGCCGTGTTGGCCCAATGGCCCACAAATCAAAAACAACTAGTCGTAGTATCACCAAAATTGGCAGGAGGTACCCCCATGACACATGCTACATTCCGCATCAGTTTCAAGGTCAAACGGTGAAAGATCAGGGTCACAGACCGACTAACGCAGACACACAAAATGTGCCCATCTTCCGAACGGTAAGGCCTAAGAACTTCAAACTTGGTGTGCGGATGGAGGACATAGACCCGCATCAGCGCCATGGCCGCCAAGGTTAAAGATCAAGGTCACAAGGTCACATGGTATGTCTGACCCGTGTGGGTCATACTACTAAATTTGCACTTGGTACTCTGATAAAGTACCAAGACGCGTATGGCCGATAATCGCGTCTAATGTCAAATGTCACGATCATAAGCTCACATCGTCTGTACGTCTCATCTCTGCCTCTTCTTAATTTGGAAAACGAAATGCTGTATCTATGTCATTAGAGTCGGGCGGGGGCATACCGTGTCGGTCGAAACCGGCGGCCACAGTTCTTGTTATAAGTCATCTTTGCGTCGCACTGTCGACAGTCGGCGACGTGTTGTTTGCAATGTCCTGTGCATGTTTTTTATGATGTTTGTTACCATTGCGATTACGGGGGAAAACGGTAACAGTTGTCATGTCATTAAAAACTCACGAAACTTTCAGATACCAGTGATACCCTAATTACCCGCTCATCACTTCAGCAGATTCTATGATATGATTATTATGTATTTTGCTGTTTTAATGTATTTTGTATACATGTTTAATAATCTGTGTTACCATGGAGTTTGGAACATCTACACTAGTATACCGAGAGGATGGTGCGGGTTAAAACTCCTCATTAATCAGACCAAAGACCAGCAAAAATCAGTTTCGAGTACCATGAGAGGCCGTCGGGGTCAGGAGTAGCCTAACTAGGAAACTAGGAAAACCTTTAGGCAACCGGGCTGTGTCCCTGACCCTGCTACGGTAGCTGACAGCGCTCCTCCAGAACCCCTAGCTGCTGGTAAGTAAGTAAGTAAGTAAGTAAGTAAAAACCGATTAACGTGTCCTTAGTGACATGTCACTTCTCCGGCACGACAAGAAAGCGGTAAAGTGACGGGAAGCAGCACCTGAAGAGATGGGTCTTTTGACGATCGCCTGCGGAAGATGGCCAGTGACGGTGCTGACGTGACGTGCTGCGGAAGACCGTTCCTAATACGAGGAACGGCGACCGAAAGAGCTCGGTTACCGACGGTTGACAGCCGTGTACGGCGGACAATCCGTAACTTAACAACGACGAGGCAGAACGCAGACGACATCGAGCCTCGGTGTCTGCTGTGCCGCCCCCATCACTCCGCTCTCGGCTTTTCAGGTATCGGGGCTTGCTTCGTCCCCTCTGGCGCCAATCCCCTCCCGTTGAAAAGTCATGGGTACGCCAGTGACACCTGCCGCCTTTATATGAACAATTTAAACACTGTAGACGGGCAGTGGGCCAGTGGCAGAACCCAGCAATGTGACGCGGGGCAACGTTTGCTAAGAGTACAGCACCACTTGCTGAATATGCATTGCATAATGCATATTCACAAGAGAAAGACAGAAGACCAGCTGTAGCTAGTGCTGCTGTTTTTTGCCTTAACCCTTTAATGGGCGCATTAAAATAAAACCGCAGAGCAACGGTGATTGGTACACTGGCCGTTGATGGGTGGGCTGTTACATTTTGTACAGCGAGGAGGGGCCTGGGCGGGTTGGGGCCCCGATAAGTCCCCTCGTCGCTGTACCAAATGTAACAGCCCATCCGTCAACGGCCAGTGTATTAATTTCATAATATTCGATTTGGCACTATAAAAATAAGACGTCCTTTGCACCATAAAGGGTTAACATAGACAGGAGCAATCCTGTTTGAATCGAGTCGATCACGATTAGGCCAAGGTTTCAAGTAACGCTGTCAGCAATGACGTATAAAAACATAGGACGTAGGATTATACGGCTTAATCGCCGTAACTTAAGCTAATGCAGACACTCAAATAAGCTTCAAGCGAACATTGTTTGAACTGCCTGCACGAATAAGCTACTTTCAATGTGTCTCCGTTTAATCATCCCACGCTGATATTCACTGGCGTTAATAAACGTGGAACTTTATAGTCTCGATAACTCTAATGAACCTGAATAAGTTATGCGCTTCTTGGGCGGGGGGGAGGGGTGGGGGTGACGGACAACACCTCTAAATGCAATGAAACAAATCACTAGTTTCCACTCCCTCCCCTTCTTCCTCTTCCTCTACATAACCCTTCCCTTCCGCTGTTTGTTAAGATTGGGCCGTGACCTTAAAAGCTTTCGAGTGGCACCAGTTTCTATGACCTTGGGTGACCTCTAAGCCAGATTTCAAGTTCACGATATTATTCAACATCAAATAACTCGCAAATAGTACAAGATAGAGCTATAGTTACAATAGCGGACCAATAGAAAATCGTACATGTTCTATCAAACCGCGACATTTTAAATGACCTTGAACGACCCCAAACCCAGATTTCAAGGTCAGGCCATTCTTTGACGCTGAATGTCTCCAAAATGGCTAAAGATACGGCCATAGTTACTATGGAAGGCAAATAGGAAACCGTACCAAAGCTTCCAAATGATACCATTTTCAATGACCTGGAGTGACCTCTAACCCGCATTTCAAGGTCACGATAATATTCAACGTCAAATAACTCGACTAATAGTAAGTCGTGTATGATCTATCCACGGTTCTGTTCGGCGTTTCCACTGACCTTGAGTGACTCTTGACGTAAATTTCAAGGTCATGGATAATCAGACCTATAGATGCCATCGACGTTTTGTGTGCGCAGCTGACGCGCGATCTGTTTGCGATAGCTAAGTTGTTGTTATTATTAGTGTTCTGTAGTAACAGTGTGTCTACCTTGTATCATTTCTGACATATTCAACCTCGAATATCACGTGCCCTTGAAATTTAGGTTAGGAGTCACCCAACGTCACTGAAAGTTGCGCCGTTCGGTAGAGCACATACTAGTTCCTATTAACGTTCAGCAGTAACAATGGCCCTGTCTTGTATTGTTTCCGAGATATTAAACGTCGAATAATGGCATGCCCTTGAAATCTGGGTTAGGGATCACTTACCCCGCGAATTTATGCACTATCGGTACATCGCTAAAATCTACAGACCCAAGGGGTATCTTTTGCCGCTGATATGGGTCTGTCTTCGTTTGCTCAGCGAGCTCCAGGTAAGGTGATACGTTGCGGTTGTTCACAGTCATTCGATGTCATTAAAACTGATACCAACCGAAAGCCTATATGCGACTTCCTATTAGTTTTCCATTGTAACTAGCTTATATGCCTATCTTCTATTGTTTCTGAAATATAACGATTTATTGGTCGAAAATGAGTTTTTAGCCGTTATTACTCACCCTAGTCTCGTTTGAAGCCCTTGCATGGGGTTTTTCCATCGGATAGAGAATATATGAAAGTTGGTGTCAAAAACTATCCCTGAGTTAGGCTACTTGATGGTGGAACTGCATGGAAACCGCATCCCACGATCATTAATGTTGACGCATTACCAGCGTATCGTCATACAGACGGACAGACAAGATGCCTATGGCCAAGTCGCGCTGTAGCATGGCTGAGTGCGACGAAGGTAAAACATCAGATGCGCGGTCATGTTGCTCTGTTAATGGGAACGTCGAGCAAACGTGGGCGAATGAGGAGGAGTGAGAAAATAACGTCGTCGTGTGTGGGCGCAATTGGCCTCGTCATCGACTGCTAGTAATAAGAGCACATGCACTGACTGCTGTCCGCCGATTTCGGCGTGATGTTTCAACTATCAGGTTCCGACAACCTGGAATTAGATTAGCCTCCTGTCTATACTTAAAGCGCTCTCTAAAACTGGTCTTCACATAATTTATCCGCACACTGACCGCTGCTCGCCAACGACTGCCATCGCCTCAGTGTAGGCTATTCGTGGTTGCTGGACATGACGAGTCATAGAGACGAGTAGGTTATACCATACACGAGAGACTGTGGTATACTTATTTCATGACCGTCGTGCTAGGGCCAACACGAGCCTACGAACAGCGCGATAAACTGGTCACGCTTCAGCGGAGTGGGTTATGGGACGTTATTTCACTCCAGACACTGTGTTGAGAGATAGGAGACAAAAGTAGGTCGTGAAAGGAGAACCTTTATAGGGAAATCAATTGCACAAGTAGTCAAACCAAACACAACCAAGAAAAAATACCGGTACTCAAAGACACAAAAACACACCGGTATGTTTCTGAGAGTGGCTTTCCCCACCGCAACGTACATGGATAATTTAATTCACTGAATACATTCAAGGCAGCCTCGCATTGTTAACCTTTGCGTTGCATATCTTTTTTTCACACGGGCCACGTTGCAAATGGGTGTAAAATATCCCAGCTGTATGAAGTAGGTAATAAATTCAAGCGGCATTAGGCCTACCCATGTTTTCAAGGTCGAACTGTTTATTGGTGCAAATGTTTGTGTCGCCAAAATGTCATTTTATACCGGAAATAGGTACGCAGGCACCAAAACCAGAAATCGGATTCTATCGCATACTGGAAAATAGGCCTACGGCTGTACTTCTGGTTAAACGACCTCCAGCAATTCATTGTGCTAACTGCTAATGTCCATTTTTCCCGATGTCGCTTTATGCCGGAAGTAGCCAAAACCGGAAGTTTTTATGTATCTGACTGCAGAGCAAGATGAGAAATGCCAGCGGTTCTATCCGTACTGTGGAGGTAGTGTATCGCAGTGCTGTCGCTGTACAAATTTATAGTCACAGTGGTTAGGCCTACTGCTCTACATGTCCGCAATCTGAGATATAATTACTGGTATTTCCGGTTTGGCAGCCATTTGTATTTCCAGTATTATGCTACATCAAGACTTTTGACTCTATTGGACAGACCGTTCTCCAAAACATCGACACTATGGATTTTATCGTCCACGTGTCCCGAAACGCAGTTTGGTATAAGGAGACATTTCAGAATGTATAAGTTGCCGCCACTCAGCAAGCCGATCGTGCAAACATCCACACAATTCTTACAATTTCACCTCTTCCCGTCACGCAGCGCGACATATGATTAACGCGAATTTGTTGGCGACTGTATCTGAAACAGGCAGCTAACTTGGATTGGTGGTGTAAGATTTACTTTTGCTAAACTGTGGTTACTGCTCTACATGTCCGCAATCTGAGATATATATAATTACTGGTATTTCCGGTTTGGCAGCCATTTGTATTCGCAGTATAATCAAATTTATAGGCCTAATGCTACATCAAGACGGCATAAGTTAAAGTAGAAAAGTATAAGTGAATACAGCTACTTCCATGCGTATACTATACTGATGTGTTGTGCGTCAGTGCATGTCATTCACTGCAGGATGTACACAGCTGCCCTTGACTGTTGCTGCCCACCCACAGCTTCATTGCCCGTGTTAGCAAATATGCATGGTGTCAAATTGGCACTACGATTCAGAAAAATTCACCAAAGCGCATCACTTTATCTTTTGTGGTTTCCAAGTTATTAGTATTTGAAAGTGCAACAGTAAAGGGAGAAAACAAATTCCTAAAATCAAGAAATATGCGTAAAGATCACACCCATAATCTAATCAATCGCTTCTCGTCTCAAATTTTGATACTAGAAATATCCATATATTTAGTTAACTGGTTATATGCTACAGACACGATGCATATAATTGCTAACACGGGAAATGACGCTGTGGGTGGGCAGCAGACGCATCATGATGTGTACATCCTGCAGTGAATGACATGCACTGATGCACAACACGTCAGCATAGTTCACTTCACTTTTCGACATTAACTTATGCCAATTTGGAGCAACTGAAAGAGAATGCATGCTTTAGTTTTTAAGCGCCTCACTTTACTTTAGTAAAAGAGGCGCTTATTGAGATAGGCTGTGTCGTGACGTCGTTTGGTTGGTTGTCACGCGCGTGCACTGCCAAACGGTGCATCCTAGGCCTATAGTTACTATGGAACACTAATAGGAACCCCTACCCCAGGAATTCAATGGTACAAATTTCGACCCCCTGGGGTGACCCCTAACCGGGGAATGGGCCCCCGTGAGGCGCTTTTTGTCAAATTACTTTGACGTCTTGTTTTAGTACAGACTATTAAGAAAAATTTCACGAAAATTCCTAAGATTCTGTGTAATCCTGCTGACAGATACACCAACTGAGACGAAAACATAACCTCTCCGGTGGAGATAACTGAATATAACTAAACTGAGTAAGTGAAACTCGATCGCTGGATGTCATGACATGCAGCAACAAAAAAGACCAAGTCGAGCACTAGAAGTAGAAAACAGGAGACGCAGCTACTAAAGGCCCCATAAAACAGGCAGAGGACACCCACAAAAATGTCAGAGCTGTAAATCAGAAGCAGTTTAACTCGGCTCCACTAAGTTTAGCTTACTTTCATCACCGACCAAGATTACTCCATACAGTACCCAGCATGCTTACGATTTGCAGTCAAAAATAAAAAGCCAACAAATTTATGAGAAAGTTTATTAAACCACAAATTATTCAGCAAAGTAAACATTATGTACAATTACAATGCACTTCTACAATATTACAACATTGTCTATGCTTTTGGGCTGAATAATAATAAATGGCGATGGTGGGTGTAGACTCTGGCAGCCTGTACAGGCGGACTCATAGTCCAGTCGTCTGGCTTGGTCTTGGGTCGGCGGCCTCTTGGCGCCATTCTACATTCATCAAATGAACCGGGTGAACTCTCAATGGCTCTGCCATGATGACAGCACCATAAACATTGTCGTGATTATTATTATTATTATGTTATAAAATGTACATACACATTTATGACGAAAAGGCTCCTCGACAATCACATTCTGCTAAATAATATCTATGCTAAGAACATGCTCAACTATACCATCCCGCTGTACAGAAATAACAAACACGATCACAACTAGCCTATTAGTGGCAAGAGTAAAGTGACTTGGTCAGCCACGCGATCTTCCACACAGCTTCAATATGGAACATACGCTACACTGTAACACACACCAAATTAGCACAGCATGATTTGTCCGTATCTCCGTTGCAAACAATATCGTGCAACATCGTCCAAGTCCAAGGTGTAACCACTACCACGGCTTAACGTAAGTAAATTAAACGTGGATTTGTATAGCGCATCATCACGAACACGCCTCCAATGCACTACCGCTTCCCATATGTCGGCGCTATCGCCATTAAACTAGCCTTCAGCCAGGCACCAGCCGACCCGTCACTGTCTTCATTCAAGAGACGCCTCAAGACTGAACTGTTTGCACAGAGCTATCCCGATAGCTCCGGCTGCGTCTGACTTTCCATTTAGGCTACTTGTCGAAGCCGTAACACACGTCCTTTCGGTTTTTCGTGTCTGTAAGGTGCCCTAGCAGTCTTCTGACAATTACGTCACCTTAATCTTTTCTTTTATGATGATGATGATGATGACTACAAGGGGACTAGTGTATCACACGATGTGCCTGTTTACTCCCCCAGCATTCACTGGGTACTCATTGTGCCTACCCATGGAGGGATGGCTCAGGCTGAGTAGACCTGGGTGCCAGGTTCTGTGCCGAGATGGCATCCATCCTAATACGGTCACCCATCCTGGCACTAACTGGGCCTGGAATAGAGTAACTACGTTGATTGTGACCAACAAGTTATCACTTAACCAAACCAGCTACCTAATGCTATCAATCAATACTATCTTATACTACAGTGCTATAGTTATTGTGTTGATGACAACTTCTACATTATTACCTCACCTCATGAAGACAGCCTTCAAGGTACCTTTTGTGGCATGATTTTCTTTGCTAGCAAACGGATACAGTTGTTGTCCAAACTTTCAGAAAGATGAACGGTTCTGGAGTCATGTTACCAAATTGTGGGACAAAGTCCATGTGCCAAGGCCAAAACTGTTTTAAATGTTTCTGGCAACGATCACGTGAAACAGAAAAGCTACTCAACCCAAGAGATCGAAAATGATGCACCAGGCATCCAAATCCATCTTTTCCATCATGTGTGACCTTGACCTTATCGCCAAACCTGACCTTTTCATGACCTTGCCCCATGGACCAATTGTGCCATGCCAATCTGCATCAAAATCAGTTCATTCATTCTCAAAATATTGAGTTTGCAAGTCTGGTAACAGACGAATAAATGAACGGACATAGTAACAGAGACGTTACGAACATCGTGCCTCTACCAGCCAGTCTCGCCGGGCACAGGCATAAAAATCATCCGATTTACTTCAAACCGAAACAAGCACCGCACGATGTGCGACGGGCGTGTCTGGCATCACTTATTATTTTTACGATGCAACAGACTGCACACAATGTTCCAAGTACAATCTTCAACCACTTCACCCCCGACACACACACAAACAATCAACTGACACAATTGCAACAACAATTAAAAACACAATTAAAAACAACAAAATTCAATGCTTAAGCAGTGACATGCAAACAGCTGTCTGGCAGCACAAAACGGTTAACACAGAGGGCCATAACTGTACTTCATATACAAACTCAAAGTAGCCATACAACCACTGTCTGATCTTATCATTGTCTAAACGTTATACATCACAGTAAATCAATTTCATAACCAATAAAACGTTATTCGTCAATTAAGATAACTGTAACTCAATTCCATTTGACCCTTTAATTGCCACATTAAAACCGCAGAGCAACGGACCATCATACAGCAATACAATGATTGGTACACTGGCCGTATATCAGTGGGCTGTTATATTTCGTACAGCGAGGAGGGGCCTGGGCGGGCTGTGGCCTCGGTCAGTCTCCTCCTTGCCGTACCACCCATCAACGGCCAGTGTACCAACTTCATACTATTCAATGTGGCACTATAATTACCTTTGTACTCTAAAGGATTAACTACAAAAACACAAAATTTGTCCGCTTATGCTTATGTCACAGAAGTCCATCAGTCGTCATATCAAAATAATTAAAAATTTTAATCAAAGCTTAATCTACGATTACTATTGAAGCAAACTAAAAAATTTCAACTAAAATCGAACATGCAACTGCTCAAATCACAGCTGATCTATAGCTTCATCGTTAAAAATTCACAGTGGCAATGACATAAAATACCTTCAGAGAATAAAATCAGCGAATCGCGCATCAATATTCAACAAAAAACGTCAGTAGACGCATGCTTGTTTGACTTGTAAGTGTTTGACAGAGAAACAACTTCACAATTGTTCACAGTGCACAATTCATGCAAAAACACAGTCAATTTACCGGTTCCTCATTGCAGTTGTTTGTTAGATGGAAAATGATAAAAAAATCAATTATCACGAAGTCATCAAACTATCCTACTGAAAGTACATACGCTGAAGATAAAGTCTGCCTAAAAGCAGCCATTCCGTGCTGTGCCACAATTCATTCCTACATGTCAATACAGTACTAATAATTAGCAAAGTTGTGTTGCTATCGACATGACAGGCTCGATTTACAAGCCATACGACAACTGCAGGTGTGTCGTAGATGTGCGATCGTTTTTGCAATGATTGCACTTGCGATTTGTTTTGTGAACACCAACTGCGGTCGCAGGACGGCAGGCTCAGGCCGAGTAGGCCAGGGTGCCTGGTTCTGTGCCAAGGTGGTTTACCCATTCAAATTACGGTCACACACCCAGGCACTAACCAGGTCGAGCAGAGTAACTACATTGATCAAGTCCAACGTGTTACCAGGACTGCTGGCATACTGGACCAGTCAGTGAAAGGTGCTGGCTGTTAATGAAGCAAGCTATCCAGCCGACATGGGTTGTATGTTAGCTTAATTTGGTTTAACCCTCACCATCTCCAAGTGCTGCAAAGGTGTATGGTATGTACTGTAAGGTTTAATGTTCCACTCGACACGTTGTCATTTCAGAGACGATTTTACGGGTTGTGTGACCCAACCAACACTGTCATAGCACTGAAGGACGACGGTTAGTCAACCAGGTCAAGGGCCAATCCCACCAGGCTCAGCTCACTAAAAAGAAAAGAAAAAGATGTAGCCAAAAAAAATTTAATATATATAAAGCACCATGAAGATCAAAAAACAGAGGTGCTCAGACGATAGAGAACTAAACCAAGCAAGATCAAAACCCGACACAGTTGACCAACCTGTAAAAACTGCTCGTACCTTTTTTCACCATTATAACAGTACACAGTACTGAAACACAGACAGTTTTCTTAAAGGGACACTCCGGCGCAGAATTGCATATATATTTTTTGGTCCATCTTGAAAGTATATACTATCAGATATTTTTCTATAGCAAAATTGTTCCTAATTGCGCTGTTGC
>Ga0209339_1000526_pt1 | contig 14139 bp, 10 predicted proteins | sample OlaalgELextract3_FD_187376 | JGI IMG/M metagenome (GOLD analysis project Ga0209339, IMG submission 187376) | Olavius algarvensis symbiont microbial communities from Tuscany, Italy - Type A ELBA extract 3 (SPAdes) (version 2) | ecosystem: Host-associated > Annelida > Digestive system >... | reverse complement strand
TGAGCTCTTTACCTTTTAGTGAGCTGAACCTGGTGGGATTGGCCCTTGACATGGTTGACTAACCATTGTCCTTCAGTGCTATGACACTGTTGGTTGGGTCATGTGACCCGTAAAACCATCTCCGAAATGAGTCTCCTATACCAGAGTTTGCTACAGGAAACGGTGGATTAGATTTTGTGGATGATAGGAATCCAGATCCTGGATTTTTCACTTTTTACATTGCAAAATAGAGCTTTTAATTTATTTCTCATAATTAAGTTTTGGCCTCTGGATCGCCCCATGCCACACCATTTTCTGGGTCAAAGATGCTTCAAAACTGTGTAAGCTTTTTGGCAGCCTTGGCAGATGGCTGCTGTCTCTAGCTGAATTCTTACCAATGACCACCATGTTTACAAGGTTAAGCTGTGTTGCTTTGTCAACTTCTAGAGAACCAGCGAAAACCACCAAAAGGTCATGATAAAATTTGACAGATTGCAAATCTGCTGAAACCGATCAAAGTTTAACAGTGTTCGACATTTGGACTCTCACATCCCTAATATTTTTTTTACAGAAAGCATTGATATCTGATCTCTACATTGTTCAAGTGAGGTATCAGAGGCTGTCACAAGACTTGCTGTATTGTGCTGGCAGTCTAGTTCAGTTTTATGTATTTTCTTGCATAGAATTTGATAACTAAATCTCGGGCATTTATTAGACAATTTCTTTTTTCAATTTTTTCTTTATATAGTCTTTATATTTATATATGTATATTTGGTTTGAAAAACCACCACATGCTCGGAGTGTTTAAAAACTTTCTAGCTGAACCTTGTAAATATCAGCTGAAATGTGTATTTGGAGTGTTGTTTGGGTTTAATTTAGGTTTTTCTAACTGTTGCAGGTCGTTGTTGTAGTTAGTATTTTGTAGTGGTGGTTTTAATTACAATCAGTTGTCCGATGTTGGCAGGTAAGTCTGCCACCTTAGATGTGATTTGCAGTGTGTTGTGCTGTGCTTTGATAATAACATTTAATTTAGTAATAATAATAATCATGTAAACTGTACAAAATGTCGTTAATTCAGAGGCAGAGTTGTGTCGAGCATTGTAAGAAATGTTTGAGCTGAGATTAAATTAAAAATGTCTCCACTGAGGATTTTGGTAACTGTCCAAGGCATTGAGTTTCATATGGTAGTACTTCACGCCTGGTTGCTCGTTGTCCAGTGTCACTGTGTGAGGATGATGTGTGTTGTTGTGAATGGCATTCTGCTGTGGTGAAGTTGGACAGTGAATGATTGAAGGATGCTTTGATTTTTAAGATGCTGCTTTATGCATCGATGCTGTCCATCTGTTCATTTGTCCGTCTGTTAGTTTGTCTGGTGCCAAAATACATATTCAAAAATGCAGTTTTCTCAAACACTAAGCTATTTAGAGCTATGGTCTCTATTGGATTTTGATGAAATTTGGTACACAACATCACATTTGGAACGTGATGACAATAATGTGAGTAAATATGAAATGTTTTAAAGTTCAAGATGACGGACAGTCGCCATACTGAAAATTGTTTTTTAGCCGTAACTTAGCAGCCGACTGTCAGATTTCAGTGAAGTTATGCACAGGGAAGCAGTTTTCACAGAATTTCGGTAACGGGGCAGATACCTGTGTTTTGTTTTCCTAATGTAGTTTGGGCTTTGGTGAGTGCCGATGCACTTGTTAAGGTAGAAATGCATAAGTCGACTGACTCGTGTTTTGCCCGAGTGAGAATCTGTGTCTGAGGTTTCAGCACGTCGCTGCTGCTGTCACAAACTCGATCAGTCGCTGCAGATGTTGAATCATGAATGAACTTTGTTACATGCAGGTGCTATACAGTGTCACTGTTTGGTGAACAGCTTATAGTGTTAGTTTGCTGTGAAACTTTGAACAAATGATGTACAGTGCACTCAGACTGTTTGTATTGTTGTGTGTTGTGATTAGTTGACTTAGTTGTGTGCATTTAATAATAATAACAACAATACGACACTTTATAAGATGCCATAACATGTCACATGTGGGTCGCAGGCACTGTTGTTATCAAATAGGCCCAATCAGTTTCCTCGCCGGATGGCGTAAAAGGTGTCCTGAACCAGGGTTAGTTTGGTTTCGTTAGGTTTAGTTGTTTAGGTTTTTTGTGTTGTGTATTATTTCAGTTAGCCTAGTTTGTCTGAACTACTTTGCCAAGTAATTGGCTAGCCAGTGATGCCTATGTCAAGGAGCACATCTCCACAAAGACCAGTTGCATGAGGGTCCGTTAACCTTTAAACAAAGCAGTTCATATGAACTGTTCTGATGTTTTCATTATAGTTTTAGTTACTGTTATTTTTTAGTTGTTTATCTTCATCGTGATCATCTTGTCACAACTTTCGAGCTCTCTCACATTTTAACTAATACCCTAAACAACATATTTTTACTTCCTATCTGAAATTAATTCCTTTAACAAACTTTTACTTTTCGCATGGCACAATATAGCTTATTTGTGCTGAAAGTGCCACTAAACACCAACCGTGCCATAACATGGCCAGAGTCACTACAACATCTGCAACATGTACTGTGTGAAACAGTTATTTAGGAATTTATTGTAAGTAATATTATTATAGTGTAAAATATCAAAATTAATGCCACATATTTATCTGTATTGTTTAATCTCATTTGGGTGTGAACATCTTCCACTGCTGATCGTATGAATATCAGCCGTGGCATTCTGGCATGGCTTGTGGTCTTGCAGAGCTACTTTTAAGTATGTGATTTTACATCACAAGCACATGACATAGATTTAGTTATTTGCAGGCATTTAACATTATACAGGAAGAGGCCAGAAGTTGATGCTTTTTTGTTTCATAGTTATTAAATGAGTATCAGCTTTCGGGCTGAGTAATAATAATACATGGCGATGGTGAGTGTAGTTTCTGGCAGCCTGTACAGGCGGACTCACAGCCTAAAAGTCGTCTGGCTTGGTCTTGGGTCGGCGGCCACTTGGCGCCATTCTACATTCATCAAATAAACCGGGTGAACTCTCGCACCATAAACATTGTCTTGGTTATTATTATTTTTATTATTATTAAATTAGTTGTTATAGTATTGCAGTCTAATGCTATCTTGACAGCATTATTACCTCCGACAAAGGAGGAGGTAAATGTTTTTGCCCATGTTCGTTTGTCTGTCTGTCTGTTAGCAAGATTACTCAAAAACGCGTGCGTGGATTTGGATGAAATGTTGCATGTCGACAGATGTCGGGACGTGGACGAACTGATTAACTTTTGAGCCTGATCCGGATTATAGTCTGGATGCCGGAACTGGATTGCTTTCCCCGATATCGTATAAGCACCGTTGCGCGGAATTTTACGTCGGGAAAATCCCATTGGCAGCGCACCACTAGAGCGAGCCGTGGTTTTAAAATGGTTTTATTCACTGAGCCGTCGGAAGACCTTTGTTGGAGGTAAATGCGCTCTGCCGAGTGCCCTTCTAGTTTAGTGTGAAATGATGTTGAAGTTATGTAGTTATGAGGGCGTAATGTCAGTTTTGTCCGAGTATATACTGACCATTAGCTGAGAACGTGCCTGCTCATGAGAGTATTTGATGTTTGTTGGAGACACTGTGTATGTTTTTGATCTCGTAACTCCTTGTGCTTGATCTGTCAATAAAAGGTGTCAGCCTGTCCAATATTAACCAAGAAATAACGTATACCATGACCCCCCACGTCGCTGCGCTGCCATGCCCCAACACGTCGTTCAAACAGTTTGCCAGCAGATGTGGTGTAACCTGTCATTTTCCGACCATTCGAAACATAAACCTGACTCAGTTGGTTTTTCGCTAGATGGTTGTCGCTGTTGTATTCAACTGAAATGCGGAATTCTGGTTATGTTGAAATCATGTAGATATATTAATTGGCTTCTTAAAGTTTGTTTTGATTTGAGTTTTGTTTCAGTTAGTAGTTGAAGTGGATTTCTTGCTGCACTATAGTGCCCTCATTGCTTTTGTTAGTTGATTAGTTTTTTGTGCAGAACAGTGGAAAATAAAAACCCTGTATAATATGCAAACTTGAATGTTTGTGATCCTGCAGTATTTAACTAAGTTCGAGTATGTAGTTTATTAGACATGTCCTGAGATGACTTGTAAAGCCGGTCAAAATGTCCGTCCGTCCGTCCGGTGTCAACATGTTCAAAACCCTAAGGCTGCAAGACTGTTGGATCAAGATCGATTAAACTTGGCACTAAGCCGTTTCTGAGAAATTGCAGTTTTTGTCGGGGTACGTTTTGTAGCCGCAACCTGTATATTCTGTAGGTCACAGGACAAAACTTCCAGGAAGCAGAATTTTGAATTTCAGCTCGGGCTGTAAAATTAACGCATTGATCATCAGTTTAATACGCCAAGTAGGCAGCAATAAGAGAAAAATACAAATAAATACAAAATAATAATTTTAGCTTTTAAACAAAATAGTAATTTTAATGCATTAAAGAGTTAATTGCGATTTTTAAAAAATAATGCGGTAATAATTTTAATGCAGGAAAAAATTACGCAAACCAGCAGTGCCAACAGTTGTGAAAAATGTAACAAATGTGCATTAAAACCGCAATTAATGCGCGAATTAAAGAAATTGATCGCTTGACAGACAGCTCTAATTTTGGCCCATGCATTGTGCTGGGCCACCCCGAACTTAGGCCAGTCGGGAGAGATAACCCTCCCTGACCGGGGTGCTTATTTTTCCTCATCTTTCTACGTGTCTTATACTTGTCTAGGCTAAAGTTTACTGCAGGTTTACATGCATGGCCATATAACGTTTAATGTAGCCTAATACTTCAAAGATGTACTTTTCAAATCGTGAAATAATATTTTCGGTCTGGTTAATATGTTGAATGTAGTATAGGTCTACGCAATGATAAGATTGTCGGTCGCATTGAAGCCGTGGAGCTCTGCGTCTGATGATCTGCGTTCTCGCCGTACTTCAGACAGTCAAAATATGCAAACATCAAACCGTTCACACTTTACTTTGGGCGTCCAAGGTTGCTACGGAGTGACCACAGCGCTGTACTTATATTATCAAATTTATTATGTGTCTGACTACAGAACATGCAGCCGTTCGCTATGTCCAAGTGAACAGTGATAGGACTTGCATCAAGTTGATCCGTCAGTAAGAAAGAATGTATTTATAGCACTACAAGTAACCAAACACTGTTCCAAGTGTTTGCATTCCTACTGCTAAAAGAAAACTCTTGAGTTAGTAATTTGTGTTTATTTCGTCTAGCAATAGAACTTAACTTATTGGTGCATCCAGAACTATATGATGTTGATATAAATTGCTTCTGTCTGTTATCTGTGACGTTGGTGCACCGTAGGTAGATGGTTGAACTTTTCGTCACTATTTTACACCGTTTAATACTTTAGGCACTCGGCCAGTTTGTGTTAAAATTTTGGAAAGAAATTCAGAGGGGTTGTAGGCGATCGTGCAAGTTAAATGGAACGGGATATGAAAAATGGCTTTTTTAGATCAATATCTCGCTTTATTTCGGAAACGATATAAAATATGGCAGTAGTTGCAATGGAAGATGAATAGGAATTTGTATGCGATCTGTTGAATGGTGCCACTTGACAATGTAGTTGATGATAATATTGTGTTTAAATCAATATTAGATAGACCTATGCAAGGACCTCAAACATTTACAAGAAGCTCAGCTGTCGCAGAGAGACCGTGCGGTGGTTCGTGTCATTATATTTTTCACTAAGTCACTCGAGGTCATTTGAAATGACACCCTTGAGTAGGGCGTGGGTAAGTCACTATTAATATTCTATTGAAATTATGTCTATCTCGTACCGTTTCGGAGATTTTCAGCACCAAATAACGGCGTGACCATGAAACGGGGGTTAGTGTTGTTGAAGGTCGTTGAAAATGGCGCCATTCAATAGATCATGTATGACTTGCTATTGGTCTACTATTGTAGGTGTAACTCTATCTTGTACCATTTTGGAGTTATTTGACGTTAAATAATATCGTGACCTTGGAATCTAGGTTAAGGGTCACTCAAGGTCATTGAGAATGGTACCATTCTAAACCTTGGGTAAGGTTTCCTATTGCATTCCATAGTAATGGCCGTATCTTGTATCGTTTATGAGATATAACGAGATATTCATCTGTTCATTTGTTTGTCTGTTAGTTTTTCTGTTTGTCTGTCGCCAAAATGCGAGATATTCGTCGAAAATCGCGATTTTTATACCCCCTTGCATTCGACGCCCCTGTTAGGGGTCTCCGTCGGAATACTACCAAAACGTTTGGTACTGTAAAAAAGTGAAAACGATACGATACGATAGTGTGTATTTAACGTGCAGTAAAAAGCTGACGGGTAGCGAGCCTAGTCCACCACACGGAACAAACAAAAAATTAAAATGTGAAACTAAAATAAAACGATGAGCATGATAGGTCCGGTTCATTCCCGTTGTCATGAAGGCAGTCCGGTAGGTAAAAGAAGTCAGGTGGGAAGGATTTGTTGAAAAGGTAGGTTTTGAGCCTGGAGTGAAAGAGTGAAGGAGTGATGGATGACGAGAGTGGTGATGATAATAGAAATGAGCTGACAAGTAAATGAGGAGGTGAGTCGAGACATGACTGGCGAGGCTGACGGAATGAATCAGGGAGTTGATTCCAGAAACGGGGTGATGCATATCTGAATGAGCGATCCAAGGTCACGATATTATTTAACGTCAAATAACTCGAAAATGGTACAAGATAGAGTTACACTTAAACAAGATAAGTTGAGCCGTTTTGACAGAATATCAGCGTGAAACAGACGAACAGACATCTTGCGACAACATCATAGTCCGCACTAATGCAGCGAATCGCGCGGTGCAAAAGCGTGGTTTCATGTACAGATGGTCCTTATTCGAGTCTCTGATTACCAATCACGTTTAGGGGTCCAAATTCCCCCGAAACCGAAATTTTGACAGCATAAATAGGACTTTGAAGCTTAAACTACAAAAACTGAAAACCCTATCTTGAAAAATACTAAGTCGATCACGATGAAACTTTTACAGGGGGGGGGGGTATCCACCATGAATGGGCCTATGTTGGTCGTCCCATGACTCCCTAAAACAATATCCAAGATGGCGGACAGCGGCCATCTTGAATTTCATAAAAAATGACAATATATATATATCGATTAGTAACAAACGTTTGCACCAAATTTGGTAAAAATCGCATTTAAAATATGTAGAGCCATGCCTCGTTATGTATGCGTTTTTTGCATTAATTAATTTGCTGTTTTAACGTTTTAATTTGTTAATGGCTTCTGTAGCACAACTGTTATTTAACTCCGAATTTGTCAAGTTTAAAACAAATTTTTACAGGTACAACGCATACGCGTGACTTTTTGCAGGACTGTTTAACCTACAATATACTGCGACTAATAATAAATTTTTAGTGAACAGCGTTAGATGAATTCATCGACTGACAGCATGGACAGCACACGAATGCAACGATATTATAATGTGTCAGAAACAGAACAAAACGAAAACGATACACTGTGTATTGTAGCTGAGGCTCTACGCTTCCTCTGTCGCTTGTTTACGCCTCTATAAACATTAAGGCGTTTGTATATGCCTGTAATAAATCTACTGTCTAGTTTCGCATTAACGATTTGAGAGACAATAGTCCAGCACAAACAACTGCGTGTCTATCGGCCCCAAGACGTTTCAGAAAAAAATACAGACTGCAGATCAACATGCAGCACAGAGCGGAGGAAGTAGCGAGTGGCAATTAACGGGTTATAGACAGTAACTACAGACGACCCGCAGTTCGAAAATATTAGCAATTTTTAGCATAATTTCGAAAGTAAATGCCGACAGCAAGCAGAAAGTCGCCCCTCTGCGTTCCGTAAACGATAGGCGATCGAGCGATTTCGTTGAAATAAACGAGGCGAGAGAAGAGATTAATCAGCTGATCGATCGATCGACTGGTGGTCAGCGGATAGAGCAGAAAGTTGATCGGCGGCAGGTGAGTAGATCTACGGGCCGTGCGTGCGGCGAGCCGGCCGACTAGAAGCCGGCGAGTTCGGTGAACGTGAAGTCGAGATCCTCGCTGATCGTCTTGTATTTCTCCTTCTCGCCGAGCAGTTCGTCTGTACCACACACACCAGCACGTCCATGTCAATAACTAGGCTTCAGCATACACTGGTGCTGATTATAGTGATATTTTTTCAATTTAATAGCGTCTATATAACGCCAACGCCTCCGAAGCTTGCACCGATCGTCATCTGCGATCAGTCCAATCTGGTCTTTTGACTGTTCCGTGCACTTCTACAAACTACGGTGATCGCAGTTTCGCCGTCCATGGACCTCGTGCGTGGAACAGTCTTCCTGCTGAACTGGCTACGCAGGTGCTCCTCCACTGCAAGATTAATAGGCCTAACTATAATTGTGCATGTTGGCCTACAACGCCACAAAAACTATCACAAGCATATGGAATAATAATACGAATACTTATTATTAAGCCGCCGCCGAACGAAGTGAAGGCGGCGGCTTATACGAGCTGGCGATGTGTTTGTGTTTCTGTTTGTCTGTCTGTTTGTTTGTTTGTTCGTTTGTCGCATGCAGGCACTGGCGGACCTGGCAGCTGTCCTGTCCTCCGCATTGGCGACATCACCGATTTGAATAAACTTATTAGCAGCCTCTAACGTACCTTCCAGTCTGTCGATTTCTTTCTGCAACTTGAGGACGGTTCTTTCGGCTTCGGCCGCGCGATGCTCCGCCTAAACAACGAAACAACTGGAACTTAATATGTTACTCAGCTGGATAACTAACAGCAACTGCCGACAACAGACTTAAAATTGTCAACTGCCAGTCTGCTAGCAGGCGCGGAGGGCACCAGTGGCACTGTTCCAGCGTCACTACAAGCATATAACGATTATCATAATTATTTGCATAGTTAGTATATTCGACCATCCGTAGTATTGGTATAAGACATTTTGTAAATAATACAAAGTTATATTTATATGTTACTAAATATAACACTGTTATATCAATAACTTGCAACAGTTTAAAATTCAAATATATGATACCAGAGTAATGACCGTCTGTAATGAAACTATAATGAATTTCTATAGTTTTTATCGCGCGTAAGCACACTGACGCGGGATATTGATATAGCAAATCTGTCTGTCTGTCTGTCCGTCTGTCCGTCCGTCCGTGACGTTACGGTATTGTTTGAAAACGGCTTAACATATTGTCTACGACATATTGTCTACGAATCCAATTCTTCACCATACGGTAGCGCGATCATTCTAGTTTTATCAGCGTCAAACGCCTTCGCTAAATTCTGACGGGGTCACCCCTACGGGGGCGCTAAATACAGGTGGGGTATAAAAATTTTGCAATTTTCGACCAATAAGTCACTATATCTGGCAAACAATACAAGATAGCGCCACTATGGAGAGCTAATAGGATCTCGTACGTATGCGATCTGTCAAATGGTGACATTTCCAATGACCTTGAACGAATCCTAACCCTGTTTTCAAGGTCACACCATTCTTCGACGCTGGATATCTCACATACGGCCATAGTTACTATAGAAGGCGAATAGGAAACCGCACATAAGCTTTCGAATGGCACCACTTTCAATGACCTTGAGTGACCTCTAAGCCAGATTTCAAGCTCACGGTATTATTCAACGTCAAGTAATTCAAAAATGGTACAAGATAGAGCTATAGTTACAATGGCGGACCAATAGTAAGTCATACATGGTCTATCGAACCGCGCCATTTTCAATGACCTTGAACGACCCCAAACCCAGATTTCAAGATCAGGGCAATCTTCGACGCTGAATATCTCTGAAATGGCTAAAGATACGCCCATAATTGCTATGGAAGGCGAATAGGAAACCGTACCCAAGCTTTCAAATGGTACCATTTTCAATGACCTTGAGTGACCTCTAACCCGCATTTTAAGGTTACGATAATATTCAACACCAAATAACTCGAGTAACAGTAAGTTGTGTACGATCTATCCAATGGTTCCGTTTCCAGTGACCTCGAGTGACCCTCAACCTAGATTTCATGGTCATGGGGTAATTAGGCCTAAATGCCCTCGACGTACATAGTGTGCGCAGCTGACGCGCGATCTGTTTGCGATAGCTAAGTTCTTGTTCTACTACTTTTGAAACGCAATGCAATGTGAAGTTTTTGAGGTTAATATTCTTCAGCGACGACTGCTTAACTTGTAAGTTGCAATACAAAATAAGTACAAATAGGCCTATTTGCACATCTACAGACTGTTGCGAATCGTATATCACAGAATCTATAACCCCCACTCTGGCACTGTACCCCATTCCTCACTAACTTACTGTCTCCAGCCAACTCATTATGAGACTCCGCAACGACAAGTCTCTGCACCGAAATCCTGTCACGGTAGTCATTTGATGAGTATTGTGTAAGCTACAGATACCAGCTTATCACTTGAACTTGATACGTTGGTAAATTAGAAAAAGAGAAGTGGTAAAATGAGCTATTCGATGTTTACTGACTTCTTTGAGACGAGTTGTAAGGTCGCGTATTGTCTCTTCGTAGCTGTCTTCTCTCTGCGACGCCTATACAATATTAGTACAAACCAGCTGTTAGCGGCACGCTTTAACATCCAATGGCGTATGCGGGGGGGGCGTACTCAGGGGGGGAGGGGTCTTGTCTGTTTATACGCAGCGACGTTTTGTATTTGCTTGTATCGTTGCTGCGACGTCATAAAACGATGCGTTATTTTACCATCGAAATATACCGCGACCCGCCAGGGGAGCTTACAGCGCTCCCCCGACCCCGGGCCGAGCTGTCTTTTCGCAGTTGGCCGGAAAGAGAGGAAAAGGGGAAAGGAAGGCAGGAAAAAAGAGGAAATAAAAGGAAAGGGAGGAGTCGAGGGAGTTTGGCCCCCACTGAAAATTTCTGCGTATAAAACGCCCTTGTTAACATCCGTTGGTGTGGCTGTTTGTTGCAAAAGCCGGTACACACTGGCGACAAAGCCGAAATGACGTTCGACATTCGGGCGACAAAAATCACCCACTTTCGACAAAGTCGACCGAGTTGAACTTTGGCGACAATGTCGACCGCGACAAATCGAAAGGCGACTTGGTCGACCGTGTCGACTTTCGACTTTGTCGCCAGTGTGTACTACCGGCCTTAAGAAGACTGTAAAGTAACATCACTACTTGACGTATAGAATCCGGTCCAGTAATTAACTTATGCAAAGTGAACGCAGTCGTTTGTCTACCTCTTGTTCAGCAATCTCGAGCGCCTTCATGTTGTTGCCGACAACCTTGAGCTCTTCTTCCAGTTCATTGATCTTCCTGCACGAACAGTCGATAACACTCAACAAACATGAAAAAACGACAAACTGTCGTTGTGGACACAGCGTATGTAGTGCTTGAAAAATCATAGTTCGTGAAAGCAGTAAAAACATGAGATTTGACAGTCAGATGACATGCCGTGATTCTTTAGTAGACTTCGGCGATATACACATTTATACTTACTTACTTACTTACTTACTTACTTACTTACTATATGCTTAAGTTATAACACGCGCAACATATCAGTAACTTAATCACCATGCACAGTGTTTGGTTCGAAATTAGGGTGAATTTTATCGACCATAACTTTTTTCCATATATACTTTTGTATCAGAGAAGCGCCGCCATTTCCACGCGAAGTTTTAGGTCCTACAGACCATCTACAGGTTGATGACAGCCTATATATAGTGTACAATTTAGACCGCGTGGGCTGGGACAGATGTTGACTTTTAATCATGACATGTTCGTTTACGTCAAAATCAAATCGCTATACTTCTCTCGCTTTCACTCATAAAGTGTCGGTCGAGACGAAGTGTTGCTCACATTGTGCTAGCAGTTGCCTACGCTGGTACGCCACACTGTCCTTCCGCTATTATCAGACCACAAATTACTTACGCCTCGGCCGCTTCAAGACGTCCTTCGGACTTCGAAAGATCGACCTCAGCGATGGCCAACTTGCGAGCTGCCTGTACACATGCACACTATTGTATACGTCAATCTACGTTTCACAGATCACGAGATGATCACAGCTTATAGTCAACTGGAAAAGAAATAAAGCTTTAATGCAATAGTCTTACAAAAAAAGCATTACCACTAAAAAGAAAGCAAAGCGATAAGTGCATAAAAGCTACGTCGGTCGAAATAAAAAAAAGTTGCATCTCTAAAACGTCAACATCAGCTTAGCATGTAATACAAGGTTTGTAGCGAGAACTTTTGAAAAACATTGGTTGTTTTTTATATCACAGCGACATCAGCAGGTTGTTGTTGCAATAAATTGTTTATCAGTAACGACCAGTCACCTCGTCGTACTTGCGGTCGGCGTCCTCCGAGATGTATTTCGCCTCTTTGAGTTGCGTTTCCAGGAACGTAATACGCTCGTCGTCCGCAAGGCTGCGACTCTCAAGCGCTTTGCGGTTCCTACATGCGTCAGTTAACCCTTTAATCGCCACACTAAAACCACAGAGCAACGGACCATCATATAGCAATACAGTGATTGGTATACTGGCCGTTGATGGGTGGGCTGTTACATTTGGTACAGCGAGGAGGGGACTGGGCGCTACCGCAGACCGCCCAGGTCCTTCCTTGCTGTACCAAATGTAACAGCCCACCCATCGGCCAGTGTACCAACTTCGTATTATTCGATGTGGCACTATTGCCTTTGGAGTTCAAAGGGTTAACAGTGGGCCTACGGTAAACGCAACCATTGCTCCGTCGTTAAGTCACTGAAACACAATATTCACAGATCAACTAGGCGCTGGAAAAAGCAGCAACATCTGACAACAGTTTTGTCCAGTGATAGTAGGGAAAGGGGTAATAAGCGTTGTCCGTCTGTCTGTCTGTCTGTCTGTCTGTCTGTTTGTCCGTCCGTCGCGTACGTAGCGAATAATTCCAGAACCCAAAGGCCTAGCGTGCCCAAATTTGGAAGGAAGGTTCCCCACCTTAGATGCGACTCGCACACCAGTTTCAAAATCAAACGGTCAACGGTCAGGGTTAAAGGCGGGCGGGGGCATACCGTGTCGGCCGAACCCGGCGGTCACACTTGTTTGCTTACGAAGTTACTCTGTTTAAATAGTTATATCGTTAGTTCAAAAGTATGCTACATGTGCTGACAGTACGCAGTGGTTGACAATATAGACGAATATAGGCCTAAAACTAACTGTAAAGCATTCTAACTCTAGCAACCCGCTCACTGCTCCGCCCCGCTCAAGTATACTTTAGGCCCGCTCCGCTCCGTTTTCCGCTCTGCTCGCTCCGCTCACATGCTCTGGTGTCGGCAGAACGCAGTTGTCTGACACGCGCGTCGGCGACGAACTGACAGTCGTCAGCCAGGTACCGTAACCCGGGGCACAGACCGGTAGACGAGGGTTGCTATCTTGAGTAAATAAGTTATTTAACGTTTAACAGACGTTCAGCACATGTAGCATACGTCTGAACTAACGATAATAAGTATCTAAATCGACAGCCTGTATGCGATCTTCTATTAGCGGTTAATAGTAACCTGGGCCACATGTTATACCGTTTCTGAGATATTGCGACGAAAACTCCAGAAATCGCCGCCGTTTCTACAGATCAGTCTCGTTTAAAGCCCTCGCAAGGGTGCTTCCTGCAGTGAACTACCGAATGAAATTTGGTGGCGAACAATCGTAAAAAATCCACGACTTTTGTTGAACTTTTTTATTTTATTGAGCAGAATGAAGAGGTTTTATTTGAACCACTGCGTTTTTTCAACTTCATCCAATAAATATAAGCTACTTATACTTGTTTACTTAGGTTTATAAGAGGATATTTCAGTGTCGACTGCGACTTAGGCCTAGGCTATCATCCAGGCAAAAGCAGCAGCTGAGACGAGAGCAAGAATGGTGCACTATGCAGGTCGCAGTGGCCCATAGTGGTAACATGGCTGACTGCAGTGTGTGAGGTCCCAGGATTGATTCCCACAGTGGTCAGTAATCGTGAAAGCCACTGCGATATACAGCTTTGGATACGGGCTGGACACTCTTACTCCAGTACCTATAGGTTGACTCAGCCTTCTACCCTCTGTTCGTGACCAATCTCTGACAATGACGCAGTTCTGCACACATCTGAAGACTTTTCTGTTTCGCC
>Ga0209339_1000524_pt1 | contig 14154 bp, 10 predicted proteins | sample OlaalgELextract3_FD_187376 | JGI IMG/M metagenome (GOLD analysis project Ga0209339, IMG submission 187376) | Olavius algarvensis symbiont microbial communities from Tuscany, Italy - Type A ELBA extract 3 (SPAdes) (version 2) | ecosystem: Host-associated > Annelida > Digestive system >... | reverse complement strand
GGTAGAAATTTGCGAATTATACAGTTATACCAAAATAAACAACATGCTTAAATAAACTTAACTATGCAATTAAACAGCCTATATACAACGCATGACATGAGACTATCAAACATTTTGCAACAATATATTTTATTGTTATCACCTACGGTATGTGAGCTTCAGAAATTGTTAGATACCTGCGAACGAGAACTTGACGCGACAGATTTGTTTATTAATGTATAACAAAAATCATGCTGCCTATATACGAGTAGGCCCACGTAGTACTGTCATACGTCAATGTATAGTGTTGCCGTGGACGACTGAGATAAAATACTTAGGTGTACATATTGGTAGCTGAAAAAGTTTCAATGTCTCAACAGAACAGATAAGGCGTCTCTTTTTATCGTACTGCAAATGCTATACGTATTTGGCGGAATTGCAACTGAATACGTTGTTTTGGATTTGTTGCAAACGAAATGTATACCGATTTTGTTGGTCTTGAAGCTTGTCCGTTGCATAAAACTGATCTCACTTCCCTTGATTTCGTCATTAAAAGATTTTTTTATGAAACTGTTTTAGGCAAATAATATGCACATCATTAAATCTTGGCAGTCATACTTTAGTTTCCAATTGCCCAGTGCTGTTCTAAACAAGCGTGTTGCAAAATTTAACATGAAATTTAAGAATCATTAGAATCAGTTATGTCGGATGATTAACAATTTGTAAAGCTATTGTGATGTGTAAATATTCTTGTAAAAAGAGTTGCCATAGTATTGTGTCACGTTAATTCATTGCTTAGTTAAGATACAGGAATTGTGTGATATGTTGTTTGCTTTTTTCTATTTTTCTACCAATTGTGTGGTGAATAAAGATGAATATATAATTCGTGGTGAATAAAGATGTTCATTAATATACAAGTAAAGTATATATAGGCAGCATAATCAGATCTGTTGAAAATGTCTACTCTAATTCCGTGTCGAATTGCCATTTTCAAATTATTTCATATATATATGAAATGAATGTTATTATTATTATTGTTAATTTATTTCGTACTGTCGTTCGATATTTTATTTTTTGAATTATGGTATACTGAGATGTCGCTAACGGCGCGTTTTGTAAACATTGCAAAACGATAACGTGCGAATATTAGTTGAAAATACACAAATTTATATATTCGTTTACTTATGTGTTCGTTTCGTGAAATAATTTTAATTCCTGTCACAAATTTACAGTATACTTTCACATCTACGTGGCGTATATATAGTGAAATGTAGTCATTTATTGAAGTTTTATTATTTTCTGTATTGCATTATATATATCACACGCTGGTGAATAAAGTGACATTGCCTTTCCACTGTAAAATAGAGATAATGTAAATAGCCTTATGTAAATTTTGGTTTTCATATCTCAGGTTATGCCATGTCATGTCATGTCACGTCTCTCGTTTTTATATTTATATAAAAAATATGAACTGCCATCATTCTTTCACAATATATAAAAATGCGGAATTTAAATACTTTAACATATACGAACATGTATATAGTGGTTATCAACAGAATTTTTTTCACTACATTATAAACTATGCTACCTTAGTTAAGTTGCTTAATTTTTTATTTTATTTTTCTTTGTTGTGCTATCATATATGGTGAATAAACATGTATATAAATATAAGCCTAGCATTATGTTTATATACTTATATTATATCTCTATTTATCATAATATCATATGTATTCAATTTTTCATTATATACACACGCAACTTTATTTCTCAAAGCATAGCAGATACAAAATATAGATATAAGTGTTAGAAAAGAAAAAAAATATATATACAAACAAAAAATAAATAGATGTAAAATAATCTTAACCACTGTAAACTAGAAAATGAAATAGTAAACCCGTATGGAATTGCCATGTACCATGAGTGACCGAAACATGCAGTTTTACTTATGCGCTGTGCTTTTGTGTATCTCAGTCTACATCTGAAACCTTTTTAGAAGACACTTGAAAACGGTTTTAGTCGATGAAGCTCTTAGCACTACCTAGCACTTTGAATTGTAAACATCTTTATTCGCCATCAGAATAGTAGATAAATACAAATGAAAATACAATAAACAAAACTTAACTAACTTAATTAGGCCTACAAAAAAAATCAGAAGTATCACGAAATTACAAATATATACAAATATTTACATTTTCACAGAAAATCACAATCAAGATTATATAGTTATAATAACGATGTAAGTTTACAAAACGCATTATCACTTGTATCAAATTTTACATTAAATGTACTGACACGTTTCTTCCACAGTATTAATCATCCATAAATGCTATAAAACGAAACCCTTTTGTGTACAAATTTCTTCCTGTCGAATTACGTTATTATAGAGAAATATACTGGTAACACATTGTATAAACAAATATAAATTAATATTACAAAATGCCGCATTCTATAATCCATTTGAAATATGAAAAGAACAAAACCTATTTATAGGTAAATTGAAGACCATACTGATATCATTTCAACTGTGTCCACAAAAACAAAGCCAGGGAATTTTTAGCACAATTTTATTTATAGACCGATGAAATTTTTTTATAAAATTTGGAGGACTTATTTCTGAGTTTACTCTACAGTCTACACAACTGCAGTTGCATTTCAAACGAAAATGTGTAATACCCTTACCTGAGATATTTTATTTTAATGACGTTACTGAAACATGCAGAGACTGTTAGTGGAATGGAGAAAGCTGGACCATGCGATTGTTGTTGCAGCCATCAGTCAGTGGCGTCGCCGTGCAGCGCTGCTTGTGTCAGAGTTCACGGTGGACATTTTGAGCACATTTGACATTTTGTGGTGTTTTTGATTGTTCACTTCAGTGTGTTAAGTTAATATATTGAGAATTTTTGAATTCGGGGTTTTACTGTGGAAGATATAATTACAGGCAGACTCGTAGTTGTCTGTCAAATCGCTGTGCCAAAGATTAGGACTTTTAGTTGCTCTTTGATGACGCTAGTTGGCTTTGTTTTTCGTGGACACCGTATAGATACAATTGTTTTACATGTTCCATGTTTATGGATGGTAACTTTATAGGCTACGTTATTGGGTAATACATGGTGACTCAAAAGCAGTTTTTATATCGAGGTGCACTTTATGTGCTATTATATATCGTATGTTCGTCTTAACTTGTAACTTTAACTAAATTGTGTGGAATGACAAAGAATCTCAAATGCTAAAACATTCGTTACAGTGTTTCAGATGCATTTGGAACAATTTGCCACTGCAGAAAGCGGTATAGAAATCACGATGACCCGTAGATATCATGCACGCCAGTACGTTGTCGGGGCGCGCGAACTGTAACAGTATAAAAGGCAGCTGACTTCCGTTTCCGGTCGCTTCGATTAGTCTCATTGTGTTCGGCGTTTGGCGTGGCATTATCCCAGCCAGCGACGTCGACGCGGTAGAGCGGGCAGATGGCAGCGATGCCGTCTGTCGTGATTAATGGCACCGGCTGCCATTAGTGTCAGCTGCGCTAACAAACTTCATTGTTTGGAATTAATTTCATCTGGCCGCGGTGCGTGGCACGGTGGGACGGACGGGCGGGCACATGCCCGGCCCGGTGCGCGGCCCGTCTAACTGCAGTAAGCTTAGTGACGCACGAGGTCGCCGCCCGTCATTCCATCTGCCCGTGTCGCCAGGCTGCATGCGGCGTGGATGCGCATGCGCAGTATCACAAAGAAATCTAGTGCGTCATCACAGTTCGTTTAAGAAATCGTAAATATCCTAACGGAATTAATTTATGACGATTATTGCTGTTTTGATTGCATATAAGCTAGCTGTATAGGGTACGACAGCGACGACAACAGAAGTTGATCGTTGGACACATCACGGACATCGTGACTGAATGCCGTGCATCAATGCAATTATCACTCATACTCAGTATTCATCTTTACTAACCATAACGGTAGTACGATACAATATAAAAAATTACCTCAACTAATAAACTTAACTAAGTGCAGCAAAAATACATAATATACACTATATGCTTATTGTATTTTCATTTTTTATTCTAATTTTTCTACCATGCTGATGATGAATAAAGATGTTCATAAGGCGACACTTATAGAGACAATGGACCAAGACTGCATAACCCCCCCCCCCACACACACAGTATACCATTAACCGAGATGCGTTATCTTGGGGTTTATTGTGTTCAGTCCAGAAAATTGAAATGTTCATTAGATGCGGCTAAGCGAGGATTTTATCGCGCTGTCAATGGACGAACTGCGTCTGAAGAAGTCATTTTACTAATTATTTCAAGCAAATGTATGCCAATCCTGATGTACGGTTTAGAGACTCTGCCCTTACAGAAAAATCAGCTAAATTCACTTGACTTTGTTATCGATAGGCTGATCACGAGATTGTTTAGGACTACAGACATTCTAATTGCAAATCTTTATTCACCATCTCTCTCTATGTCAAGCACTGTTTAACTTTGAATTGCCGAGTGTTCAGCTTGAACGCCGTTGTAAAAAAATTCGTTAATAAATTCTTAGTTAAGTTTGCTTTTTAGTTAAGGTTGTTGTTTTATTGTTACTACCATATTAATCGTGAAATAAAGATCTACAAAAACAACGAAATAAGCTTCAACGTTTCAGCGATGCCATATAATCATATATATAAATTCGCTACTGTGCAATACAAAACTGGCTAAAATCTTTTACCAAAATTTGTTGGTGAATCAATATAAAAATGGAGAAATTTAAGTCATTTATTTATTAGATATGACGTTTGTCGAAGCGGATGGATAAACAGATGAACTCTGTAGTCCATTCCTCTAATGTGTTGTCACGTTATAAATGCAGCCGTCAACGTGCGCCGAGCCGTCATCATATACGTTGAGAATAAATCGGGCACGTTTAAGATTTCTCGCGCACTGTATAGCTGCATCAAAGTCATCAAAGGTCCCCGCTGGTCGCGCGGACCCGTCAGACGCTGTCGTCGCCGAGCCCTGCGCGGCTGTCAAGCGTCTGGCAGTCGACCGCACGTCCCGGCGGATGGCTGGGACCGGCCTTGGACCGGCCCGATGCGACGCCGCCGCCGGTCCCGCCTGCCGTCGTCTCTGATATTGATGCCGAGCTTGTCGCGTCGCGGCGGGGTTTCAGTCTCGACGTGTTACAAAGATTTCGACGGCGCATATTATGTGCGTCGCCTCGGGCGGCGTCTGTCCATGTATCCGCCCCGACCGATGCATGCGTGATTCTCGCGTTGCACGTGACGTTTTAAACGCGGACAAAGGCCAACACTTGGTTCGACTTTCATTGACAATCGCCCATCTGTGCACGCCTGCTTGCGTCGCTATAATACGTGTTATTTCCGATGCATTGCTACACCGTGTGGGTATAACACCACATGCATCTCCCTCCATTTATATACACTGCATGCATGCACGCGGTATAGAGCATGCTTATACATCGCTGGGAATGCGTCATGTGTATTGATTAATTACATTACATTCACACGATTATTATAATATAGGCCTAGTCCTTTGCCTTCAATAAGGTGTATGCACTAGGTTTTTAAATGCAGAACGTCTTTTGCCTTTATTCTATAGTTCTTTCATAATAATCTGTATGCATGCACCCGTATATATATATTAAGCAGTTCACAGCAGCATTACGTTGTCAATAACAACGAAACAAAACGCCAAGTACACAGCAGTCAAACGCCTGAGTATATAAACTTTTTTCTTTGTTTGCTTATAAGCTTCCTCGAGAATGTAGAATGTCGGCGGGAAGAGAATTCTAGGTGCATGGACATCGGCGTCGTCAGCTATGGGGCACGTGCTTGCCCCCTTCCTGGATCTTGCGCATGTATATACACCAATTTGGCAATTTCTATTTGCATTTATGAAAATCTTTATTCACCACATAATAATGATAGCAGTAGTGATGAAATAAATACAAAATTATACAACAAAAATACATATTCATATTTCACCGGACGCTGAGTTATGTGCTGATCATGGAACGATGACGCTTCCACTTTGTGCAAGTGTCTGCCTGCCAGATAATGTGACGTGACATTATTATTATTATAATGATAATAAAACTCACTTTGCTATTATTATACTATATTATTTGCCTTTTGATGTGGCTTTCATTCAGCAATGCGATCGTTGCACTGCGACTGTTCGAGCATGGAGAGATTGAGGTCAGTGACTGATAATACGAGCGGAACGGGTCGCTCACAGATGGGAATTATGCTGTAAACACTGTACATATACACACAGCTCGCAGTGCTGTCGGTGAAGTGAACATGCAGTTATTATTGACACGCCAGGCGAATTATGCCTGTCACTGTCAGTCACTTGCACAGCGCGCGAGCTTGCGGATCGCCGGCATGCAGCCGGCCATTGCTATACACGACGAACTATAGTCAAAATAGGGCCGTTATTTCGTGACAGGCCGGTCATTATCGCGTGATGGCGATGGCGTGCTGGTGGTAGTGCCAAACGTGATACTGTGTGCCAGTTGTCATCCATACGCTCGCGACAAGTTCCCGTGTCATGCATCGCTGCCGCACAAGCTCGCTGACATGCGCAGTAATGCACTTCCGGCGCGCAGGCGCAGCCTACGACCGAGTCACCTGTGTATCTGTACACAGTACAGATTTAATCGTTGATATTCATCATGCACGTTAATGTTAGCAGCCCTCCCTCATGCCGCTTTCGTGTTACATCTCGTCTGTCTATCTGTCTGTTCCGTGCCTGTGTCGTTTACCATATACGTACCGACTGAGTTTACTAGGAATAAAATACTCTTCAAAGTTTTCGGTGCCATGTCTAAAAACTACTATAGTTATATTTACGAGTGTTTTGGTATTGATACTGCGGACCAGTTTATTCGTAAACATCAGGATATGTTCATTAATAAATTTTGTGCATCAGATAATCTATTTTGTCGTGTGATATATGACAGACAGTGACCGACGTAAATTTTGAATTGACTTTTCTTTTCCTTGTATGCTATGTTCCTTCAGTATACTAGTGTAGTATATAATGTTCGTTTATTTTGTTTAATATGACACACGTATATGTAACGACCAATCGTCGACCATGAATACCCGTAACGTGTATTTTATTTTGTGAACGTATACGTGTGAAACAAGTGATGGACACATGACAATAGATAAGCAGTTATCTCGTCTGTGCCGATCTATAGAAACTGATGATGTCTTTGCTCATCAGTCCAGCTCATCAGCGGCTCGTCGTCGTTGAGAGGACAGCGGCGTGGGTCTGACGTGCCCCGGCCCGGCCGCGGGGCCGCGGACAGGCGAGCGCTCGGCGGTCGTTCGTCTATACTGCGTGCTCTGATCTATAGTCTCGTCCGTCCATCCGGCGTGGCAATGTTACGTTGATCGATCACCGCGCCAGCGCGTTCATCGACGTCGCCGGCCGGCGCGCTTGGGTGGCCCGCCCGCCGCCGTCGACAACGGCGAAAACATGCACGCCACACAGAGGCCATTTGAACTGGCGCCGCGGCGGCCGGTCCTCTCTCCACTCACTCCGTCTTCCGTTCCTCCTTCCTTCCTTCCATCAGCGACAACGAAGACGACATGCAGCAACGTGGCTAGAATGAAAGAGATCCATCGCTGAAGTTCGGGCCGACCCGGCCGATCGGCCGTCTGTGTGGTCCGTCAATGCGGGGCGTCTCAGCCTATGGCAGCTGCGTCTTAATTACGCGCGTCATCGGTCGATCGATCCGTCGATCCAAACGTGGCCACCAGCTGCGAGTCCGACAACACGACAATCCGCCGACTATTTGCGCGCACCCTGTATTATACAATGTCATTGTATAATACAAGGTGCGCGCAAATAGTCGGCGGATAACAATGTGCATGTGTGCGCGCATAACGAATTCGTGATGATGGGGCGATGAAAATACTGCAGGAAAACTGGAAAAGACAACGTGTGTGTGTGTGTGTTAAACGCGCTATATATTTGACGTAAATGCTGTATAAAGTTATACATATTTTGAGATTTTAACGCAATCACATCAGTTGCTAAAAGTTTTTTTTTTAAACTTTATTATTGTAAATAAAATAACCAATGAATTTGGCAAAGGTATAATTGATGTTATTATTATTACTATTATTCACCAGGAATAGCCAGGTCTCGAATTATATATATTTTTCTTTTTCTTTCTGACATATATTATGTATATTGTCTATTGCCATTCTTTGGTGAATAAAGTTGTGCGTGTGTAAATTAGTCTCGGTCACGAGACAGCCTCGATCTCTCGGATACAAGCAATAAATTCAGCTGTATTGTCACTGTTCGCCGGTTTTAATAAGCCAGATTTACAAAACGTCTCGGACTCTCGGTCTCACTCTCGTCGCAGTCTCTTCTTCAAGGTCTCGTTTATCCCTGCTGTAGGTCTATATATATTAATACAGGCATGATATTGAATCGTTTTGAACTCGACGGGTGTAGTTGCTTGACCGTGACGTCTGAAAAACATCTGAAAAGTTTATCTAACAGCAGCCACTGTTTTGTCGATTTTTACTCTCGTGGCCAAATGGTAAAACGTCGGTTCGTCCATTATTCACACACTGCATGCAGGTTCTACGGCTAGTAAGGCTGTTGGAGCTGACGACGTTAAGCGAATTTAGAAGCACTGGTCTGGACCCGTAGTGGGTCATCCACACGGCTGAAACCGCCGCGGACGGCGCAGTATAATTAATGCCAAGCCGTTGTTTACGCGAACCGTAATCGGATACGCGCCTGCAGGGCGTGCGGCCGATGGTCTATACCACGAAGGATAGACGGACGAGCGACGGGCGCCAATCATCCATTCCTCTCATTGTCAGCTGCATCCTGCAGAGTATAGTCCCTATCTGCGTCTGTATACGCACGGCAGATGCCGTCTGCCGCTGAAGCCGACGTCGTGCCACCATCGTCTCGAAACTGTGGGTGTAAACGGCGACATGTGTCGAGACGGGATGCTGCAGTGGATGCAAGATCTGAGTCGGACGAACGTGTGCATCTATATGTACGTTGGCCGTCGTCATGACCGAGTTAAAAAGCATGCGGGTCCGGGTGCGATCTCTGATAGACACTCACATGCTTTTAAATATGCGCTTAGGCGTACTGTTTAATGATGTTTTTACGTATGAAGCTACCTATAGTTTAGCGTATGTCGACCTTCTTTTACATTCGCTGTTTTGTTCACTAATATTATATAAAATAGGTTATTTTTGTAAAAGTTTTCTGCAAATGCAGAGCCCGCTGTTAGGCATATATGGCCTGCCATGCTTTCCGGTAAAAATCGATATACATGCATCTCCATAAAGCGTTTTGTATGTATCTTATGAGCTAACCTAAAGCGTATCGAAGCAAGCGTGCAAGTCTAGTTTTCAATTATTTCATATTTATTATAGATGCATATGCTTGTATACACTCAGAAAACAAAAGGTGCTATATAGAACTTATATCGGTTCCAAACGTTGTCACATATATGGAACTCTTTTAAGTTCAATATAGAACCTTTTTAAATGGTTCAATTATGGAACCGTAACGGTTCTTAAAATCGGTTCTTCACAGGTTCCATATGGCACTTAATTGGCTTATTGTCGGTTCCATAATGGAACCGTGTTGGCAGTTACGGAACCGCATCGGTTCTTCACAATGGTTCTTTATGGGTTCCATATGAAACCACATTATATTATTATCGGTTCTGACTATGAACTTTCATAATGCGTTCGGTTCTTGTCTGACATTGGTTCAGTGCTGGTTCAATCTAGAAGTGCTTTGTAGGCATAGCTGAGCATTTTTAAAGTTGGCAGATAAAGATGGCTTAACTGATGACTGCTTAACTGAACAGCTTCGTCCAAATTCATCCATAAAATAGCGTAACACGGTATGCCTAACGGTTAGCTTGGAAACCAACTAAAGCAAGATAATAACTGTACTATATTGAAGCATGTTGGAGCGAAGAATTTTCGTGCCAAACCATGTTGAAACTTGAAAGATGAGTATGTAAGAAGTTGTGAACTTGTGATCAGTGATATCTTAACTGCAGAGTAGTTAAGAACAGACAGGCGAGCTTGTGTTGTTCATGGAGTCTTGGCCTCGATCTTAGTCTCGAATACTCCTCGAAGCATTATATTTCTTTCGTGCCTTAATTGGCTTGAGTGTCTTAGCTTTGGTCTTGGCCTGGGTGTCAAGCTTTTATTCCAGGACCATGGGCAGTATTGCAGCTACAAGTTCTGGCATTTACCATACGACTGCTCGCTATAGCTTTACGTGTGTCTCATAGAGGCACACTGCTTATAAAGGTAAAACAGGTAAGTGTATTTATATAGCGCGCTTTTTGTAGTACCTCACACTCAAGGCGCTCAGGCATGGATCACACAGTGTTACCTGCAATTACACCAATGCCTGCCTTTACCTCGTAAGCGTTCACCAGATGGCGCCTCCCCAGACTGAGGCTGCGCATATCTAATTGCAGCCTACTACTCATTTATCTACCTCGAAAGGATGAAAGGCTGAGTCGGCCTAGTTTGCTGACTTACAGCGGACGGTTTACCCATGCACATAAGTGGTCACCCATCAGCTGCAGGTCGAGCGCAGGACAGGGAAAGTTCGCCGGTCAAAGACCGACGTTCTATATACCAACTGTGCCACGCAACCAACGTGGCTCATTTCGCGTGATATTCGTCGTATACGCGAGGCTTTGACTTTGAGAGTAGGTGCATGGGCTTGGCAATTGGCTTTGGTATGGCAATGAAGTATAGTAACCATGGTGCAGTACCGTAGTTTTTACAGTACCCTGTAGGCCTATGCAAATTCATGTTGAATATTTTGGAGTGTTAGAATATAGAAGTGTGCTATATATTTAATGAATAAATTGAATCAGCACTTCAGCATACATTGCTTAATTATTTGCGGTTGCTTGCAGTTCTAAATGGAACCGCCGAATACAGATTTCACTTATGGAACCTTTATACGCTATTTGGAACCGCTCGGTTCCTCATAGAACTTTGCCGGTTCCACATTGAACCGCCAAGAACTCTTTTTTTCTGAGTGTACGGCCATCAGATTATGATTATTTGTGATGATCAACGAACAGATGTAGATGTTTTCGAATTATTTATAGTCGTTAGATTGTCGCTTGAGTCTTAAGTCAAAGCCTGACGCTAATTTACGCTACATGTATATAAAATGGAACAATACTTGATTTATTTCAGTGTTCGAGTCGTAAATGAAAAGGAACGGGAACGCCGAGCGCCGGCGAGAATCGAGGCGCCGAAGGGGGTGGGGTCTGGGGAGGGGTATCCCCTCACCAGTGGGGGACGGGTCTAGGGAGAGGGCCGTGCCCCCTCCCCAGAAAATTTTTTGATTTTTTTTGTCTGGCAATGGTGCATTTTGGTGCATTCTGGGCCCTTGTTTTAATGTTATATAGTATAAGGCGTGTAAAACAGAGTCGAAAAGCAGTTTTGTGTGCCAAGTTGGCACACAAAACTGCTTTTCGACTCTGTTTTACTGCCAACTGCCAACTGCCAATTGGTCAGTTATCTCACATGGCAGACGTCACGAACTTGCTGTGAATGTGACGTCATTATTGTTTACATGCATGAACGCAGGAAGCAAGCGAATCAGCTTTATAACCGAAGGACTACCATGGAAAATTACAGTTAACATTGGAATATACAGAAAAAAACAACGGGAACGACGTTGCCGTTGTATAAAAAAGAACGGGAACGGCGTTCCCGTGCGTTCCCGTCCGACTCGAACCCTGATTTATTTACGTTGACTACTCGCCATAATGTTGTAAAAACTCTCTTGGAAAACCGCGCTTTACTGCAGAGCAGAGCACATGCGCGTGCACATGCAGCAATATGGCCTCCACTGGACGTATAATATGCCTAATGCCTATACGTAGTTTTGGTAGACTGTCTTTTCCGTTTTACAGCCAAAAAATACACACGTCAAGCTCGCACGCAGAGCGAGCTGTTGACACCAGTGAGTGACAGCATGACACGCGTTGTATAACGAATGACAGCCGCTATATACGAGGCGGCGGCGCCGTTCAGTGTGTAAACACATCACGTCACGACGTGCAGCAGCTCACATCAGACACAGCATCAGACCGGTGGACTGGACAGATGGACCGGTCGACAGACAGCAGACTGACTGCTGTGTCTGGTCCGTCATGGCTGCATGATGAAGGTCAAAGCTACAGGCTCTGATGTTGCAGCTTGTGACGAGACCTACCTGTCAGTTTCACCGCCATTCGCGGATGCCCGTTCCGCCTTGATTTCATCCTGCCTCAAACTCGCAACGCACCTGCAGGCTGCCAATCGTCCGATGCAGCTTTGCTACAGGCCTATACTTCTGAGTTTGTAACATTTTCTTAATACGTTACAGCACTAATTATGTTTTTTCTGCATCCATGTATTTATTCATTTATTCAAATGACTTTCTTGGATCATAAATGTAAAAGTATCACGCAATCACGTCACATGTCGGCGTCTCCTTGTCTGGTTTGACAGAAAAATTCGTTGACTATATGCAAATCTTATACTGACAGTAAAAATAGTATCACATAATCGTTTTTTTCTCTGCGAGCTGCTTCGAATTGATTCACTTAATTCGCTCGTGACAACCTTGCTTAATGCAACGCTTTAGCTCCTATAGCCGCGTTCTGCACGCATTATATGCATGCACTCTTTGACTTCGGAGTATTGGTGAAGCAGGAAACACTCACGCATCTATAAACTGCTTATGTTTAAAAGTGTTCTTTATAACGCACGTTGGAATATAGCGAAACGTTTGTTGGGACCATAGGCCTACATGGACTGAAGGTTTGGCGATTTTATATACTGCTCATCCAACCAAAAAATTCGTTTCCTCGCCGCTGCTTTTTACTTTTATATTGTATACATTATTTGTGTTATGTGATTGCAGCGTACCATTTCAACCGCTGCATGATTGCATTTTAATTAAATATCTTATCTTTTGTGGCCATGCAGATATACAGCTGTGCTCGCCGCATTATTGACACTAATATTATCGATTACTCCGACTGCCGTGCCACCGACTATACCGCGCATGCGCTGGTCACGGAGGATCGTAAAGGGAACATGCAGCAGGGCGGGCGGTGGGTCAGGCAGCCTGAGGGGCCTTGTCGCCGTGAAAGAGAGAGGGGAACGGGTAAAAACAACGCACACGCGGTCTAATACGATTCTGTCGACCAGCATAGCGTCAGAGCAGGTCGGCTGCGCAGCGTCAGCGCCGAGTCGTTGTCGTGGTGGAGCCATCTATTGATGAAGAACACACAGTGACACCGACAGGCCACACACGTCGGCGGCGCCGTGCGACCGCTCCACGCCGTCCACGGTCTACGTGTCGCAGTCCGTACGTATACAGTCCGTTAATGTGGATCGACTCATCGAACTCCGACGACTGGGAGACCTTCCTGTCTGAAACAGCAGATCACCGATCCATGCGACCACAGGCAGACATCGCATACTCTGCACGAGAGCATCGCCGATGCAACTCACGGATTACGGGAAGGATAAACATATACGCTGTTTATCATAGCCACGAATTTCCTGTATATACAGACTATTGCTCTCATGCATGCTTCAATGTCATCATCGAACACATAAGCGCGCCATGGTAAGTAACTCTAATATGACCAACGCCCAGATACTTGTGGATGCAAATATAGGCACTTATATTTGTAACTCACTCTTTGTATAGCTTTTATTAACCCTGATTTATCTTATGCAAACACATCATGCATAAATGTTTGGTATAATTTGTGATAATGTTTTGTTAATCTACGGATTATTTTGCGTTGCAAAACACAGATGTTAATAAATTGCCGTCCTTGTCCCATTGTTTATTGATCAACTTAAAACAGAAAATGTATATATGGCTAACGATCTAATTGTTGCATTAAAATGACGCTTTAGTAGTTAAAACGTGCTCTGCTTTTCGTGTAAGCATCAATAATGTCCGACAGTAAATTATTATTAAGCTGTATATTTTATCTTTCTTCCTAATTTCCGGTATCTCATTACGCATGACGTATACGATCCGTTGCTTGTTATTTTTTCCGCGACGTTGACAGTGTAATTATAAAGCTGTCCATTTCTTCGACCCCCCCCCCC